>Ga0315900_10003540_pt1 | contig 22750 bp, 24 predicted proteins | sample LakEriMetagenome_FD_203521 | JGI IMG/M metagenome (GOLD analysis project Ga0315900, IMG submission 203521) | Freshwater fungal communities from buoy surface, Lake Erie, Ohio, United States - Buoy 12 MA114 | ecosystem: Environmental > Aquatic > Freshwater > Lake > Lake biofilm | place: USA: Lake... | reverse complement strand
GCGGGGTCGGCACGTCGATCTCGGCGCCGAGCGCGGCCTCGGGGAACGTGACGGGCACGTCGACGACGATGTCGGAGCCGCGCCGGGCGAAGCGCTCGGAGGGCAGCACCTGCACGACGACCCAGAGATCGCCGGGCGGGCCGCCGCCCTCGCCGTCGAGGCCCTTGCCGCGCACGCGGATGCGGGCGCCGTCGGCGATGCCGGCGGGGATCCGCACCGTGTACTTCTTGGTCCGGCGCTGCACGCCCGTGCCACGACAGGTCGCGCACGGCGTCTCGACGACGGTGCCGCGGCCCGCGCAGCGCAGGCACGGCTCGGAGATCGCGAAGAAGCCCTGGTTGACCTGGCGCTGGCCCGCGCCGCCGCAGTCGGGGCAGGTCACGCGCTGCGTGCCCGGCGCGGCGCCGGTCCCCGCGCAGTCGCGGCAGGCGACGTCCTTGTCGACGGGCACGGTCACGCGCGCGCCGCGCAGGGAGTCGTCGAACGACAGGGTCACGCGGGTCTCGAGGTCCACCCCGCGGCGCTGGCGGGCGCGCCCGCGGCGGCGGGCGAAGAGGTCGCCGAAGAGGTCGGAGATGTCGAAGCCGCGGTCCTGGGCGAAGTCGCGGAAGGCCGACGGGTCGAAGCCGCCCTGCCCCATGCCGCCGGACGCGCCGAACTGGTCGTAGGCGGCCCGCTTGTCGGGGTCGGAGAGGGTGTCGTAGGCGGCGGAGATCTCCTTGAAGCGCTCCTCGGCCTTGGGGTCGTCCGGGTTGGCGTCGGGGTGGTGCTTGCGGGCGAGGTCGCGGTAGGCCTTCTTGATGTCGTCCGCCGAGGCGTCGCGGGCGACGCCCAGCACCTCGTAGAGGTCACGCATCGCGCACCTCCCGGACGAAGGCGGCCGGGTCGGCCGGCGACACCACGACGGGCACGGCGCCGACCCGGACCAGCGCGGAGCGGCGCAGGTCGGTCGCGACCGTGCGCGCCCAGCCGCCGGTCGACAGCCGCACGCGGCCGCGCTGGCCGTAGACGCCGCCGGTGCCGAGCCGGAAGCCGAGCGTCGCGCCCTCGACGTGCGGGCGCACCGAGCCGACCAGCCGGGTCTGGCCGCGGCGGCGCTCGACGACGAGCGCGTCGGGCTCGATGCGGTAGGCGACGGGCTGGCCGCCGCGCAGCCACAGCGCGAGCAGGGCGATCAGGAGGCCGGTGACGATCATGGCGCCGGCCGGCACGAGGTCGCCGCCGGACAGGCCGACGCCGAAGCCGAACCACGCGAGCGCCACGACGGCCCAGAGGATCACGGTCGCGGCCTTCTCGCCGCCGCCGAGCGGCGCCGCCTCGAAGCTGCGGGCGTCCTCGCTCAGGAGCCACCCCCGCTGACCACCACGCGGGCGGGCCGGAGCACGCGGTCGCCCAGGAGGAAGCCCTTCTGGATGACCTCGATCACGGTGCCCTCCGGCTGGTCGGACGGCTGGGACAGGAGCGCCTCGTGGCGGTGCGGGTCGAAGGCCTCGCCCGCCGGGTCGAGCTCGGCCACGCCCTCGCGCTCGAGCAGCGTCCACAGCGCCCGGTGCACGAGCGCGACGCCGTCGGCGATCGCCTCCTTGTCGGAGGTCTCGAACGCGGCGAGCGCCCGCTCGAGGTCGTCGAACACGGGCAGGAGGTCGTGCAGGAGCCGCTCGGCGGCGCGCCCGCGCAGCTCCTCGTGCTCGCGCGCGACGCGCTTCTTGTAGTTGTCGAACTCCGCGGCGACCCGGCGCAGCGTGTCGAGGTGCTCGTCGCGCTCGCGCTCGGCGCGCGCGAGGGGGTCGAGCTCCTCGGCCGCCGCGTCGCCGGGGGAGGCGGCGGCCTCCCCGCCGTCGTCGGCGGGGAGGGCCTCCTCCGTGGGGTCCGTGGTGCTCACGAGCGGGCCGTCGCGTCGGGATCGACGACCTCGGCGTCCTCGATGATCTCCTCGTCGGACTCGTCGTCCATGGCCGCCTCGGGGCCGGCGCCGGCGCTCGCGCCGGTCGCCTGCTGGGCGTCCTTGTAGACGTGCTCGGCGAGGGCGTACGAGGCCTGCTGGAGGGCGTCGCCCTTGCGGCGGATCGCCTCCGCGTCGGACCCCTCGAGGGCCGTGCGCAGGTCGGCGGCGGCGGACTCGATCGACGCCTTGACGTCGTCCGGGACCTTGTCGCCGTGCTCGGAGACGGTCTTCTCCGTCTGGTAGAGCAGCGCCTCGGCCGTGTTCTTGGCCTCGACCAGGTCGCGCGCCGCCTTGTCCTCGTCGGCGTGCGCCTCGGCGTCCTTGACCATCTGCTGGATCTCGTCGTCCGAGAGGCCCGAGCCGCCCTCGATGCGCACCTGCTGCATCTGGCCCGTGCCCTTGTCGGTCGCGGACACGTTGAGGATGCCGTTGGCGTCGATGTCGAACGTGACCTCGACCTGCGGCATGCCGCGCGGCGCCGGCGGGATGCCGACGAGCTGGAACTTGCCGAGCGTCTTGTTGTAGCCGGCCATCTCGCGCTCGCCCTGGAGCACGTGGATCTCCACGCTGGTCTGCCCGTCCTCGGCGGTCGAGAAGACCTCGGACTTGCGGGTCGGGATGGTCGTGTTGCGCTCGATCAGCTTGGTCATCACGCCGCCCTTGGTCTCGATGCCGAGGCTGAGCGGGGTGACGTCGAGCAGGAGCACGTCCTTGACGTCGCCGCGCAGGACGCCGCCCTGGATGGCCGCGCCGATGGCGACGACCTCGTCCGGGTTGACGCCGCGGTGCGGCTCCTTGCCGGTGATCTCCTTGACCTTGTCCTGGACGGCGGGCATGCGGGTCATGCCGCCGACGAGGATCACGTCGTCGATGTCCGCCGCGGACAGGCCGGCGTCGGCCAGCGCCTGCTTGGTCGGGCCGACGGTGCGCTCGACGAGGTCATGCACGAGCTCGGTCAGCTTGGAGCGGCTGAGCTGCATGTCGAGGTGCTTCGGCCCGGAGGCGTCGGCGGTCACGAAGGGCAGGTTGATCTGCGTCGTCTGCGTCGAGGACAGCTCGATCTTGGCCTTCTCGGCGGCCTCGTAGAGGCGCTGCAGGGCGAGCTTGTCCTGCGCCAGGTCGATGCCCTGGTCCTTCTTGAACTCCGCGACCATCCAGTCGACGATCGCCTTGTCGAAGTTGTCGCCGCCGAGGTGGTTGTCGCCGGCGGTCGCCTTCACCTCGAACACGCCGTCGGCGAGCTCGAGGACGGACACGTCGAACGTGCCGCCGCCGAGGTCGAAGACGAGCACCTTCTGCTCGCCCTCCTTCTCGACGCCGTAGGCCAGCGCCGCGGCGGTCGGCTCGTTGATGATGCGCAGCACGTTGAGGCCGGCGATCTTGCCGGCGTCCTTGGTGGCCTGGCGCTGCGCGTCGTTGAAGTAGGCGGGCACCGTGATGACGGCGTCCGTGACGGCCTCGCCGAGCTTGGCCTCGGCGTCGGCCTTGAGCTTCTGCAGGATCATGGCGCTGATCTCCGGCGGCGCGTACTCCGTGCCGTCGGCCATGACGCGGGCGTCGCCGTTGGGGCCGGAGACGACCTGGTACGGGACGATCGTCATCTCCTCGGAGACCTCCGAGGACTTGCGGCCCATGAAGCGCTTGATCGAGAAGATAGTGTTCTCGGGGTTGGTGACAGCCTGCCGCTTGGCGGGGCTGCCGACGAGGCGCTGGCCGTCCTTCGTGAACGCGACGACGGACGGCGTGGTGCGCCCGCCCTCCGCGTTCTCGACGACCGACGGCTCACCGCCGTCGAGCACGGCCATGCAGGAGTTGGTGGTTCCGAGATCGATGCCGATGACACGGCCCATGGCGATCCTCCGTGGGATTAGGGGTCGAATGCTGGTGCAAGCGGGCGCCGCGGGAAACGCGGTGCGGCGCGTGCCCGCACTCTACAATCTCAGTCCCTTGATATCAAGTTATCTTTTTGCAAGGATTGACATCCCCCGCAGGCCCCGCGCAGACACGCGCCGCCCGAGCGGCTAGGATCATCCCATGCGCCGCGCCCTCGCCGCCCTCGCGCTCGCCGCCGCGGCCCTCGCGCTCATGGCCGGCCCGGCCGCCGCGCAGAAGCAGCTGACGGCGAAGCAGGTCGCGACCGCCTTGCAGGCCCGCAACGCCTTCGTGCAGCCGGGGATCTCCCCCCAGCCCGACGCGGCCGCGCTCTCGGCGGTGGCCACGGAGGCGACCTCCTTCTACCTCGTGATCCTCAAGCGGCCCGTCAAGGGGGCCGCGAACGCGAAGGGCTCGGCGCGGCTCGTGCTCGAGGCGCTCGAGGCCTCCGACCCGAACGCGACCGTCGGCCTGATCGTCAAGGGCCGCCTCAACGGGGCCTCCCTGTCCTACCCGCGCGAGCGCATCGAGAAGGCGATCAAGGACACCGGCGCCACCGCCGCGGACGACCCCGTCGGCACGCTCACGAGCTTCACGCAGGCCGTCTCCAAGCCGAACATGGACGACCAGGCCGCGGACGGCGGCGACGCGGGCGGCGGCACCCGCTGGTGGATGTGGGTCATCGTCGCGCTCCTGCTCGGCGGGATCGCGCTCGTCGCCCTGCGCATGCGCGCGCGCTCGCACGAGCAGCGCCGGCGCCGGCGCGGCGGCTCGATCTGGACGGCGCGGGAGTTCCACGCGGAGCGGCTCGAGGCGCTCGCCGCCCGGCACGCCGCCCTGACCGAGGAGACCACGCGGGACATCGAGGATCCCGAGGCGCTCGAGCACCTGCAGACCGGCGGCGCCCGCATCCTCGCCCTGCGCCGCACCCTCCCCACCCTGGCCTCCCCCCGCGAGCTGCGCGCCTTCGCCGGCGAGCTCGACGCCGTCGAGTGGGAGATCCTCTGGGTCGAGCACCGGCTGTCGGACCACGCCCCGCCGCCGCCGATCGCGCGCGGGTTCCCCGGGCTCTGCTTCTTCTCGCACGAGCACGGCCTCGGCACCGAGCCGATCGAGCTGCGCCGCCCCGACGGGACCGTCGCCACGGTCTACGTCAGCCCGGCCAACCGCCTCGCGCTCGAGCGCGGCGACGCGCCCGAGGTCTCGATGGTGCACGTCTCCTCGAAGATGGTGCCCTGGCCCGCCGCGCCCTCCTGGTACGGCGCCTACGGCTGGAACCCCGACGACCTGCCCGGCCTGGAGTACCAGGGCGAGCAGATCTGGGGCCTCGACGGCCCCGAGCGCGAGGAGGACCCGTTCGCGGCGGAGGCCGCGGCCGCCGAGGCGACCGCCGACGGCACCGCGGCCGAGGCGGCACCCGCCACCCGCGAGGACGAGCTCGGCGAGACGGGCGAGCGGGCCGGCGGCTGGGAGCCGCCGGTCGACGAGCCCACGCTCGGCTCGGAGCCCACGCTCGGCGACGAGCCGACCGTGGCGGCGGAGCCCCCGCGGACCGCACCCGCGGACGACGGCGGCTTCGAGGAGCTCGACGCGGAGGCCCCGGCCGGCCTCGTCGAGGACGCGGGCGACGACGCCGCGGACGACCCGCTCGCCGCACCCCCTGCGGCCGACGGCGAGGACACGCTGGACGGGCGCCCCCCGGCCGGCGAGTCGACGCTCGAGTGGGACCCGTTCGACGGCGACGACCGGACCCGCTGAGCGTGGCGCACACCCGCTGGTACTGGGGCGTCGTCGTGCGCGTCGACGGCGCCCATGACCTGCTCGAGGCGGCGGCGGGGCTCGTCGCCGACGACGGCGTGCGCGTGCAGGACCCGCGCACCGGCCACATCACGCTCTTCTACGCGCCCCTGCGCGGGCGCCGTGAGGCCCCCGTCCTCGCCGACCGCGCCCGTGCGGCCGCCCGCTCCGCGACCCCCTTCGACCTCGTCTGCAGCGGATTCGGCGAGTTCGCGTCGCCCGAGCGCCCGGTCGCCTGGCTCGGCATCGACGCGGGCTCGGACCGTCTCGCCGCGCTGCGCGACGCCCTCTGCGCCTGCGACGAGGACTGCCACCGGCACGCCTTCGTGCCGCACCTGACGCTCGCCTACGGAGAGGACCCGGCCGCGTACGCCCGCGCGCGCGATCCGCTCGCGCACCTCGCGGACGACGTGCGCATCCCGGCGCGCGTCGAGGAGCTGTGGGTCGCCGGCTTCCCGCAGAGCGGGCATCCCGCCCGCGATCTGCGCTACGTCGACCGCATCCCGCTCGGCGGAACCTGACCCGGGGCCCGCGGACGCGTACACTTCCGCCACGGTGCCGACGCGACCGCCCCTCACCGACTCGTTCGAGCGCAGGATCGAGAGCGTGCGCATCTCGATCACCGACCGCTGCAACTTCCGCTGCCGCTACTGCATGCCGGCCGAGGGCCTGCCCTGGCTGCAGCGCAGCGAGGTGCTGACGTTCGAGGAGATCGAGCGGCTGGCGCGGATCCTCGCCGCCATGGGCGTCAGCCACGTCCGCATCACGGGCGGCGAGCCGCTCGTGCGCCGCGACGCGCCGGACCTGATCGAGCGGCTCGTGCGGGTGCCCGGCCTCGACGACCTCGCCCTGACCACGAACGGCGTGGCCCTGCGCACGCTGGCCGGACCGCTCGTCGACGCGGGCCTGCGGCGCATCAACGTGTCGCTCGACTCGCTCGACCACACGCGCTTCGCCGAGATCACCCGCCGCGACATGCTCGACCGCGTGCTCGAGGGGCTCGAGGAGGCCGAGCGCTACCCCGAGCTCAGGCCGATCAAGGTCAACTGCGTCGCGATGCGCGGCTTCACCGAGCGCGAGGTCGTCGCCTTCGCCGAGCTCGCCCGGCGCAAGCCCTACGTCGTGCGCTTCATCGAGTTCATGCCGCTCGACGCGGACCGCACCTGGTCGAAGGACGACGTCCTCACCGGCGACGAGATCCGGGCCATGATCGAGTCCGCCTACCCCCTCGTGCGCCTCCCGGCGCCGGCCTCCTCGACCGCGGAGCGCTGGGCGTTCGCCGACGGCGCGGGCGAGGTCGGGTTCATCAACCCGGTCTCGCAGCCCTTCTGCTCCTCGTGCGACCGGATCCGCATCACCGCCGAGGGCGCGCTGCGCACCTGCCTGTTCGCGCTCGAGGAGACCGACCTGCGCACGCCGCTGCGCTCCGGGGCCGACGACCTCGCGATCGAGGCGCTGATCCGCGAGGCGGTCGCCGGCAAGCGGATGAAGCACGAGATCGGCGAGCCCGGCTTCGTGCGCACCGCGAAGTCGATGAGCCAGATCGGCGGCTAGCGGTCGACCCCGCAGCGGGCCCCCGCGGATCGGGAGTACCATGACGTCCGTGGGCCCCCAGGCGGTGAACCCCCTGCGCCGCGCCGTCGACCGCGTCGGCGGCTGGCTGCCGCACGGCTGGCGGGACTTCTGGCTGCAGTTCGCGATCTTCTGGTCGTTCTACGTGGCGTACGAGGGCTCGCGCACGCTCGCCGAGGGCGACCGCTACGTGGCCCTGCGCAACGCGCTCGACGTGCGCCGCGCCCAGGACCTGCTCGGCATCAACTGGGAGCGGGCGATCCAGGACTGGGCCCTCAACGGCCCCGACATCGTCATGGCGATCGCCAACTGGACCTACTTCAACTGCCAGTTCACGATCACCTACGCGCTGCTCCTGTTCATCTACTTCCGGCGCAACCACGCCTTCTACTTCATCCGCAACGCGCTCCTGACCACGAGCTTCGCGGGCCTCGTCGGGTACATCCTGCTGCCGACGGCGCCGCCGCGGATGATGGGCGGCCTCGGCTTCGTCGACACGCTCCAGCAGACCTCCGTCAACCACCAGTCGAGCATCGTCTCGTTCTTCTCGAACCCGTACGCGGCGATGCCCTCCCTGCACACCGCCTACGCCGTGATCATCGGCTGCGCGGGCGTCCTGGTGTTCGCGCACCCGCTCGTGCGCGCGCTCTGGATCGGCTATCCGGCGCTCGTGCTCTTCTCGATCGTGGCAACCGCCAACCACTGGCTGCTCGACGCCGCCGTAGGGGCGTTCGTGGCGCTGTTCGCGCTGCTGTTCGCCTTCGCGGCGAACCGCGGTCGCATCCCGACCCTGGCCACCGCCAGCGCGGGCGACGCCTGGCAGCCGGGGCTGCTGGCCGGGCCGTTCACGCCGGCGCGCGCCTGACCGCGATGCGGCCGCGCACGGACCCCGCGCTCCTCGCGCACTGGGCCGAGGTGCGAGCGGCGCTGGGCCTGCCGGACGACGCCCCCTGGACGGCGATGCCGTTCGCCGAGCCGGACGAGGCGGTCGACGGCTTCGACGCCGCGGCGATGGACGAGCTCGCCGACCTCGCCGCCCGCTCCATGAAGCGCGGCACCTGCCACCTGCTCGAGCAGTTCCGCCGGGACGGGTTCCCGCTGCGCCGGCCCGGCGACCACTGGACGGTCCTGCGCGCCGACGGCGGCCCCGCCTGCACGGTGCGCCTGATCGGGGTCGACGTCCTGCCGTTCGACGAGGTGGGCGCGGCGTTCGCCGCGCTCGAGGGGCCGGAGGGCGGCATCGCCCCGACCCTCGGCGCCTGGCGCCGGGCGCACCGCGCCTTCTTCGAGGGCCAGTGCGCGCGCTGGGGCATCCCGTTCGACCCTGGACTCGAGGTCGTCTGCGAGGCGTTCATCACCGTGCACAGCCCCACGCAGCCCGTGGCCCTGGACCCCGACGACCGCTGGTCGGCCGGAACCGACCGCTCGTAGGACCCCGCAGTCCGGGGAGGTCCCCGCGGCCTACGGTGCGCGCGTGGGAGTCGAGCGCCTGCAGCAGGAGTACACGGACGGCACGCGCCGCGTGATCGCGGGCGTCATGGACCGCGCGACCCGGATTCCGGTCACCGGCAACCAGGTCACCGTCGCCGGGTTCCTGATCAACGTCGTCGCCGCCGTCCTCGTCTACCGCGAGGCGTTCATCGCCGGCGGCCTCGTCTTCCTGCTCGGCTCGATCCTCGACATCTTCGACGGCGCGATCGCCCGCGCCCGCGGCGAGGCCGGACCGCGCGGGGCGATCATCGACTCCGTCCTCGACCGCTTCTCCGAGGCGATCATGTTCGTGGCGCTCGCGCTCGTCTTCGCCCGCGAGGGCAACGAGGTCGCCGTCGCCGCGGTCATCATCGCGCTCGCCTCGTCGCTTCTGACCTCGTACCTGCGTGCCAAGGCCGAGTCGCTCGGCCTCGACGGCACGCACGGCCTGATGGCCCGCGCCGAGCGCGTGGTCCTGATCGCCGCGGCGCTGCTCTTCGCCCCGCTCGGCGCCCTGCCGTGGGGGATCATCCTGCTCGCCGTGCTCTCGACCATCACCGTCCTGCAGCGTGCCCGGCACGTCCTGCGCCAGCTCTAGCACCCGCACCCCACCCGGAGGATTCCTGATCGTGGCAGCTTCGAAGAACGGCAACGGCCATCGCCCGAGCGGCGGCAAGGTCCGCGTCGCCATCGTCGGCGTCGGCAACTGCGCCTCGTCCCTCGTCCAGGGCGTCGAGTACTACAAGAACGCCTCCCCCAACGAGGAGGTGCCCGGGCTGATGCACGTCAACCTGGGCGGGTACCACATCCGCGACATCGAGTTCGTCGCGGCCTTCGACGTGGACAAGCAGAAGGTCGGCAAGGACCTCTCCGACGCGATCTTCTCCGGCCAGAACAACACCGTGAAGTTCGCGAACGTGCCGAAGACCGGCGTCAAGGTCCACCGCGGCATGACGCACGACGGCATCGGCAAGTACCTGTCGCAGGTGATCGAGAAGGCGCCGGGCGAGACCGCCGACGTCGTCGGGATCCTCAAGCAGACGAAGGCCGACGTCGTCGTCTCCTACCTGCCGGTCGGCTCCGAGGAGGCGACCAAGTGGTACGTCGAGCAGGCCCTCGCCGCCGGCGTCGCGTTCGTCAACAACATCCCCGTCTTCATCGCCCGCGAGCCCTACTGGGCGAAGCGCTTCAAGCAGGCGGGCGTGCCGATCATCGGCGACGACATCAAGAGCCAGGTCGGCGCGACGATCGCGCACCGCGTCCTCGCGACCCTGTTCGAGGACCGCGGCGTGCACCTCGAGCGCACGTACCAGCTCAACGTCGGCGGCAACACCGACTTCCTGAACATGCTCGAGCGCGAGCGCCTCGAGTCGAAGAAGATCTCCAAGACCAACGCGGTCACCAGCCAGATCGACCACGACATGGGCGCGGACAACGTGCACATCGGCCCGTCCGACCACGTGCCGTGGCTGACCGACCGCAAGTGGGCGTACATCCGCCTCGAGGGCCGCGCCTTCGGCGACGTGCCCCTCAACTGCGAGATGAAGCTCGAGGTCTGGGACTCCCCGAACTCGGCCGGCATCGTGATCGACGCCGTGCGCCTGATCAAGCTCGCCCTCGACAACGGCATCTCGGGCCCGCTCGAGTGGCCGTCGGCGTACCTGATGAAGTCGCCGCCGGTCCAGCACCGCGACGAGATCGCGCGCGAGGAGGTCGAGGCCTTCATCCGCAAGTACGGCAAGAAGGGCTCGACCGCCCGCCGGACCGTCAAGACCGCCGTCAAGGCGGCCACGAAGGCCCGCGCCAAGGCCAAGCCCGTGGCCAAGGCCGCCGCGAAGGCCAAGCCGGTCGCGAAGGCCGCCGCCAAGGCCGCGCCCCGCGCGAAGGCCAAGACCAAGCGCTAAGGGCGCACCCCCAGGCTCCTCCCCCCGCCGCTCGTCGTTCGCGGGGAGCGCTACCGTGCGGGCATGCGCATCTGCGTGATCGCGCCCGCGGCGCTCGACCGCCCCGGCCCCTCGGCCACGGCCGCGCACGCGCTCGCCGAGGCGCTCGCCGACCTCGGCGCCGAGGCGCTGCTGGTCGGGCCCGCGCGCGGCCCGCAGAAGCTCACCGAGGGGCGGCTCGCCGTGCGCGCGCTCGAGCGCTCCGGCCCCGCCGCGCTCGCGCCGACCGGCCCCGGGCCGCGCACCATCGCGGTCGGCCTCGCGCGCCCGCGCACCTGGGCCGCCGACGCGGCGCTCGTGCGCATCCTGCGCGGCGGCGGCATCGACCTCGCCGTGCTCGTCGGCGACGACGACGGCTGGGTCGCGGCGACCGCGCTCGACGCTGCGCCGTCGGCCGAGCGCGTCGGCACGACCGCGCCTAAGCGCACCGCCAAGGCCCTCGTCGAGCTCGCCCGCGACCCCGCCCGCGCGCCGTCGCCGCTCGCCTTGGCCGACCCGATCCTGGCCGACTTCCACCTGCACAGCGTCCACTCGCACGACTGCTCGACGGAGATCGACGAGCTCTGCGACCGCGCCCTCGAGCTCGGCCTCGGCGCCCTCTGCGTGACCGACCACGACACGGTCGCCGGCGGCTACGCCGCGCGCGCCCACGTCGAGGCCCACGGGATCCCCCTCGAGATCGCCCCCTCCAGCGAGGTCAAGAGCCGCACCGGCGAGGCGATCGGCATCTACCTGCCGGAGGACGTGCCGCCCGGCCTGCCCTTCGCGGACACGGTCGAGGCGCTGCGCGAGCTCGGCGCCTTCGTCTACGTCCCGCACCCCTTCGACGGCTTCCACGCGATCCCCGACGCCGCGCTGCTCGAGCGGCTCGCGCCGCTGATCGACGCGCTCGAGGTCACGAACGGCCGCCTCGCCCGCGAGTCCTTCAACGACCAGGCGCTGGCCTTCGCCACGCGGCTCGGCCTGCCACAGGGCGCGGGCTCCGACGCGCACGTCGCGGCGGGCCTGTTCACCGCCGGGCTCGAGCTCCCGCGCTTCCACGATCCCGCATCGCTCGCGCTCGCCCTCGGCGACGCGCGCGTCGTGCGCAACCCGCGCAGCTTCCTGGCCCTGCAGGCGCGCAAGTGGCTGCGCACAAGGAGGACCCCGGCGCGCGCCGAATGACGGCCCAAGCGCCGTGGCTGACTCCGACGAGATCTCCGAGCGGTACCTGGCCCGCGCCATCAAGGCGCTGAACGCGCTGAACGACGAGATCGCCGATGCGGGCGACGATGACCCGGCCGACGGCCCGGTCGTGGGGTCGGGCGTCCCCAACGCCGACATCATCCTGCTGAAGGCGCGGCCGCGCCCGTCGGAGATCGCCGAGGGCGTCGCCTTCTTCGGGCGGGCGGGCGCCGCGATCCTCAAGAGCATCACCCGCGTCGGCATCGACCCGCTCCTGATCTACGGCACCAACTGCGCCAAGCGCGCCTCCGACGACCTCTCGGGGAAGGACGGCCCCCCGGCGAGGTTCCTGCTGCGGGAGATTCAGATCATCGAGCCGAAGATCGTCGTCTGCCTCGGCGAGGAGACGGCGGAGTTCGTGAACCGGATCCGCGTGCCGCTCGCCCAGCCGATCGACCCCGGGCGGCTCGGCGAGGTGCAGGAGCTGACCCCCACGATCGAGGCCCTCGTCACCCCCGACATCGACGAGTCGCTCGACGACGAGTCCGCCAAGCGGCGCTTCTGGCGCGCCTTCCGCGAGCTCGGCCGCTGGCACGACGCGCTGCCGCCGTACTGACGGCTCAGGCGCGCACGAACCGCGCCACGCACTCCACGTGCGGCGTGTGCGGGAACATGTCGACCGGCCGCACCGACTCGAGCCGGTAGCCGCCCTCGACGAGCAGGACGGCGTTGCCGGCCAGGGTCGTCGGGTTGCACGACACGTAGACGATCGCCTCGGCGCCCAGCTCGAGCACCCGCCGCACCGCCTTGGGGGTGAGGCCCGCGCGCGGCGGGTCGACGACCACGAGGTCGGGCAGGGGCGCCCCGGCCTCGACCAGGGGCGCCACGGCCTTGGCCACGTCGCCGGCGATGAACTCCGCGTTGGCGATGCCGTTGCGCGTCGCGTTGGCCTGCGCCTGCTCGACGGCCTCCGGCACGACCTCGATCCCGACCACGCGGCCCGCATCGCGGGCGAGGGCGAGCCCGATCGACCCGATCCCCGAGTAGAGGTCCCAGACGACCTCGGAGCCCGTCAGGCGGGCCTCCTCGATCGCGATGCCGTAGAGGCGCTCGCACATCGCGGTGTTCGTCTGGAGGAACCCGTTCCACGGCACGTGCAGCTCGAGCCCGAGGATCTCCTCGCGGTAGTGGCCCCGCCCGTGCACGACCTCCGTCGGGTGCCCGCGCGTCGCCTCCGACATGCCGCTGTTGCGCTGGTGGAGCAGGCCGACCAGGCCCGGAACGCGCTCGACGAGCTCGTCGACGAGGTTGCCCTGCCGCGGCAGGTCCACGTCGGAGGTGACGAGCACGAGCAGCACCTCGCCGGTCCGCGCCGAGTGGCGGATCACGAGGTTGCGCAGGTGCCCCTCGTGGAGGCGCTGGTCGTAGGCCTCCAGGCCCGACGTCCGCGCCCACGCCTGGACGGCGTCCTTGGCGGCGTTCGGGGCGTCGCCGACGAGGTAGCAGCGCTCGACGCCCAGCACCTCGTCCCAGCGGCCCGCTCGGTGGTACCCGAGCGTCGGGCCGAGCTCCTCGTCCTGCGTGAAGGTCAGCTCGACCTTGTTGCGGTACTCCAGGGTGTCGTCCGCGCCGGAGATCGGGGCGATCGGCACGTCCGGGAGGTGCGCGATGCGGTCGATCGCGTCGCGCACCATCCGCTCCTTCTCGACGAGCTGCGCCGGGTAGGCGAGCGCCTGCCAGCGGCAGCCGCCGCAGGCGCCGACGTGCGGGCAGGTCGGCTCGACGCGGTCCGGACCGGGCGCGAGCAGCTCGAGGACGTCCGCCTCGCCGTGGCGCCGGCGCGCGGAGCGCAGCCGCACGCGCACGCGGTCGCCCGGGAGCGCGCGGTCCACGAAGACCACGTAGCCGTCGATCCGCGCGACGCCGCGCCCACCCGTCGCGAGGGACTCGATCGCCACGTCGGCGACATCTCCGCGCGAGGGACGGTCCGCCACCCGCTGGATCCTACGCGAGCGGCGGCTCCTCGGATCCGGTGATCGCGTCGAAGGCCCGGTCCAGGTCGATCCGCTCGGCAACCGCGTCGGCCGAGCGCGCGAGGTCGCCGGCGGCGGCGATCAGGGGGCCCGGCGGCACCGGGTGCTCCGGGACGGCGGCCCGCACGGCCGTCGCGGCCTCGGCCACGCGCCGCCACAGGCCGGGCTCGGCGGACGAACCCGCGGCGGCCGCGGCCTCGTTCACGGCCGCGTCGGCCGAGGCCACCAGGACCACGAGGTCGACCGGCGGCGACCACGTCTCCGAGAGGTGGAAGGCGAGCGCGTCACGGGCCATCAGGGCGGCCGCGCGCCGCTCGGCGAGACTCGCGCCGGGACCGGTCAGCACGCGCCGAGGCTAGCACCCCGGCGCGTGCCGCACGGCTCTAGCCCGCGGTCTTCGGCTTGCTCTTGCCGATGATCAGCAGCACGATCAGGGCGATGATCGGGAAGAAGAACCCCAGGATCGCCCACAGCGGCTGACTGCGATCGCGGGCACCGGCCAGTTTCCAGCACACGGCCGCGAAGACCAGTGCGATCACCAGGCTGATGATGGCGGTAACCCATTCCATTCCTACCCGTCCTCCTCGGGACAGCGCCGCGGCTGCGACGCACCCGGAGACTACGCCCCCGGACGGACGGCATCTACGCCTTCGGCTGCTTCTTGCCGATGATCAGCAGCACGATCAGCGCGATGATCGGGAAGAGGAAGCCGAGGATGGCCCACACCACGCGGTGGCGGTTGCGGCTCCCCGCGAGGCTCGCGCACACGATCGCGAACACGATCGAGACGATCAGCCCGCTGATTCCGACGATGACGCCCTGGTCCATGTCCCCTCCCGGTTCCGTGCCCGCTGCGGGCAGCCGCACTGTACGACGGCGGACGGACGGCCTACTGGATCGTCGGCTCCGCCGGGGCGGTGACGATCCGCCCGTCGACCCACTCCGCGTTGGCGAGCAGGGGCGCCTCGCGCGGCACCAGCCGCCCGTCGCCGCCGGGGACGAGGTCGTGGAGGTCGAAGCGGCGGGCGACGAGGTCGATGTCGACGCGGTAGTCGCGGCCGCCCTGCGGCCACGAGAAGGCGATCAGCACGGGCCGCGGGAGCCCGCTGCCGACGACGTCGATGCGGACGCCGGGGGTCCCGTGCAGCCCGACGAGGAGCCCGATCGTGGCGGCCTGGGGCGAGCGGTTGAACACCTCCGCCGCGATGCCGGCGAGGTAGATCTCGTCGGCCTCGCGCCGGCGGGCCCGCAGGATCGCCTGCTGCGCGGTGCGCGACTCCTCGAGGTCGTGCAGCGCCTGCTCGCGTCGGCGCTCGGCCTCGGCGAGGGCGGCGCGCAGGGCCGCGCCCTCGGCCTCCGCGTCGGCGAGGCGCGCCGCGAGCGTCTCGATCTCGGTCTCCCGCTCGGAGGTGTGCTCGCGCGTGTCCTCGAGGGTGTCGATCGTGCTGGTCAGCTGGGAGCGCAGGGTCGTCACCTCGGCCTGCAGGAGGCGCACCGCCCGGTCGGCGTCGTCCGACGCGCCGGCGGCGACCGGCGGCGGATCCTCGAGCTGGGCCCAGCCGCTGCGCTCAGCCCGCTCGGTGCAGAGGGGGCAGACGAGCACAGGGCCGTTGCGCGGATCCTCGAAGCGCGCGGGCCGCTCACCCGTCAGGAGGTGCCGCCGGCACAGGCCGCACTGGATATCGTCCGCGCCCGTCATCCGAGCCGATCCTATCGGATGGCCGGTCCAGCGCCGTCGCGGGAGGCAGGAATCGGGAGCCGCGGGGCGTAGATGCGGGGTGCTCCGTCCCCGCACGGCCCCGTCTCCCTGGAGGAACCACTCGCATGGGCACTACCGAGATCTATCTACTCGGGCTGATCCAGTTCGTCGGCTGGATCATCGTCGGCATCCGGCTGATGAACTCCTGCAACGTCGTCGGCGTCTCCAACGGCTGGCTGGCGTTCATCCCGATCGGCAACATGACCCGCTGGGCGCGCCTCGCCGGCGCGAACCCCTGGCTCGTGATCCTGTTCATCATCCCGATCGTCGGCCTGATCCTGTCCCTGGTCTGGTTCTCCCGCATGTCGGAGGCGAACGGGACCAAGTCGCCGTGGTTCTGGGTCTACGTCGTGTCGCTGATCGTCGCGTACATCGGCGGATTCGCGCTCGGCGGCACGGGCATGATCATCGTCACGATCGTCGGCGTGCTGCTCGGCATCGCCGCGCAGTGGATGGTCTTCGATCCCGAGAAGCCGATCCGCCGCGAGGCGCCCGCCGCTCCCGCGGCCGCCTAGACCGGCCTCCGCACGCACCGCACGACCCGAGGGGGCGGCGCTCCGGCGCCGCCCCCTCCGTCGTCCTCAGGCGCCCTGGTCGTGCACGTAGCGCTCCTCGAGCTCGAGCTCGCGGGCCTTGCGCGGGAAGAAGACGAGCGCGACGACCAGGCCCGCGACGATCACGACGCAGGCGACGGCGATCCCCCACGCCGAGCCGAACCCGAACGCCTCGCGCGCGCCCTTGAGGATCGCGTCGCCGTACTTCGGGTACTGCTCGGCGAGGACCTGCGCGCCGCCGAACGACTGGCGCAGCACCGCTGCGGTCTGGTCCGTGATCCGGTCGCGCACCGCCGGAGACACGCCCGCCAGCTGGGAGTCGACCGACGCGGCGTACTGGACCGTCAGGACGGCGCCGATCACGGACTGCATGATCGCGGCCCCGAGGTCGCGCTGGAGGTCCGTCATCGCGGACCCCATGCCGGCCCGCCGGTCGGGCACCGAGGCCATGATCGAGCGCGAGGCGGGCGTGCCCGCGATCCCGATCCCGATGCCGATCACGGCGTACGCCAGCCCGACGGGGAGGTACGAGGAGTCCTCCCGCCACGTGAACAGGAGCAGCGTCCCGGCCAGCATGGTCAGGATGCCCGTCGACAGCGTCATGCGCGTGCCGAGACGGGCGATCATCAGGGCGGCCACCGGCGAGACCAGGATCATCGTCGCCGCCATCGGGAGCGCCGAGAGGCCCGCCTCGAAGGTCGAGTAGCCCATCACGTTCTGGACGTACTGCTGGCCGATGAACATCGCGCCGATCAGCGACCCGAACACCACGATCCCGGTCACCCCCGCCACCCAGAAGGTCGGGCGGGCCGCGATGGCCAGGTCGAAGAGCGGGTTCGGCGCGCGCCGCTGCCGCCAGCCGAACAGGCCGAGCCCGATCACGGCCAGCGCGAGGGCGATCAGGCCGGCGGCCAGCTCGCCGGGCACCGACACGAAGTGCAGCCCGAGCGTGAGGGCGCCGACGGCGATCACGGAGAGGATCCCGCCGAGGTGGTCGACGGGCCGCGCGTCGCGCGGCAGGCCACGCGGCACCGCGATCACGACGAGCAGCAGCGCGACCGCGGCGAGCGGGATCGTCATCAGGAACGCCCAGCCCCAGGAGCCCACCTCGAGCAGGTAGCCGGCGATCGCGGGCGCGAGCGCCGACGCGCCGCAGCCGATCCCCGTCCAGAGGGCGATCGCGCGGGTCTTCGCCGACCCCGAGAAGAGGTCCGCGATGATCGACAGCGTCGTCGGGAACGCCATGCCGGCGGCGATGCCCCCGACGAGCCGCCCGATCGCGAGCACCTCCACGTCGGGCGCCAGCCCGGCGAGGAGGGCCGCCGGGATCGACAGGGCGAGCCCGCCGATCAGCATCGGATAGCGCCCGTAGCGGTCGGCGACGGCGCCCAGGTAGAGCACCGACGCGGCGAGCCCGAGCGTGAAGCCGACGGCGACGAGGTTGAGCGCCGTCTGGGAGGCCTCGAGGTCGCGGCCGATCGTCGGCAGGGTCACGTTCGCGACCGCCAGGTTCATGTTGGCGACCGCGGCGCTCGCGATCAGGGCCGTGAGGATCAGGCCGGCGCGCGGCGGCGACTCGGGCCGGGCGCTCACCCGTCCGCCTCGGCGTCGGCCGCGGCCTCGATCCGGCCCTCGCGCACCGCCTCGAGCAGCGCGGCATGGTCGGCCTCGGTGCGGTCCGCGTAGGCGACGGCGTACTCGACGAGGGCCTCCTCGAAGCGCTCCGACGAGCCCATGTAGGCGGCGATCGCGACGCGGTCCCCGGAGCGGGCGTGGGCCTTCGCGAGGGTCCAGCCGCAGAGCATGCCGTAGAGGCCGAGCAGCTTGCCGTCCATCCTCTCGACCTCGGCGGAGCCCTTCCAGTCGCGCAGCTGGCGCCAGTAGTAGTGCCGGCCGAGCGGGCCATCGGCCCAACCGAGGAAGGCGTCGCTCGCCGACTGCATCAGCCGCTGGCCGGCGACGACGCGCTGGCCGGGGTGCCCGTAGGCGGAGCGCCCGAGGTGGGGCTCCAGCACCGACGGGCGCGCCTCCTTGATCTGCAGGAACAGCAGGTCGTTCTCGTCGGCACCCTGCATCAGGAGGATCACGCAGCGCGTCCCGACCGAGCCGACGCCGACGACCTTGACCGCGGAGTCGACGTACGTGTAGCGGTCGAGCAGGACCCGCACGTCGTCGCGGACGGAGTCGCGGTACTGCAGGAACGCGCTGCGGATCAGCCCCTCGACGTCGTCGACCGGGAGCATGTAGGAGATGTCGCGGAGCGGCACGATCAGGGGCGGCTCGGCGACGATCCGCCGCGCCCCGTCGACGACCTCGGTGAAGCGCGAGACGGCCTGCAGGTGGTCCTTGCCGCGCGCGCGCTCGGCGACGCGCTCCGCGTAGCGGCGCCAGTCCTCATCGGCGATCTCCGGGATGCGCGCGTCGACCTCGATCTGGGCGTACCAGGACTCGAGCGCCGACGCCTCCGCGAGCTCCGCCATCGCCGTCCGGTAGCGCTGCGCGACCAGCTGCGCGACCTCGCGCTGGCGCTTCGGCTTGAGGCCGCGGCTGCGCGCCGCCACCACCATGCTCGCGACGAGCCGGCGGACGTCCCACTCGAACGGGCCCGGCAGCGTCTCGTCGAAGTCGTTGAGGTCGAAGACCAGCGCCCGCTCCGGCGAGCCGTAGACGCCGAAGTTGAGCAGGTGCGCGTCGCCGCACAGCTGGACCTCGAGGCCGCTGCGCGGCAGCCCGGCGGAGTCGTGGGCCATCAGGCCCGCAGCGCCGCGGAAGAACGCGAAGGGCGAAGCGGTCATCCGCCCGTAGCGGATCGGCACGAGCCAGGGCAGGCGGTCCGCATCGCCCGTCGAGACGATGTCCACCGGGTCGCGGTCGGTGGAGCCGGACTCGGCGAGGTCCGCGAGCGGCAGGGCGGCACGGGCCTCCTTGCCCGCCGCACGGCGCTCCGCGCGCGGCGCGTGGCGCGGCCAGCCGCCGGGGGTCGTCGCCTCGTCCACAGCGGCAAGTCTAGGAGCCACCGGACCCGCGGGGTACACTCGCCGCATGGTCGTCGATCCGAAGCACGCCATCCGCCTCACGTACTGCGTCCCCTGAGGCGCCGCCCCGAACGCCGCGGGTCTCGCGGCGCGGATCATCGCCGGCTGGGGGCCCGTCCTGCGCGAGCTCGTGATCGTGCCGGGGTCGGGCGGCGTCTTCGACGTGGAGGCCGACGGCGAGGTGGTCTTCTCCAAGCACGCGCTCGGGCTGCGGGCGTACCCGGAGCCCGACGACGTCCTCCCCGCCCTGCGCACGGCGATCGGCGCCGAGGTCGCCTAGGACGCCGCTGGCAGCCCGCGGGCGCCGTCCATGGTCTCCTCGCCCGACGCCCGCATCAGGGACAGGTCGATCTCCAGGGACACGCCCTCGCCGACGAGGATGCCGCTCGGGTCGAACGTGATCTCGAAGTCGCGGCGCGTGATCTCGCTGCGCAGCTCGAGGCCGCAGCGGTCGTGCCCGTACGGGTCCTTGGCGATCCCGCCCGTGAAGGCGACCAGCTCGATCGGCCGGGTCACGCCGTTGATCGTGATCTCGCCCTCGACGATGTAGTCATCGTGGTTGGCGCGCACCTTCGTGATCTCGAAGGCCATGCGCGGGTGCTCGTCGGCGTTGAGGAAGTCGGGGCTGAGCAGATGCCGGTCGCGCACCTCGCTGCCGGTCTGCACGCTCTTCGCCCCCACCACCGCCGTGCCGTGGATCTGGGAGCCATCCGACTCGACCGCGCCGGAGAAGTCGGTGAAGCGCCCGCGCAGGGTCGTGATACCGAGGTGACGGATCGCGAAGTTGATGCTGGAGTGCTCCGGGTCGATCGTCCAGCGGCCCGCCGGCACCATCGCGCCGGGCGCGCCTGCGAACCGCGACCCGACCGCGGTGTCCGAGGGATCCTGCATGCCGCCATCGTCGGGCCGCGGCGGTGCGGCCGCACGGCACGATTCCGATCAGCTGGTGCGGATCCGCCGCAGCGGCGGCCCGGCCGCCCTACGCGGGCATGGGGCCGACGTAGTCGACCTGCGGGCGGATCAGGCGCGGGTACGCCATCTGCTCGAGCATGTGCGCCGTCCAGCCGGCGGTGCGGCTGACCGCGAACGTCGGCGTGTACAGCCCCGGGTCGAGATCGATCGTCTCCAGCACGGCGGCCGCGTAGTACTCGACATTGGTGTAGAGGCGGCGGTCGGGCTTGTACTCGTGCAGGAGGCGCAGCGCGGTCTGCTCGACGTGGCGGGCGAGGCCGAGGCGCTCGTCGTCCGAGCCGAGGCGCTCGGCGACCTCGCCGAGGGCGCGGGCGCGCGGGTCGTAGGTCTTGTAGACGCGGTGACCGAAGCCCATCAGGCGCTCGCCGGCCTCGATCTTCTCGCGCAGCCACGGCTCGGCGTTGTCCATCGTGCCGATCTCGTCGATCATCGAGGAGACGTGGCTCGGTGCGCCGCCGTGGAGCTTGCCCTTGAGGGCGCCGATCGCCCCGACGAGGCCGGAGCCGAGGTCGGAGGCGGTCGAGACGATCACGCGGCCGGTGAAGGTGGAGGCGTTCATGCCGTGCTCGGCGGTCAGCACGAGGTAGGCGTCGAGGGCGCCGACCTGGGCGTCCGTCGGCTCCGTGCCGCGCATCACGCGCAGGTAGTTGCGGGCCAGGGAGTCCTCGTCGCGGATCTCGCCCGGCTCGACCCCACCTCGGCGGGCGCCGAGCAGCGCGACGGCGCCGGCGATCGCGCCGAGCGCGGCCTGCGCGTCGGCCGGCGTGCCGCCCTCCTCGAGCTTCCGGGACTGCGCCCAGATGCTGATCGCGGAGCGGACGACGTCCATCGGGAGCGCGGCAGGGTCGAGGGTCGCCAGGGTGGCGGGCTCCTCGGAGACGTGACGCATGCTGGCGAAGACGGTGGTGCGCAGCTGCGCGAGCTCAGCCGCCGTGGGCAGGCTGCCGGTCCAGAGCAGATGCGCGACCTCCTCGAAGCAGTGCTCGCGCACCAGCACCTCGGCGTCGTGGCCGCGGTAGATCAGCTGGCCGTTCTCGCCGTCGACCAGCCCGATCTCGGACGGGCCGATCGAGACGCCCTCCAGGCCGGTGCCGGGGTGCATGCGGGGGTTCGTGTCAGTCGCCATTTCGTTCTGCCTCCGTAGGTAACGGAACCCTAGCCGCACTCAGGGCCCCGCGAAGCAACTCCCATGGCTGTTCGCATGCCGCGATACCGAGGCCGATGGGCGACGGCCGATGGAGCCAGGCGGGCTCGAACCGCCGACCCCCTGCTTGCAAAGCAGGTGCTCTCCCAGCTGAGCTATGGCCCCGGGGTGCGGAGCGCGTCCGCCGGTGGATTGTGCCAGCCCGTGGACGGGCGGGCGTGCGGCCTACGACTCCCAGTCGAACTCGCCGGAGGCCGTGGTCTCGGACCAGCTGGTCTCCTCGGCGCCGCCGAGCGTGGCCTCGTCCTCCCAGTCCAGGCGGACGGCGGGGTGCTCGCCGGTCTCCTCCTCCTCCTGCCGCGCATCCTCCTCGGTCTTGAAGAGGGCGTGGTTGTCGAAGGGGTCGGCGGGGATGAACTCCTCGAGCGGCATATCCTGCTCGAGCTGCGCGTTGCGGCGCTTGAGGGCGAGGTGCTCCTCGATGACGGACGCGAAGAGGGTCTTGTCGTCGGACATGTCGTACGTGGCCTTCCGGTCGTGACGCGCGGGGACGCCGCACGCCATTGTAGAACAGCACCGAATGCCCGATCGCAGTGCACCGCGGCGCGGCCGACCTGCGGGTACGCTCCCCGGGTGATCCCGGACGCGCCCCTGCCCGTGGAGGAGGTCGAGCGGATCGCGGCCGATGCCGCATGGCTGAGCGGAATCCCGGCCCCCACCTTCCACGAGCAGGAGCGTGCCGCGGCCGTGCTCGGGCGCCTCGCCGAGCTCGGGCTCGAGCCCGCCCTCGACGGCGCCGGCAACGTGGTCGCGCGGGTCGGGCCGGCGGGCCCGGCGCTCGCCCTCTGCGCCCATCTCGACACCGTCTTCCCCGGCCACGAGGCCGTCCCGGCCGTGCGCGACGGCGCGCGGCTCATCGGCCCCGGCATCGGCGACAACGCGCTCGGGCTCGCCGCGCTCCTGTGCGCGGCGCGTGCCCTCGTCGCGGACCCGCCGACCCGGCCCGTGCTCCTCGCCGCGACCGTGGGCGAGGAGGGCCTCGGCGACCTGCGCGGCGTGACGCACCTGCTCGACACCGAGCCCGTGCGCGCCCTGATCGCGATCGAGGGGCACGGCATCGACAGCCTCGCGGTCGGCGCGGTCGCCTCGGCCCGCGTGCGGGTCACGTGCACCGGGCCCGGCGGGCACTCGTGGTCCGACCAGGGCCAGCCGAGCGCCGTGCACGCGCTCGTCGCGGCCGCGGAGCGCATCCTCGCGGCGGCCCCGCCCGCCGTCGCCAACGTCGGCGTGATCGAGGGCGGCACCGCCGTCAACGCGATCGCCGAGCGCGCTGCGCTCCTCCTCGACCTGCGCCACGTCGACCCGCGCGTCGTGGAGGAGGCGCTCGCGCGCGTCGAGCGGGCGTCGCGCGTGGCCGCGCCCGGGGGGATCGAGACGGCGGTCGAGGTGGTCGGCCGGCGGCCGGGCGGCGACGGCGCCGCCTCCGCCGG
>Ga0315900_10003539_pt1 | contig 22757 bp, 18 predicted proteins | sample LakEriMetagenome_FD_203521 | JGI IMG/M metagenome (GOLD analysis project Ga0315900, IMG submission 203521) | Freshwater fungal communities from buoy surface, Lake Erie, Ohio, United States - Buoy 12 MA114 | ecosystem: Environmental > Aquatic > Freshwater > Lake > Lake biofilm | place: USA: Lake... | reverse complement strand
TTAAAATTAAATACATTTTCAACGTTTATTTTCGTGTTGTAACTAGAAGCATAATCTCATTATAATTATTTATTTGAGATTTAAATTTATTTTAGAGGAATAAACTTTTAAATTGTTTAACCCAAAAATAAACTTAAGCTTAAAGTGACGTAACAATTGTACATTATTTTTGTACTGTAGAAGTTGAACAACCTTTCAGGCCCAATCGGGTTGCTGAACCGGCTTCATGAAAATAAATATTTATTATTATGAGAGCTAAATTCATCAACTACTTCATTTTTCCTACTGTTCTATGCATTTCCCTAATTGCAAAATCGCAAACTACAGTTACTTATTCAGGAATGGGAACCATAACTTGTCCGGCAATTCCTACAGCCACAATTTCACCTTCATTACCTGGTTTATCCTTCTCACAGATATCCAGAGGGGCTGGTGTTACATGTGCCTCAGCAGGAACCGGTATAAGCGGAAGTGGTTTTAATACGACATTAGCTTCATCGGTTACTAACAGCAAATGGTATACCGTGGACATATCAAGTAATGCAACTGTTAGCTTTACACTTTCAAGTATTACCGTTGTTTCCCAGGTAAGTGCAGCGATTGGAGGAAATTCAGTAGATGTTCAATACAGCATTGGGGGTGGTGTAAAGATATCTATTGGTTCTTTTACTCCAACAACCGCTAGTGCTTCCTATACAATCACACCGGCGACACCAATAAGTGTTGGCGCCAGTCAGACCTTAAATATATTTTTTATTCCCAATAATCTGTCAGCATCTACAACAACATGCAGGATTAACAATAACACCTCCTTTACCCTAACAACCAATGCTGTATGTACCGCCCCTTCTAATCAATCTAGCTCATTTTCTACAACAAACCTAAACACAAATGCTTTAACTGCAAACTGGTTAAGGGGCAACGGAGATGGGGGTGTAATTATTCTGGCCAGATTGGGAGGAGCTGTAAATGCTGATCCGGCGAGCGGAACAAGTTACACCGCAAATGCAAACTTTGGAAGTGGCTCTCAGATTGGCAGTGGCAATTTTGTAATTTATCAGGGTACAGGCACATCAGTTAATGTTACCGGCTTAAATCCGAACACCACTTATCACTTTGCAATTTATGAATACAACACATCCGGTACTTGTTATAATCTAACCGAACTAACCGGAAATGCTACCACTTTATGTAATACACCCGTAACACAAGCCACGGGTGGAAATGCTTCATCTATTTCAACCAATACAGCAACTATCTCGTTTAATGCAGGCAGTGGCGATAGTCGATTGGTAATTATTAAAGCGTCAGCAGCTATTTCGGGGGGGCCGGTAAATGGCACTACCTATTCTGCCAACTCTAACTTTACATTAGCAACTAATGGTACCGGTTTTCTTACGGGCGAAAAGACCATATTTGCTGGTTCCGGAACAAGTGTTAACATCACCAATTTAAGTGCAAATACCACTTATTTTGTTAATATTTACGAATATAACAATACAACGAAATGTTATTTAGCTGTCTCTCCTAATAGTATCAGCTTTACTACCAATTCCGCCACCTCTAATTTGTCAGATGTTGTATCCGGTGGCGGAACCAGTTTATCAATCTCATCATTAATTAATGATGCGGGTCCGCTAACTGGCGCTGGAGGCATTCAGGTTTGGCAATTTACCATAAGAGATGGGGGTGCTACAGGAGATGCAGATGCACTGCCCACTATAGTGTCTTCTATAACATTTTCACAAGAAGCCGGAAACGCTATAAACACCTGGAATGATGCAATAAACAGTATAGCACTTTTTGATGGTATCAACAATATAGCCAATGGTACAGTAAGCTCAAATACGATTCAATTTACAGGATTAAACATAAATATAAATGATAATGCCACCAAAACTTTAACAGTTAGAATGTCTGTTAAATGTCCTATTGGAAATGCTGGAAGTAATTTAGATGGTGATGATTTTGTTTTTCAAATTTCGAGTACTAACATAAATACAACAGGAGCCTCTTCAACTTTTACTAATTTCCTATCAATTAACTCGGGAAATGGGAATAACGTTTTGAGTATAGTAGCAACAGCACTCTCTTTTATACAACAACCTAGCAATACTGGAAATGGAAGCATAATGAGTCCGCAGGTATCGGTTAAAGCAATAGATGCCTGTGGTAATTTAGATCGTGATTTTAATTCAAATGTATTCATAACATCATCAGGCACATTAAATGCCTCCCCGGATACCGCACCTGCCGTTTTGGGAATTGCTACATTTAATATTGTGCACATTGCTACCAGTAATGGATCTCAGTTAATAGCAAGTGCTAGTGGTTTAAATTCGGTGGTTAGTAACTCTTTTAATATAATTCCAAGTACCACTCTCTCGCCGGGCGATTTGATGATAGTGGGTTTTGATACCTTCGAATCAGACCGAAATGCAAACGGCATTAATGGTGATGATATTATTTCCATTTTAAATATGGTAGATTTACAACCCGGCACCAGCTTCATACTTGCCAATATGGTTTATGATTGGAAGGCTTCAGCAAACCAAATTCAAGACAGATGGTATAATGGAAATGGCAATCTCACTAATAATCCGCCCTATTTAACCATTACCTATAATGGAGTAACTCCATTAAGCAAAGGTTCAGTAATATGTATTTACCTGAACGATGCGGGAAGTGTAGGAGAAATAAGAGTAGGAGGAACAACTTCGAATGATTTCATAAATGATGGTGGTAATTTTGTACAATTTGCATCAACTGCTCCGGATGCCATTTTTTTAATGCAGGGTATTTTTTCAACAGTGTTTACAGATGGTGCAGGAGATAAATACAGAACTTTTTCAGGAACCATTTTTGGTGGTATACAAACAAGAGGTTCCTTTCAACCCATCAGCTTGGCCGGAAATGCAGGTGGATCAAGAGTGTCTCGATATCATCCAAACATCGAATGCGTTGGAATTAATAAGGGTACATCCTCAACTGCCTTTTTTGGTTACTATAAATCAAGCGCCTTACATACCGGTACACAACACGATTTAACTGTGGAAATTATAAACGATGCAGCTAACTGGACAAACGGAAACGGAGCAGTAACCGAAAATATTGATAACATTACCACGAATGTTTGCTCTCAAACTTTTACAATAACCAGCGCTACGGTAAAAGGTCTATGGGCAGGTTCTACAAGCACTGATTGGTATCTCTGCTCAAACTGGGATAATTTAACGGTACCGGATTCTACCACTAACGTAATAATTGAAAATGAAATAAATGACCCGGTAATCGGTATTAATGGTGTTAACCATCCCAACGGCGCCTTTTGCAATAATCTAACTATTAATAATACAAATGGCGCAGGTACTCTTACTCTAAATAATAATGCTTCAATACTAACTGTAAAAGGGAACTGGACTAATAACGGAACTTTAACTCAATCTAACGGAATTGTGCGATTAAGAGGAAACTTATCACAAAATATTTCAGGAGTTAATTCATTTTATAATCTGGTAATTGCCAACACATCAACTGCAGGAATTATAATTAACAATGATCAAACCGTTACAAACACGCTTACATTAACTGACGGGGTTATTTCAACTGGCGCTAACAAACTAATTTTAAGCTCCGCAACAGCTACAAATTTAGTGCACTTAACAGAATCGGCAAGCTTTATTTTTGGCAACTTAAGAAGGCATCTTACAAGTAATACCTCCACGTATAATTTTCCTCTGGGTGATGGAGTATTGGGTTCTAACTTTAAAAGGTGTGAACTAATAAATAACAATTTAACCGGCATTAGTTACATAGATGGAAGTGTTAGAAGCTTTACCGAAAGTGGCAACGAACATGATTCTAAACTTGATACGCTAAGCAAAGCTATACAGTTTGGAACCCCACTTAGTGATTTTATATCTAATGCCGAATGGACCCTAACACCAAATGCTCAACCCAGCGCAGGAAATTATGGTGTAAATTTATATGTTGCCAATACAGGTTTATCGGTTACCGACGATAATCGCTTTGCTGTAGTTAAACGAAATGATAATTCTACAACATTCGCCGACTGGGATGCTTTTAATTCTGATTTATTAATTAATTTACCAAACGCTGGACTCCCAGGAAGAATTACAAGCAGCGGTAATGGATATGCTCAAAAATCGGGATTTACCAGTTTCTCAAAATTCGGAATTGCAAGAGCCCGTGTTTTCAGCGGTAGTCCTTTACCCGTAAATTTAAGCTATTTTAAAGCTATTAAAATAAATAATCAAAGTCTTCTTAACTGGCTAACTGAAAGCGAACTAAATAATGATCACTTTAATATAGAAAGAAGTACTGATGGTGAATATTTTGAAACCATTGGAAAGGTAATTGGAAATGGAACGAGTAATAAAAAACAAGAATACTTTTTTACAGATTATTCACCAACTAATGGAATTAACTATTATCGCTTAAAGCAACAGGACTATGATGGAAAGTATGAATATTCAGAAATCAGAAAGGTAAATCATGAATATATAAGAATACATACAAAAATTAACTTCTTTAATAATCGGCTCTATTTACACCATATTGAAGATAAAATAAATAACACTATAATTATATTAGATATAAGCGGAAGAATTACAGCACAATTCTTAGCTGAAACAGCAGAATTTGAAGCTGACTTAAGCAAACTTTCTAAGGGTATTTATTTTGCTAAATATTATGATGAGCATATTCAAAAAACATTCCGATTTAGCATCGAATAAACCGGCCTTTTATTAAAAGAATTAGTTAGTTCAAGATTTCATTAACAGTTTAAAACGCCAAAGGAAAATACAATTACTCACGAATCCAATTACTTAGAAGGCTAACTTTAGCCAATTGAAGAGCATAGAATATTAAATATCAAATAGCAATACACAGAATTTTTCTTTAATTAATTTACGAAATGATTTTTACTTTTCATATATTTACTATAACGACATCATTTTCGTTATAACTCTTATAAAAAAAGTAAAATGGACAAATTAAACAAACGCGTTGTATTAGTTACCGGCGCCACAGGAGGGTTAGGCACTGCCATGTGCAAAAAATTATTTAATGAAGGTTTTCACGTTGTGGGTAATTACCGCGATAAAAACAAAGCCGATGCCTGGCAAAAAAGTCTTTTAAGCGATGGATATAAGATTGAACTCTTCGAAGCCGATGTAACCCAATTTGAAAGCGTTAAGCGAATGATTGAGCGAATTGAAAATGAAATAGGTCCGATAGATACGCTTGTAAATAACGCCGGAATCACTCGCGATGGCCGTTTAGCCAAAATGAGTGTAGACGATTGGCACGATGTAATTAATTCTAATTTAAATAGCGTTTTTAATTGTACCCGCAATGTTATAAACGGCATGATTGACAGGAAATTCGGGCGTATTATAAATATATCCTCGGTTAACGGGCAACGCGGACAGTTCGGGCAAACTAATTATTCTGCCGCAAAAGCTGGCATGCATGGTTTTACCAAATCGCTTGCCATGGAAGTAGCTAAATACGGCATAACTGTAAATACTATATCTCCCGGATATATTGGGACAGACATGGTAATGGCTGTACCTGAAAAGGTAAGAGATCAAATTGTTGCACAAATTCCTATGGGAAGACTTGGCGGTACAGATGAAGTAGCTTTTTTGGTTTCATTCCTGGCTTCCGAAAATTCTTCTTATATAACCGGGGCCAATTATTCAATTAACGGCGGACAACACGTTTATTAAACATTTTTTGCTTATCAATTTCTTTTTTCGTGGAGTTATTTTAAAAGGTTTCTTATAATTATGAGTATTTTCTTTTTGAAATAACTCCGATCTCCCCTCTCTTGGCGTATAGATCAAAATTATACGTTAATTTAGCATTCCTTATTAATTATGATGAATTACTCTAAAGAATTTGAGGAAATTGTTAATTACAGACGCGCCGTAAGAATCTTCGATCCAAATGATTTTAATCCTAATAGCGTAACACAATCACTTAAAAGAGCCATACTGGCTCCAAGTAGCAGCAATATGCAGCTATACGAACTATACAGAATTACAGATGACAACAAAGCAGCAAAAAAAATTATAAACGAGTATTGCTTAAACCAAAACACCAGCAGAACTGCACGCGAATTTGTTATAGTTGTTGCCCGCCCCGATTTATGGAGAAACAGAGCTCAATTTAATTATAATACCATTGCTCAATTAAACCCCAACAGGCAAAGTTTAAATGGCCGAAGCACACTAAACTATTACAAAAAACTAATGCCATTTCTTTACTTTAACGACCCGTTCGGATTAACCGGAGCGTTAAGGAAATTAATCGTTTTTACTACCGGATTATATAGACCCATTGTTAGAGAAGTAAGCAAGGAAGATATAAGAGTGGTTATTCATAAAAGCGCTGCGTTAGCCGCTCAAACCTTTATGTTAAGCATGGTAGCCGAAGAACATGATACTTGTCCGGTTGAAGGATTTGACAGTAAACGCCTTAAAAAATACCTGAAATTGCCGCGCCGTGCCGAAATTAATATGGTTATAACCTGCGGAAAACGCCTGCCCGAAGGAATTTACAACGAAAGAATTCGCCTACCGGAAGACGACTTAATAAAAAAATTGGATTAATAGTTAATATTAGATTAACATTAAATTAAACAGTTGGCAGATTAAAAAGACTAAATTTGAATCCAATAAATAAGAGAACTGCATGAGTTCAAATGGAAGTATAAAAATTTTGCTGGTTGATGATGAACCCGATATTCTGGAATTTGTAGGATACAATCTAAAGAAAGAAGGTTATCAGGTGTATTCCGCCTCTAATGGCATAGAAGCCATTCAAATTGCAAAGAAAGAAAAACCAAACTTAATTTTACTGGATGTGATGATGCCTGATATGGACGGTATTGAAACGTGCAGAGAAATTAGAGATATAGACGGGCTTAAAAATGTGCTTGTAGCTTTTCTAACCGCACGCAATGAGGATTATTCACAAATAGCTGGTTTTGATGCGGGTGCCGATGATTATATTAATAAACCCATTAAACCCCGTGTTTTAATAAGTAGAATAAATGCATTACTAAGAAGATCGGGCAATATTAGTGGCAACGAAACCTCAAACCAAATAGAATTAGGAGACTTTAAAATTAACCGCGAACGCTATATTATTACTTTTAAAGAGGAAGAAACATCGTTACCACGTAAAGAGTTCGAATTATTTGCTTTACTGGCTTCAAAGCCGGGTAAAGTATTTGGTAGAGATGAAATTCTGAATACTGTTTGGGGTGATGAAGTAGTAGTAGGAGACCGAACCATTGATGTTCACATCCGAAAATTAAGAGAAAAATTTGGCGATCAATACATTAAAACCGTAAAAGGGGTTGGATATAAATTCGAATTCTAAAACTTTTATAAGTAACACAAATGAATCCTGAATTTTTAAAACAAATTCAGGATTTTTTTATTTAATTTATATCCATTTATCTTTAAAACGTGAATAATTTAACTCCTCGTAAAATTGCATTTATTGTATCGCTGGTAGTTTCCTCCATTTTGGGAGGCATGGTATTATTTTACAATTATTATTTTTTCGACTTAATTAATATAGTAGTTCCCTCGCTGGTTTTAATCACAGCTTTTATCGTTTGTTATTTTATTTTTCAATTTACGATTGAAGAATTTTTTTACGAACGAATAAAAGTAATTTATAAAACCATATACAGTTTAAAAGCAAAAGAAAGTAAATCTAACCAACCGGTTGATCTAGGTAAGGATATTATTAGCGAAGTAAACCAGGAAGTTATTAATTGGGCTAAAGATTACAATGCAGAAATTGAAGAATTAAAGAAAAATGAAAATTACAGAAGAGAATTTTTAGGGAATGTTTCTCATGAACTTAAAACACCCATCTTTAATATACAGGGATATATTTCTACTTTGTTGGATGGCGGACTAGAAGATCCTAATATTAATATAGATTACCTAAAAAGAGCCGAACGAAGTGTTGAACGAATGATTAGCATAGTTGAAGATCTCCAAGATATCTCGCAACTAGAAACCGGACAATTAAAATTAGAGGTAGAACCTTTTGATATTGTTCAGTTGGTTCGCGAAGTTTTTTTAGGACAAGAGTTTTTAGCCTCGCATCGAAAAATAAAATTCAGATTTAATCAGGAATATCAGCCCATTGTGGTTAAGGCCGATCGCTCTAGAATAAGACAAGTTCTCACTAACCTAGTTGTTAACTCTGTTAAATACGGTAAAGACAATGGAGATACTGTTGTGCGTTTTTACGATATGGATGAAAATATTTTAATTGAAGTAAAAGACAATGGTATTGGTATCGCTCAAACACATCTGCCCCGCCTTTTTGAAAGATTTTACAGAGTAGATAAAAGTCGTTCACGCGATAGTGGCGGAACCGGCCTAGGATTAGCCATTGTTAAACACATTATTGAAGCCCACAATCAGGTAATTAATGTAAGAAGCGCAGAAGGGGTAGGCTCTACTTTTTCGTTTACTTTAAAGAAAGCCAAAAAAACAGATTAGAGAAGTTTTGAACCGTTTTTAATGGAAGCCAGCACGAGGCAAATCCGAAAAATTTTTCTTGCCCTTCACAAAATATTCCCAAACCACCCAGTTTTGGTAACGTCCATGCGTATTGGGCATTTTAATAAGTGATTTCTGATTTTTGCGTTTAACTAAAAATGAACTCAGCAATTCATAAAAATGTAAGTGTGCTTTTATAATAGCTAAACAATGAGCGCCTTTTCCTTCAAAAACATATTTAACACCGGCAACTCCATCTAAAATTAAACGACGAAAAATATTAAAAAATAGAATGCCTTGGAATTGATTTTTGGTAATCAAAAATAAATTGTTTCTAAAATTTAAGTATGTTTTTTTTGGATTATATGCCGCTAATGTAGCTCCACCTACATGGTAAACTAACGAGAAGGGATTGAACATAACTTTATACCCTCTGTTTTTTAACCTCCAGCATAAATCAATCTCTTCCATGTGCGAGAAAAAGATTTCATCAAAGCCATCCACTTCAAAAAAACATTTAGCTCTTATAAATAATGCAGCCCCGCTAGCCCAGAAAATTTCAATTATGTTATCATATTGGTGCAAGTCCTTTTCAACTGTATCAAACAATCTTCCTCTGCAAAAAGGATAATCATATTTGTCCATAAATCCTCCGGCAGCGCCTGCATATTCAAAATAATCCTTTTGATTATAGGCCATTATTTTGGGCTGACAAGCTGCAATTAAATGGTCATTTTCCATCATTTGTATAATCGGATTTATCCAATTCGAACAAACCTCCACATCAGAATTTAGAAGAATATAATAATCAGCCGGGATGCGTTTTAAAGAATCGTTATAACCCTTTGCAAATCCACCGTTTACGGCATTGGTAACTATCTTTATTTGTGGATAATTTTGTTTGACAAAATCTAAAGAATCATCTGTAGAATAATTATCGGCCATCCATATTTCAGCATCTCCAGAATGCATGACTACAGATGGCAAAAACTTTTGAAGTAATGCTTTACCATTCCAATTTAAAATAACTACAGCTACTTTAGGCATTACTAACGAGGATTAGAAAACATATCGTCTACTTTACTTCCATAATGATCATTAGATTTATCCTGATCTAAATCTATGATAGCATTATTTCTTTTGGTTAAACGAATTCTCCATCTGTCATCTCTTGTTTCACCTAATGCATCAGAATGAATCAAGGTATAATCATTAGTAACAAGATCGGGATTGTAAAAAATAAATTTACGATTATTACGCTGATTGCTTACCTGATAATATTGCCATATTTCGTATGGATAAGAACTAGGTTCATTTTCAAACTTAGAAATCTGATTGGGTTCGCCATATTTAAGATACACGCGTCCCCTGTCGGTCATGTATCCTTTTTTTATTTGTGTTTTAAAAGAAGCATTAACCAATTTAACTTTCTCGTAGTATAGATTCCAGGCCATTTCGGGATCTACCTGGTTTCGTTGACGCCAAAATCCAAGAAAAAATTGCTTCATGGTTTTAAAATCCACTTTTGGTAATTCTTTAGTAATAAAATTTACTTCCAGCTGGTTGGCGATGGGTCTTAAACATCGTATGTATTCTTTTAATGAATCCGGATTTTCAATTTGTTCTACAAAACTTTTCTCGATATTAATACTGGCCAAATCCTCATTTTTAATTTGATATTTTGGATTATTACGTTGGAAGAAAACCTTCTTAACTACCAGTGTCTTATTACTTTTATCTTTTAATTCGTTTACCAAATAATAATTTCCGGTAGGTAGTTCGGTAATATTAAACTCATTAAAACAAACAATAACTGATTTAGGAGTCGTTTTAAAGAATGTTGCAAAATCGTTCATTTTAGAGCCGGTCTCATAGGATGCAATATAGGCTGTCATAACCAAAGGATCGCTAGCCGGAATTATTTTATCGGTAAAATAAGTTTCCGAGTAAAAAATCAACTTATTAAAATTATCGGGATAAAAATTAGCTACATAAGGAATTAAATCATAACCCGATTTACTGAGCACATTGGTAGATCCTGATTTCGTGTAATTTTCTACAAGTTGAATACTTGAAGTGCTAATAAACTGTTGATTGAAATCAATCTCAATAGTATCCTTACCTATAAATGGTTTATTAATTAAATTATTAAGATCTTTAATAACGAGCTCAACGCCATACTTTCCATTAGGCAATTCGAAACGTTGCTGGTCTATAAAATTAGGTACACGCAACGAGTCGCCTTCGGGGCTATCTATAGTGTATTTCATCCCATTAATCACATTTCCGTTATGTGTAAATGTGAATTCAACCTCAACCTTTCCAACAGATTTATTTGGGCCCAATTTTTTTATTTCCAGAGAAGAACCAATAAAGGATAAATAAGTTTCTAGATATGGGCTTCCGGTAGGGTTATTAAAAACACCATAATTAAAGTAAGCGGTAAGGCTTTTAGCCGTTAACGCCCCTATAATCAAAAACAAACTATAAAATGTTAGTATTAACTTTCTCATTTTAAATTGTTTACACGAATAAAGAATATTATTACCACTTGTATAACAAGTAAATTTAGTAATAAAAAGGGTATAGTTTATTTTTTTTTGGATTGCTTTGTTGAGTTAAAAAAAATTGTACTTTTGCCCCCGGAGAGATGGCAGAGTGGTCGATTGCGGCGGTCTTGAAAACCGTTGAGGGTTAAACCTCCGGGGGTTCGAATCCCTCTCTCTCCGCTCCATTAAAATGCCCCTTTTTGAGGGGCATTTTTTATTGATTATCAGTTAATTAGGTTTTCTGCACATGTTCACGTTTTGGGGATTTTAGCACTGTTTTAGCACTGTCATTTTGCCTCAAACCCTTACCAAATAAGACATTTACTTTTTCTTAGCACTGTTTCGTTTGATTGCATCAAGGGCACGTTGTTTACTTTTTAACTTAGCTGCCCTTTCGATTTGCTCTTTTCTACTAAGTTTTTCGGGTTTCTCTTGGCTAAAAATTTCACCTAATACTTGCTTCGCTAAATCTTTAGCAGTCGGTTCTTCTGACTCCCTTAGCTTTTGGTTAATAGTGTATATTTTTCTGTTCTTAGGCAAGACTCCAAAAACAACTTTGTATCTCTCTAATATCTGATTCAAAAGATTTTCAACATGAAAAACATCTTCAACTGTAATTTCTAAACCAACATGCTTGTTGTTATGTTGTTTATTTATCACTCTGTCTTTAAGGAGAGATAAATTGGTAATCAATGAATCAACATTGCTGGTATTGAAATCCACTTCATATTTAACCCTTGCGGTATGCTGAAAGGAAGTCGAATAACTCATTTCAAAATCAGCGATTATTAATCCAATTCGTTGCATATTATTTTAAAAAATGATTAGCCATTAAGCCAAATTAACTAATTTAATACACTTTTTAAAATTCATTTAAACTAATCCGAATTGCGAATAGGGAAAGGATAATACTAAAAAACAAATGACAATAACCGAATACATTAACGACCTCCACAAAGAATTTAAAACAGGTAGAGCAACCGAACATAGTTATCGTGGCTACTTACAAAGCTTAATAAAATCTATTGCCAATGATGTAATGGTTACCAATGAACCTACACGTGTTAAGTGTGGTGCACCAGATTATATTATAACTAAAAGGGATATTCCAATAGGTTATATAGAAGCTAAAGACATCGGTTATAAACTGGATGATAAGCAGTATAAAGAACAGTTTGACCGATATCGAAAATCATTACCAAATCTTATCATTACCGACTACATTGATTTTTGGTTATATATAGACGGTGAATTGGTTAAGAAAATGAAAATTGCGGAGGTTAGTGATGGTAGTATAAAAGCATTACCAGAGCACCACAACGAATTTACAAATCTGATAAAAGATTTTTGTACGCATATAGGGCTAACAATTAAAAGTTCTAAAAAGCTAGCAGAAATGATGGCTGGTAAAGCTCGTATGTTAGCGGAGGTTATAGAAAAAGCTTTAACAAGTGATGTAACAAATCAAGAAGATAGTACGCTTAAAGACCAGATGAAAGCGTTTAAAGAAATTCTAATACACGATATAACACCGAAAGGGTTTGCAGACGTTTACGCACAAACAATTGCTTATGGTATGTTTGCAGCTCGTTTGCACGACCCAACACTACCAACATTTAGCCGACAAGAAGCCGCAGAGTTAATACCAAAATCAAATCCGTTTTTACGCAAATTATTTGGTTACATAGCTGGACCCGATATTGATGACCGTATTAAGTGGATAGTTGATGGATTAGTAGAAATATTTTTAGCGTGCAATGTTGAGGAGATATTAAAGAACTACGGTAAAGCTACAAAGATGGAAGACCCGATAATCCATTTTTACGAAACTTTCTTGTCAGAGTACGACCCAGCTTTACGCAAGGCACGTGGTGTATGGTACACACCTCAACCAGTTGTAAACTTTATTGTACGTGCAGTTGATGACATGTTAAAAACCGAATTTAATTTACCACAAGGTTTAGCAGATACCAGCAAAACTAAAATTAAAGTTAGTTTACAGGGGCATAACAAAGCAATTGAGCAAGAAGTACACAAAGTACAGATATTAGATGCTGCAACAGGTACAGGAACTTTTTTGGCTGAGGTAGTTAAACACGTATATAAAAAATTTGAAGGACAGCAAGGTATTTGGAGCAACTATGTAGAACAACATTTATTACCACGCTTAAACGGTTTTGAGTTGTTAATGGCTAGTTATGCAATGGCACATTTACAATTAGATTTACTTCTCAAAGAAACAGGATATAAACCAACGAAAGAACAACGGTTAAGAGTATACCTAACAAACAGTTTAGAAGAACACCACCAAGATACAGGAACTTTATTTGCTAATTGGTTAAGTGCAGAGGCAAACGAAGCAAACCAGATAAAACGAGATACACCAGTTATGTGTGTTATTGGTAATCCACCTTATAGTGGTATTTCATCAAATAATGGCGAATGGATAAGTAAATTAATTGAAGATTATAAATATATAGATGGAGTTCATTTTAATGAGCGTAAACACTGGCTAAATGATGACTATGTGAAATTTATTAGATATGGTCAGCATTTTATAGAGAAAAATGGTAGTGGTGTTTTAGCTTATATTAATCCGCATGGATTTTTAGATAATCCAACGTTCAGAGGAATGAGGTGGCACTTGCTAAAAACATTTGATAAAATTTACATAATAGATTTACATGGTAACAGTAAGAAAAAAGAAATTTCACCAGATGGAAGTGTAGACCAAAATGTATTTGATATTATGCAAGGAGTGTCGATTAATTTATTTATTAAAACTGGTAATAAAAAAAATAATGAATTAGGTAAAGTATATAACATTGATGTTTACGGAAGAAGAGAAGATAAATATGATTTTTTAACTAACAATAGAATTGGAGATGTAAATTTTACCGAATTAGAATTAAGTAGACCAAATTATTTATTTGTAAATAGAAGTAATGACGGAGAGTTGGATTACATGAATAGCTTTAGATTTGATGAGCTATTCTTATCAAATGTTACAGGTGTTGTTACTATGGGGGATAGTTTCTCAGTTACAGATTCTAAAATAGAATTGGAAAACAGATTGAATGAGTTTAAAAATTCTGAAATAAAAGAATCGGATTTAAAATCAACATTTGATTTAGGAAAAAACTATGCTAAATTTATTTTAGATAATAAAAATAAGTTACAAATTACTAAAGACAAATTTGTGAATTATAATTATAGACCATTTGATTATAAATATACTTATTATGACAATAAAATACTTTGGAGATGGCGAGACAATGTTATGAAGCATTTTCTTTCTAGGGATAACTTAGGATTAATTATTGGTAGACAAGGCCAAGTCGTTGGTTCTATGGCATGGAATTTATGCTTTATAACTAACTCAATTATTGATTTTAATATATTTTATAGAGGCGGAGGGATGCTTTTTCCTTTATATTTAAACAACTCGAGTGATGGGCAACAAATTATTGGCGATTTTAAACAACCGAATTTAAACTTAGATTTAGTAAATAAAATAGCAGAAAAGTTAATCTTAAAGTTTACAAATGAAAAAGTAAGTACAAGAAACACTTTTGCTCCAATTGATATTTTAGATTATATCTATGCCGTTTTACATTCACCAGCTTATCGAGAAAAATATAAAGAGTTTTTAAAGATTGATTTTCCACGTGTGCCCTATCCAACTGATGCCAATAAATTTTGGCAATTGGTTAAACTGGGTGGCGAGCTTCGCCAGATTCATTTATTAGAGAGCGACATAGTAAACAAGTTTATTACAAAATACCCAGAAGGTGGTAGTAATAAAGTTGGTAAAATAAATTTCAGAATTTATGATTATAGTGAGACACCAGTCGGTGAAACTTATCCAGATTATTTAGGAGCTGTTTACATAAACGAAACTCAATATTTTGCAGATGTTCCTAGTTCGGTGTGGGAGTTTTATATCGGTGGCTACCAACCAGCCCAGAAATGGCTAAAGGACCGCAAGGACAGAGAATTAAGCTTTGATGACATAGTGCATTACCAGAAAATTATCGTTGCTCTTAACGAGACTGTACGCATTATGAGTGAGATTGATAAACATATTGTTTTATAATAATGGAAGATTTATTAAAACTTATAATTACAGGATTATTTACATCTGCAACTTTAATATTTATAGGGAAGTTCATTCTCAATAGAGGTGCAGACCTTTTAACAGAAAACTTTAAAAATAATCTTGAAATAAAAAAAATTGAACATCAGATTAAGTTTTCTGAATTAAACCAACAGCGAGCTGAAGTTATTAAACAGATTTTCAATTCCCTTTATGATTTTGAACAATCGTTGAGATTTTTAACTTCTGTTTTTCAAGGTCCAGAATGGTCCGAAGACAATGACCGTATTTTAAAGTCAAGGGAATCTTATAAAAAAGCCATTGATTTATTAGAATACAATAGAATTTATTTGGAAGAATCTACATGTAAAAGAATTGAGGAAACATTACAAGAAGGGGGAAAGATTATTACAGAAATGCATATAACAAAATTGAAAGCTAGGCATAAAGAAAACAAACATAATGCTGGTTTAAATTATCAGTTTCCAAAAGGAGAAGACCCATTAGAAATATGGTTAAACTTAGAAAACAAAGTTCATAACCAAATTAAGAGCCTTAGACTGGATATTGCTGATGAATTTAGAAAGATTTTAGGGGTTGGCATTAATAACACAAATTAAATTACATATTTGATAAAATAAGTTTAATTAACATGTCTTTTATGAACCTTTTTGGTAAGTGTGTCGCAAGTTTCTACTCTTTGACTTCATAATTCTATTTATTTCCCAACACACCCCTACCTACATTTAATGAAAACCTAGTATTAATGGATAATTTGTGTTTGGACTATATCCAAGTGGTAAATGTATATTATATTTTCTCCAAACGTTGCCAACAAATATACTGTCGTAAATGTCCGTCTGTCCATATGAATATGACAGGGAAATGATATTAAGGCTAATAAGTAGTAATAATCGTTTCATTAAAACTAAGATATAAAAATATCCAAAAGGTTTAATCAGTACATTTCTTTCAAAAATAATTGAAGCCTTATAATCAGATTTAATATTTCCTCTGGTTTTTCGAGGGGTGTTATATGTCCTCCTCCAACAACTTTTGTCTCAAGGCCCGGCGGCGCAGGGACATAATCTTCAATTCCTTTGAGAGCAAACGCTTTAACCTTTAAATTTTTGATCAATTCGCTCGCGTCTTCAGCATCAATAATTACCGCTTTGTCTGTATGTTTAATCTGCGTGTTTGACAACAAGTTCATAGATCGTTTTAGGTGATCGACTAGAGAAGGGTTTTCTTTTAGCGATGTTTTTCCAAACAATGCTTTTGCGGCTTGTTTCGTGTAAAAATTCCTGAACAGCAACATGGAATGCTGAAGTCCGAACGTGATCTTTTGTTTTTTTGTGGCTGGAAGAAAGGGCATATTACATAGCAACACACTTTCAAAGCGCTCTGGTTGCTTGGATGCTGCTCGAAGAATGGTCATACTGCCCCACGAGTGCCCGACAGCAATAACTTTCGTAATTTTCAAACTATCCAGAATTTCAAGTAGCATTTCGGCACAATCGTTCAGCGACCAGTCGTTTTTGGTAATTTCCTTACTCAAACCATGAAATGGCATGTCAACGGAATAAGTGGTTCGGTCTTGGATGGAATCGATTACCTCATCCCACATGTTGTGGTCAAAATACACGCCATGAAGGAAAATGATAGGCGTTTTATCTGAATCAACAAGTTTCGGAAAGACGGCAATTCTGCCAAGATTTGTGTGAATCATTTAGTTTCTGTTATAAGTTTGATGAGATCACCTATGGATTTCGATTGATTCAAAATAACATAGGGAACTTGAATATCAGGTATAACACCTTGGTTGTCAAAAATTCCGGATGGTCTGTAAGCTCGGGAGGTTGATACTGTAAATTTAAACTTCGAATAGGGCAATGTAACAGAAACATTTGAACCATGTGGATTTGCCAAGCCTCCCGTTTCTTCTCCAACAATTACTGCCCTATTGTAGTCTTTCATAATGGCGGCAAACATTCCAGACATGGAGTATGAATTCCTGTCTGTCAATAGAAAAACTTTACCGGAAAAAAAATACTTTTTAGAATAGTGTTGTTTTGGTTTTGTATAGATTTCGTAAGTAATAGCCTTCGTTATTGGATCCCTAATTTTCTTTATTTTTTTGATTTTTGTATTATTTGTCATTATGGCCGCTGCCAATTTTAACGAGGGCTTTTTAGGTAAAACTTTTGCTAACCAGCGAACTGCTTTTGGGAAAACCTCATAGAACTCTTTACTCATTTTAATTTTCGCTTTCGAAACCAATACCCAAGGCTTATCTAATAAGTAATGATTAATTTCCTCTGTAATTTGATGCTCACCGCCTCCATTTCCTCTTAAATCAATAAATAAAGTATCTATTTTCTTCTCGCTAATTGTTTTAAAAATGTTCGCAATCGAATCTTTATAACCCTTGTAGAGCATGAAATCGTTTAAAGCAATACTTGCTACATTTTTATTGAATGAAGATGTTAACTTCATATGGTAATTAATTGGCTGATTCGCTGCAGGAAAATCTCGTTTAAACAATTCATCAATTTCCGTTTTTGTTAAACATGCATATTTTTCCGTTTTTTGAGTTCCATTTTTTAAACGAATGGTAAGTTCAACGGAATCTGTGTGACCGAAGAGTATCCAGTACATTCTTCCAAACATTTCTGTAACTTGTGAATGTCTAAAAACCTCAGATTCTCCAAAAGTTAGCATATTCATAGTGTTGATGAGTTCAGCCGAAGAATGGTTATTGAGTGAAAGAATGATTGCCGAGTCAAGATCGGAATCCCTTGTAAAATTGTGTCGTATAATTAAGTTTTTGTCATCTGAAACATTTATCAGAAATGGAAGTAATTTGCCATCCTGCTTGAAGTATCGTTCTCTTTCGTTTTGATCGTAATACAACCCGGTATGTCCATCGTGCAAGGAAGAAATCAACGTTGCCAGCTGCATATACCATTTTTCCAGAGACATAGGCCTTAAGTTACCTTGTAATGCATTTAACCTGTCATCAAATTTTTCTTTGCTGATGTAATGATATGGCTCAGGATGTACTTCATTCAACTTATTTTGAACGAATATCAGTTCTTCTTGCATCGATTTTACTTCCATTAGCCGAGGTTTAAAAGTTTGACCAAATAAGCTAGAAGAAACATTATGAACAATGCAGAATAAAAGGAATTTAAAACTAATAGATTGCATATTTTCGAATCAGTGAATATTCTAAAAATAATAATTTGAATTTTAAAAAACTAGATCAATTACTAACGGATGGGGCTTGCTTGATGAAAGCCGTTTGTTTCAATTGATCGACCATAAATTTGGACAAATCAGCTAGAGTGATGGACAATTTTAGCCCTTTGCCATCGAGTGTAGCATTGCAAGTCCCTTTTGCAGATTTATCAACGATATTAGGACAACGAACAATCGTCCAATCGAGGTTACTATTCATGATAATGGGTTCCATTCGGTTCTTATCTTCGATGATTACTTTCAGCCATTTCATGAAATAAGGAAGGATGATTTTGGCAAAAAACCAGGGTTGAAAAGCAATGCTGTTTCCTGCTCCCACATTACTCATTGCAACGAGGCGTTTAATGTTCTGCTTCTGCATTTCATTGACAATAACTTTCGTTGCATCGGAAATAAAGGTCGTTGGTTTGCCGTCGCCCTTACCGCCAACACCCAAACACTGAATCACTGCTTCTTGATGGTGCAAAGCGGAAGCAACTGTTAGAGGATCTAACACATTGCCTTCGATAATTGTCAGTTTCTTATGCTTGATTTGAACTTTGGATGCATCACGCACCAGAATGGTTACTTCATGACCATGTTTGAGGGCTTCTGCTAAAATACCTTTCCCCGAAAAGCCGGTAGCACCAAATAGGATTACTTTCATTTATTTAGTATAAGTTTGATTTTATCTTTTATAGTTATTTCTCTGCCATAATTTTAGCTGCAACACTTAATCTCAACTTCCCTGGAGGCATTATACCCGAGAAAAAACCAAGTATTTTGTTTTTAAAGCCAGGAATGACATGGAGCTTTCCTTTCATCATGCCATTGTAACCTTCCATGGCAACATCTAAAGATGCCATTACACCACTTGCGTAAAGTTTGGCGTTATTCATATCGGCACGTTCCATAAAATTCGATTCCGTTGCTCCGGGCGATAAAACGGTTACAGAAACTCCCGTGTTTTCAAATTCTTTATGAATGGCCTCTGATACACTGATAACATACGCTTTGGTTGCGCCATAAACGGCAAAGTTTGGATCTGGTTGAAGGCCAGCCATGGAAGCAACATTTAAAATTCTGCCTTTCCCACGCTTGACCATTTCTTTTCCGAAGTGATAGCTCAATTCTGTCAGACTTACAATATTCAATTGGATCATTTCTTTGTATTTCGCCATGCTTCTGTCGATGAAGGCGCCATAATCTCCAAAACCGGCATTATTCACTAAATAATTTACGATTAAGTTGTTGGAATGAATCACTTCATAAACAGACTGAATCCCTTCGTTGGAGGATAAATCAGCCGCAACAGTAAATACATCAACCTTAAATTGCTCTTCAAATTCTTTTTTAATTTCCAGAAGCTTGTTTTCGCTTCTTGCCACAATGAGCAAGTCTATTTTATCTGCTGCAAATAGTTTGGCTATTTCGTATCCTATTCCGGATGAAGCTCCGGTTATTAAAGCGATTTCTTTCATGCCTTTCAATTTGATAACGGCACAAAATTATCGAGGTTGAAAGAGCTCTACCTGACACAAATGTGTCAAAATGAATTTCGATTTTCATTTAAAGAAATTCAATTCGTTTTCCTCCATAAAAAATAAGTAGATAAGCACAGTATCAAACCCACCGGAGCCATTACGATATCCGGCATTACAAGATTTCCTGTTGCGATAAAGCCAAAAATGGCTCCAATAAAATCAAACGCGAATCCTGCAAAAGCCCATTCCTTAATCCATTTGTAAGGAGAAAACCACAAGGCAATAATTCCTGATATTTTTAAAATACCGAGCAGGTAAAGCAGGTAAACAGGCATCTGAATAAGCTCCATGGAATGAACTACGGTTTCATTTAAGGTTAATTCTCCTATAGCACCAAAAAGCATGAATAACGAGAATATTACTTTTATCGTAGTGTAAAGATTTTTGTTTATCATAAATTATATTATTTAAGAATACCAATGTTTTTAAGGTGATTGGTTATGCCTTCTTTATAGGATAACGCCTTTAGATTATATTTTTTCTCCAATTTTTCGCTGCTAAATAAATAATCATTTTCCCACTGATAGGATAGCTTTATTAGTTCTTTGAGTTGTCCGTTGAAGAGGGAAATGAACTTTATCATTCCTTTAGAAATCACTTTGTATCTCGGTTCTTTTTTTATGATTTCAGCAACGAGCTCAACAAGTTGTTTACCGGTAAGAGCATTGGGATCTGTTGGCAAGTGCCATATTTGTTGATAAGCATCAGGTTGCTGAGCCAAAAACGCTACTGCTTTAGCGGCATCAGGAATGTAGGTTATGCTATGTTTTTTATCGTCACGGAAAAGAAGCATCGCCTTTTTATTTTTTTGCAGGGCATCGGCAATTTGCTTAATTACATCAAAGAAGGGGTAGTCTCCATAAAAATCTGCGGATCTACATATCATGGCCTGTAGTTCATGACTTTTAATAGCCTCTGAAATACAATCTGCTGCAATCATTCTTGCAGTGCCCTTCACCGAATCTGGCTTACTAGGAAGATCTTCTGTCATGGTTCCGTCAACACGACCATACATATAGACATTGTCAAAATAAACCAGTTTTGCACCTTCTTTTTTACAAGCATTTATTACAGCACGAGCAGCTGTTGGAAAACCATCAAGCCAAACTTGGTCCTTATAGGGTAAGCCGAGAATTAGATAAACCACAGATGAACCTTTGATTGCCTCCGAAACACTTTGTTCGTTGAATACATCCATTTCAAAAACTTGATCATTTGCGTTTACTTTCTTAGGCGTTCGCGAAGCAATTCTGACTAGGATATTCATGTCATGCAGTTGTTTGGCCACTTCCTTGCCAATGGTACCATTTCCGCCAATTATTGTTTGTAAAATCATTTGTATTTATTTAGTCTTTTTATTTATTTTTCTTTTCTTGGGATATGATTGAAATGGAATTGAACTGAAACAATGATAAACATTGATTTGATTGCAAGTTGTTTTTTTATCATCTTCATTTTTTGTTATTGAGTGAATACTTGATGCCGGCATTCAATAATCCTAAGTCACCTTCCCAAACATCTTTGCTACCATAAGGATCACTGAAATCGAATTGAAGGGTAAAAACTACTTTATCAGTTAATTTATGGGCATAACCAAGCGATACCATATATCCGATGTTGGAAGTTGATTTTTTAAAGTCGGGATTTGAAGGGCTATTGATCTCGCTTTGAGAGAGTAAAAAACCAAGTCCTGTTCGAAGAAATAGTTCAGATTTATCACCAAGGGGCAGGTAAAATTTGGGACTGATCATCACATTGGAATGTCTTGCTGTAACCTCGGCTTTTTCATTGTTTAGAACCAAGGTGCCGTTTGCTTTCAATGAAGACAGCATGGTTGCTGCATGTGTTTCGATTCCCAAATACTTGTTAAATCGATAACCAACACCCAAGTTTGCTTTTGGAGTCCATTGAGATGCAGACTCCTTTACCATGAACTTTAATCCATCCTCCGACCTTGCAAGACCTGCCGATGCATGGACATAAAATGTTTTGTTCGGAAGAGTTTGCGCAATGACTTTGATACTTGAAGCACAAAAAAGCAAGAAAAGACAGAGTTTAATTGAATATCTCATTTGTTTTAAGCTTAAAAATTATACCCAAACCTCAATGAACCCAACATAAAAGGAGTTTCTCCTACTTCTTTGGTTAAGGTTTCATCCTCGTATATAGGCCATGGATTGGATTTGTAAAGCACTTGAGCAATCCCAAACTGAGGAATTACGTATAGTTTCTTTTTGGCAAACTCAAATTTATAGCCGATGTATCCGGTTCCTAACCAATCAAAGCTATTGTAAGTCTTTCCCGTGGTTACGTGGTTTTGTAATACACCAAGTCCGGTCGTTTGAGAAAATTCGAGATGAAGCCCTTTCCAAAGATATTGTCGGTAACCACTGGCAATACTGTAATCGGCAAATCGACCTTCTGTGGCACGATCTCTTGGGAAATCGATGTTTAATCCCACATACACATCACCTCTTAGATTTCCTTTCTCCCAGAGTTTAATGGTGAAGTGCGTTCGTGTTGTTTGCACTAAAAATGGCCAGAGAATATCGGTTTCAATGGCATATTTACTTTCTTTCTGTTCTGTTTGAGCGAAACTGGAAGTTGAAATTAGATTAACTATTCCAAGAATGAGAAGGGATTTTTTCATTGCTGTTGCAATTTTAAAATGTTGCAACAAAGTTATTTAGGCGAACTCCCAATCCACTGAACAAATGTTAAGAAATTAGCTTGCTTACAATTTTGCCCTAACGTTTGTCTTGCTATT
>Ga0315900_10003538_pt1 | contig 22762 bp, 18 predicted proteins | sample LakEriMetagenome_FD_203521 | JGI IMG/M metagenome (GOLD analysis project Ga0315900, IMG submission 203521) | Freshwater fungal communities from buoy surface, Lake Erie, Ohio, United States - Buoy 12 MA114 | ecosystem: Environmental > Aquatic > Freshwater > Lake > Lake biofilm | place: USA: Lake... | reverse complement strand
TCGCGGGCACGGCCCAGGTCGCGCAGCGTGCCACGCGCGACAGGCCCTCGCTGGTGTCGGCGATCGACGGCATCCAGATGCAGCGCGGCACGGCCATCGGCAGCGCCATCGTGGTGTGCCTGGCCGAGCTGTTCCCCGAACACGGCATCGACCTGGCCGCCATGGTCTTTGGCCCGGAGCGCCGACCCTTGAGCGCTGAGCGGCCAGGCAAAGGCCCCGCCCCGGCATTCACGCCCGTGGCCCCAGGCAGCTACAAGCCTGCGGTCATCATCCTGCTGAGCGACGGCCGTCGCACCACGGGCGTCGACACACTGAAGGCCGCGCAGATGGCTGCCGAGCGCGGGGTGCGGGTCCACGTGATCGGCCTGGGCACGCCTGACGGGCACCTGGCAGCCGGCGAGGGCATGGCCTTCTACCTGCAGCTCGACGAGGCCGCCTTGCGCGAGGTGGCCCGTGTGACGGGCGGTGAATACCACAGCGCCAGCACCGCGCAGGCACTGCACGCCGTCTACCGGGACCTGGGCACCAAGGCGCAGTTGCAGACCCGCGAGACCGAGCTGACGGCCCTGCTGTGTCTGCTGGCCGCAGGCCTGCTGGTGACGGGCGCAGGGTTGGCCCTGAAGTGGTACGGGCAAATCGCCTGAGCCCGCCCACCATCAGCACCTTCTGATCGTGCCCGGCCGAAGGCAATTAAGGTGGCGCCTCCGTCACGACCTTCGGCGCGTCTGCCGTGCCGAAGTAGTTGTTCTTCAGCGAGCGCTGGTTCTCGTAGATCGAGCCCTGGTGGGGTGAGGCGGGCAGCGGCAGGCGCACCGGCACCGCGGTGCAGCGGGGCACGTGCGGGTCGTCTTCGCCGCACAACAACAGCGACTGCCATTCCTCAAAGCCCACCTGGTTCTTGGCCATGAGCGGCCAGGCGTCGGCGGCGCGGTACTCCAGCAGCAGCAACCGGCGCGGGTGCGCCGAGGTGTTGACGGCTGAGCCGTGCACCGTGCGCGCATGGTGGATGGAGATGCTGCCGGCACGGCCCAGGCAAGGTACGGCGCTGGCGTAGTCGACCTCGGCCTTGGTCGGATCCATCGCGCCGCAGAAGAAGCCCTCGGGGCCATGGTGGTCGAACACCGGGCCGCGGTGGCTGCCGGGGATGCACAGCAGCGGGCCGTTCTCCAGCCGCATGTCATCCATCATCACGCCCACGGCGGCCAGGTCGTCGTTGGTATGGGGGTAGAAGGCCCAGTCCTGGTGCCACTCCACGGCCGCGCCATAGCCTGGGGCCTTGAGATTGAGCTTGGAAACGTCGAAGCGCACGCTCGGGTGCATCAGGGCGCGCAGGGCGGCCAGGATTCGCGGATGGCGCATGGTGGCGTCGTAGGCGGGGTGCACCTTGTGCGGCATCTTGATGCGCCGCACCCGCGGCTCGGCGGCGCTGTGGGTGGGCTCCAGGTCGTACACGGCGTTGTGCTCACGCACCTGGCGCGAGGCCTCGACCAGCTCGTCCGTCACCCGCCGCAGGGTCTGCACCTCGTCGGGGCTCAGCACGTTCTCGATCACCACGAAGCCGTCACGCCTGTAGGCCTCGATCTGGCCAGGGGTCACCACGGAATCGTTCAGGAAGGCGTCGCGCTGGCCCATGGCGGATGTTCCAAGGATTGTTGAAGGTGGCATCATGAAGCACAGGCGCGGTCTTGAAAAGCCCGAGCACGCTTCTGAGCCCGCGAGGGCCGACGGCTGCGCAAGCCAGCGAGCCTCCTCAGGCAATCCCGAATGGTACAGACGCGGTTTCTGGGCAGTATTAGGGGCATGAGTCCACCCAGCCCCAGCGCAGTCGTGCCGACGGCACGCCACTTCATCGACGGCCTGCAGGAGGCGGGCATCGACTGGTTGTTCTGCAACCTGGGCACGGACCACGTGACCCTGGTGGACGAACTCGCACGCGCCGAGCAGGAGGGCAGGGCGGCGCCGGGCGTGCTGCTGTGTCCGCACGAGAACGTGGCCGTGCACATGGCAGGCGGGTACGCCGCCCTCACAGGCCGCGGCCAGGGGGTGCTGGTGCATGTGGACGCCGGCACGGCCAATGCCGCCATGGGCCTGCACAACCTGATGCGCGGGCGGCTGCCGGTGATGCTGATGGCCGGGCGAGCACCCTATGCCCTGCATGGCGAGCTGCCCGGCGCGCGCGACAACTACGTCCACTACGTGCAGGACCTGTTCGACATGGGCTCGCTGGTGCGGCCCTACGTCAAGTGGGAGTACAACCTGCCCTCCGGCGTGGTGGCCAAGGAGGTCATCCGCCGCGGGCACACGCTGATGCACAGCGACCCGCCGGGGCCGGTGTACCTGACGCTGCCGCGCGAGACGCTGGCCGAGCCCGTGGCGGCCGGCCAGGGCCGCAGCTACCCGGCGGAGCGCTTCGGCCCCGCCGGTTCAGGTACGCTGCCACGCGATGCGACACGGGAGATCGCGCACGCCCTGTTGGCAGCCGAGGACCCCCTGGTGGTCACCTCCTACCTGGGCCGCAGCGCCCAGGCCGTGCGGGCACTGGCGTCGCTGGCCCTGCTGTGCGGACTGCGCGTGGTGGAGTCCAACCCGTCCTGGCTGTGCATGGACCGCGCATCGCCCTGCTTCGCCGGCTTCGACGCGAAAGACCTGCTGCCCCAGACCGACCTGGGCCTGCTGCTGGACGTGGACGTGCCCTGGCTGCCGGGCGGCACTCAGCCGCGAGAGGACTCGCGCTGGCTGCACATCGATGTGGACCCGGTGAAGAAGGATTTCCCGGTCTGGGGTTTTGCCACCGACGGGCGCTGGCAGGCCGACTGTGCGCTGGCCTTGCGCGACATCCATGAAGCCGTGCAGTCGCTCGCCGACGACGCCTTCCACGCCCGGGTGGCACGGAGAAAGTCCAGCTGGCTTGCGGCCGGCCAGGCACGCGCAGAGCGCACCGCCGCCGTGGCCGCCGACCCTGGCCAGCCCGACGCGCTGAACCCGGCCTGGGTGTGTGCGGTGCTGGGGCGTCACCTGCGCCCTGACGACGTGGTGGTCAACGAGGGGATACGCAACGGGCCCCACGTGCTGGCGCAGATTCCGCGAAGCCAGCCGCTCACGCTGCTGGGCGGCGCCGGAGGCGGCCTGGGCTACAGCGCGGGCATGGCCCTGGGCGCAGGACTGGCGCTGCAGGACGCTGGCAGCCAGGCCCGCGTGGTGCATGTGGAAGGCGACGGCGGGTTTCACTTTTCCACGCCCACGTCGGTCTACGCGGTGGCCCAGCAGTACCGCCTGCCCATCCTCAGCGTGGTGCTGGACAACGGCGGTTGGCAGGCGGTCAAGGAGGCGGTGCTGCGCGTGCACCCCGATGGCCCGGCTGCACGCGCCAACCAGTTTCATGCACGGCTGGAAGGCCAGGCGCGCCGCTTCGAGCAGGTGGCCCAGGCCTTCGGGGCCCACGGCGAGCACGTCAGCCGCCCCGAGGACCTCGAGCCCGCGCTCCTGCGCTGCATGGCCGCGCTGGACGCAGGACGCGCCGCGGTGCTGGTGGCGTCGGTGCGCAAGATCTGACGGGCCGCCTCCAGGCCTGATGTCCTCCGTGGAACCGCAGCACTTCTGCCCTTCGACCTCTTCTCCCCCTTGACCCGACCCTCACGCCTCACACCAGGAGACCTGTCCATGCCCATCCGTCACCCCTTGTTGACCAGCCCCCAGGGCCTCACGCGCCGCACCCTGCTGGCGGCCCTGGGCGCCAGCCCTGTCTGCGCCTCGCTGGCGCCGCTGAGCGCCAGCGCGCAGCCGGCCTGGCCCCAGAAGGCCGTGCGCATCGTGGTGCCCTACGCGCCGGGTGGCGCCAACGACATCCTCGCGCGGCTGGTGGCCGAGAAGCTCGCTCCTGCGCTGGGCCAGCCGGTGCTCGTCGAGAACAAGCCCGGGGCTGGCGCGGTGGTGGGCACGGACTTCGTGGCCAAGGCTGCACCCGACGGCTACACGCTGCTGATGGCCGCCAGCGGGCCCATCGTGTTCAACCCGGCCCTGATGAGCAACCTGTCGTACGCGCCGCTGCGCGACCTGGCGCCGATCTCCATGGCAGGCTCGTTTCCCATGATCCTGGCCGTGCGCGAGGACTTCCCGGCCAAGACGGTGGCAGAGCTGGTGGCCTTCTCGCGCGCCAACCCCGACAAGACCGCCTACTCCTACCCCTCGGCGTCATTCCAGCTGGTGATGGAACTGTTCAAGCAACGCACGGGAATGCGCGCCCTGAACGTGCCGTACCAGGGCAGTGCGCCCTCGATCAACGCGGTGATGACGGGCGAGGTGCAGATGACGATGATCGATTCCGGCCCGATCGCCGCGCTCATCAAGTCCGGCAAGCTGCGCGCGCTGGCCGTCACCTCCGAGCAGCGCCTGGCCAGCTACCCCGGTGTGCCCACGCTCAGAGAGCAGGGCGTGGACATCGCCGTCAACTTCTGGAGCGGGCTGCTCGCGCCTGCAGGCACGCCGGCGCCCGTGCTCGCACGGCTGCAACAGGAGATGGCCCGCATCATGGCGCAGCCGGATGTGGTGGAGCGCCTGTCCAAGCTGGACATCCGCCCGGTGGGGGGCAGCAGCGCCGACTTCGGCCGCACCATCGCGCAGGAGATCGAACTGTGGACCCAGGTGGCGCGCGCGAACAACATCAAGGCCAACTGACGCCTGAGCCGGGATGATCGCCAGGCGACGGTTCCCGATCATGCAGTCCTCTGCCACCGCAGCCCTGGGGGCTTCTTGAAGCCTGCTGACACGGGCGCGAAGCGCATCGCCATCGCAGGTGCCGGCATCGCCGGGCTGTGCACCGCGCTGGCGCTGCAGCAGCGTGGCTGTGCCGTGGAGTTGTACGAGCAGGCAGGACAGCTGGGCGAGGTGGGCGCCGGCCTTCAGCTCTCACCCAACGGCACGCGGGTGTTGCGCAGCCTGGGCCTGGAGGAGGCGCTGCGGCCCTGGGTGTGCGAGGCTGCGCGCAAGGAGGTGCGCCACTACGCCCATGGACGCCGCTGGAAGCTCTTCGATCTGGGCGCCGACTGCCGCGAGCGCTTCGGAGCCCCCTACTGGATGGTGCACCGCGGCGACCTTCACCGGGTGCTGTTGCAGGCCCTGCAGGCTCAAGATCCGCAAGCAGTGCGGCTCGACGCACGCGTGGTGCACGCTGCCAACCAGGGCGAAGGGGTCCACTTCACGCTGGCCGACGGTTCCAGTGGCCAGGCCGATGCGCTGCTCGCGTGCGACGGCGTTCACTCCGTGCTGCGGCGGCAGCTGCTGGGCGAGGACGACGCCCGCTTCACAGGGCTGCTGGCGTGGCGGGGGCTGGTGCCGATGCAGGCCCTGCCCGAGCACCTGCGCACCCGCGCGGGCGAGCACGTGGGCACCAACTGGGTGGGCCCGGGCGCGCATGTGATCACATACCCGGTGCGCGCCGGCGCCTTGATGAACGTGGTGGGCATCGTCGAGCGAAGCGATTGGCAAGGCGAGTCCTGGACGCAGCCTGGCACCGTCGCAGAACTGCTTCAGGACTTTTCGAACTGGCATGCGGATGTGCGCAGCCTGATGGGCGCGATCGATCAACCCTTCAAGTGGGCCCTGCTGGGCCGCAAGCCCCGGCGGGGCTGGGGCCAGGGGCGGGTCTGCCTGCTGGGCGATGCGGCCCACCCCACGCTGCCTTTCCTGGCCCAGGGGGCCAACATGGCCCTCGAAGACGCCGTGGTGATGGCGGATTGCCTGGCCGGCGAGGGCCCCGTGGAGCAAGGGATCCAGCGCTTCGAGACGCTGCGCTGGCAGCGCACGGCCGACATCGTCAACCGCTCGGCCGACAACGCCTCACGGTTCCACAACCCGGCCCTGGCGGACCCCGTCTTTGCCACGGCCTACATCGACCAGGAGTGGGGCAGCGACAAGGTGCGTCACCGCTACGACTGGTTGTTCGAGTACGACGCGACGAGCGCAGCGTCTTCACCCACACCTGCAGCACATGGATGACACCGAGGTCCTGATCGCCGGCGCTGGCCCGGTGGGCATCAGCCTGGCGATGTGCCTGGCGCAGCGGGGCATCCGCAGCCTGGTGATCGAACCCAAGGCACCCGACACCCTGCCGGACGTGAAGTGCAACCACGTGTCGGCGCGCAGCATGGAGTTGTACCGGCGGCTGGGCGTGGCGGACGCGATGCGGGCGGCCGGCCTGCCGGATGACTATCCCCACGACGTGTCCTACCGAACCACCACCGTCGGTCGCGAGGTCACGCGCATCCACATCCCCGGGCGCCTCACGCGCAAGACCGACACCAGCGGCCCGGACGGCTGGTGGCCCACGCCCGAGCCGCCCCACCGCATCAACCAGCGCTTCCTGGAGCCCATCCTGCTGGCGCAGGCCAGGTGCCAGCCCGGGATCACCCTGGCGCACCGCGAGCGCGTGAGCGGCTTCACCGAGCACGACCGCGGGGTGGACGTCGAAGTGAGGCACGAGGACACCGGCGCGGTGCGCAGCGTGCGGGCGCGGTACCTGGTGGGCTGCGACGGCGGACGGTCCACCATCCGCAAGGCCATGGGCGTCCGGCTGGTGGGCGACGAGGTCGTGCAGCGCGTGCAGAGCACCTGCATCCGCGCGCCGGGCCTGATCGGGCGCCTGCAGACAGCGCCCGCCTGGGCCATGTTCAGCGTGAACCCGCGCCGCAGCGGCAATGTCTACGCCATCGACGGCCGCGAGGTCTGGCTGGTGCACAACTACCTGCGCGACAACGAGCCCGACTTCGACTCGGTGGACCGCGATGGGGCCCTGCGCGCCATCCTCGGCGTGGACGAGACCTTCAGCTACGAGTTGATGAGCAAGGAAGACTGGTTCGGCCGCCGCCTGGTGGCCGAGCAGCTGCAGCAGGGCCGTGTCTTCATCGCCGGAGACGCCGCGCACCTGTGGGTGCCCTACGCGGGCTATGGCATGAACGCGGGCCTTGCCGACGCCGCCAATCTCGCCTGGCACCTGGCAGGGCAACTCGAGGGCTGGGCAGCACCCCATGCGCTGGGCGCTTACCAGCGCGAGCGCCACCCCATCACCGAGCAGGTGTCGCACTTCGCGATGAACCACGCCCACGCCATGAGCCAGCGGCGCCGCGCCATCCCGACCGAGATCGAGGACGACACGCCGCAGGGGCAGGCCGCTCGCGAGGCCTTCGGGCGAGACCTGTACGAGCTGAACGTGCAGCAGTACTGCTGCGCCGGTCTGAACTTCGGCTACTACTACGCCGACTCTCCGCTGATCGTCTACGACGAGGAGCCTGCGCCTGATTACGGCATGGGGCACTTCACGGCCTCCACCGTCCCCGGATGCCGCACGCCACACTTCTGGCTGGAGGATGGCCGCAGCCTGTACGACGCCTTCGGCCCGGCCTACACGCTGCTGCAGTTGCGTCCTGGCTGCGGGCCTTCGGTGGCCGCGCTGCAGTCCGCTGCCGCACGCCACCGCGTACCCCTGAAGGTGCTGGACGTGTCGGCACACCCCGACGTGCCCGGCGAGTACCGGCATGCCTTGCTTATTGCGCGCGCCGATGCGCACACCGTGTGGCGCGGGGACTCGGCCGATCTGGACAGGGCCGAACAGGTGTTGGCGCGGCTGAGCGGGCACGCCTGACCGCGCTGGGCCTTCGAAGACCCTGCAGTCCGCGTTCCATCAGCCAGGTCGCAGCTGCATGGCGTGCCGATGACGCAGGACAATCCCCACATGAGCACCCTGCTGATCCACCAAGCCCGCTGCGTTGCCACGCAGGACGATGCCGGCACCGAGCTGGCGCATGCGTCCATCGTCGTGCAAGACGGCCTGATAGAGGGCGTGTACCCCGAAGGTACGCTGCCGGCGCGGTGGCTGGCGCCGGGCGCGGTGGACGAGGTGATCGACGCCCGCGCCCACGTGGTGATTCCGGGCCTGGTGAACACGCACCACCACATGGTGCAGTCCCTCACCCGCGCGGTGCCCGGGGTGCAGAACGCCGAGCTGTTCACCTGGCTCAAGGGCCTGTACCCCATCTGGGCGGGGCTGACGCCGGAGATGGTGACTGTCTCGCACCAGGTGGCCATGGCCGAGCTGCTGATGAGCGGCTGCACCACCAGCAGCGACCACCTCTACATCTACCCCAACGGCATCCGCCTGGAAGACAGCATCGCCGCCGCGCAGGCCATCGGGCTGCGCTTCACCGCCACGCGCGGCGCCATGAGCGTGGGACAGAGCCAGGGCGGGCTGCCGCCGGACCGGGTGGTGGAGTCCGAAGCCGACATCCTGCGCGAAAGCCAGCGCCTGGTCGAGCGCTGGCACGACCCGTCGCACGGCGCGATGCTGCAGATCGCCCTGGCCCCCTGCTCGCCCTTCACCGTCAGCCGGGACCTGATGCGGGAGTCCGCCGCCCTGGCCCGCAGCCTGGGCGTGCGGCTGCACACCCACCTGGCGGAGAACGACCACGACGTGGCCTACACGCAGGAGCGCTTCCACTGCACGCCCACGCAATACGCCGAGGAACTGGGCTGGGTGGGCGACGACGTCTGGCATGCCCACTGCGTGAAGATCGACGAGCCCGGCCGCTACCTCTTTGCGCGCACCGGGACCGGCATCGCCCACTGCCCGTGCAGCAACATGCGCCTGGCCAGCGGCATCCTGCCTTTGCGGCGCCTGCTGGACGACGGCGTGAAAGTGGGCCTGGGCGTGGACGGCAGCGCCAGCAACGACGCCGCCCACCTGCTGAACGAGGCGCGGCAGGCCATGCTGCTGGCCCGGGTGGGCCGCGCGCTGGAGCCCTTCGGTTGCGACCGCGGCCCGGCGGACATGACCCCGCGTGATGCCCTGCGCCTGGCCACGCGGGGCGGCGCCGAGGTGCTGGGCCGCGCCCACGACATCGGGCAGATCCGCGCCGGCTACTGCGCCGACCTGGCGCTGTTCCGCACCGACACCCTGGCCATGGCCGGCGGCGCGGTGCACGACCCCGTGGGCGCGCTGATGCTGTGCGCCAGCGCCAACGCCGACTTCACCGTGGTGCACGGCCGCGTGGTAGTGCGGGAGGGACACCTCGCCACCGTCGACCTGGGCCCGCTGATCGAGCGCCATAACGCCATGGCGCGACAGTTGGCCGAACAGGCGCGCTGAGTCTTGCCGCGCCTGCTGCCAAGGTGGCGGCGTGGATGGATAACGTTGTGGCCGCGGACGCAGCACCTGCGCATTCGGTGATGAAATCCAGGGCTCCGGACCCATCCACCCTACCCTCCACTGCTGTCCGCCGCCTCGGCCCACCACTCCCATGACCCAAGACCCGCTCATCACCGGCTGGGGCCACACGCCCTTCGGCAAGCTCGACGCCGTCGACCTGGAGCAGTTGATCCGCGACGCGGCGCTGCCGGCACTTGACAGTGCGGGGCTGGCGCCGGAGGACATCGACGGCCTCTTCGTCGGCCACTTCAACGCCGGCTTCGTACCCCAGGACTTCACCGCGGCGCTGCCGGCGGTGGCGATTCCGGCGTTTCGCCACACCCCGGCGGTGCGCTGCGAGAACGCCTGCGCCACGGGCTCGGCCGCCATCTGGGCGGCGGTGGACGCGCTGAAATCGGGGCGCATGAAGCGGGCGCTGGTCATCGGCATGGAGAAGATGAACGGCCTGGCCACGCCGCAGGTCTCGGCCACGCTGCTGCGCTGCTCCTACGTGAAGGAGGAGTCGGGCGACCCGGCCGGCTTTGCCGGCGTGTTCGGCCAGATCGCCACCGAGTACGGCCGTCGCCACGGCGACCCGTCCGACGCGATGGCCGCCATCGCCGCCAAGAACCACGCGCACGGCATGGCCAACCCCTATGCGCACATGCGGCGCGACTTCGGCTTCGACTTCTGCCGCACGCCCTCGGAGAAGAACCCCTTCGTCGCCGGGCCGCTCAAGCGCTCGGACTGCTCGCTGGTGTCCGACGGCGCCGCGGCGCTGGTGCTGAGCATGGAGCCGAGCTCGCGCGCCAAGGTGCCGCCCATCCGCTGGCGCTCGCGCACCCAGGTCAACGACTTCCTGCCCATGTCGCGGCGCGACACCACATGGTTCGAAGGCTCGGCGCTCGCCTGGCAGCAGGGCCTGGCCGCCGCCGGCGCACAGTTGTCGGACCTGAGCTTCATCGAGCTGCACGACTGCTTCACCATCGCCGAGCTGCTGCACTACGAGGCCATGGGCCTGGCCCCGCGTGGCGAAGGCGCCCGGCCCGCACTGGACGGCAGCACCCGCAAGGGCGGTGCGCTGCCGGTCAACCCCTCCGGCGGCCTGAAATCCAAAGGCCACCCCATCGGCGCCACGGGGGTGTCGCAACACGTGATGGCGGCCATGCAGTTGTCCCGCACCGCAGGAGACATGCAGGTGGAAGGCGCCCGCCTTGGCGCCGTCTTCAACATGGGCGGCTCGGCCGTGGCCAACTACCTGAGCGTGCTGGAAGCGGCGTAAGCCGCCAGTTGCTGGAGGCGGTACGGACCGGCCGCTCTGGATCACAGGCGCGTGATCATGACGAATGGACGTGCTTCCTGTCGCGACCGCCACGCTTGGCCTCGTACAAGGCACGGTCGGCTTGTTCCTGCAGGGCTGGAACGAGGTCGAGCCCATCGCCCACGGCGATGCCCACACTGACCGTCGTCCCGACCTCCTGTCCTTCGCTTGGGACCCTCAGGCTGCGGACTGCATCCAGGATCTTCGTCGCAACCCCCTCGGCAACTTTCACATCGGCTCCGACGAGCAGGCTGACGAACTCTTCTCCCCCCGTCCTTGCCAGGAGGTCAGACTGCCTCATGCAGGACCTCACCGCATTAGCAAAGGCTCCAAGGTAAGCGTCACCGACAGCATGGCCCCAACGGTCATTGATGGTCTTGAAGTGGTCAATGTCCATCACCAAGACCGCTACGGACGGGATGCTTACGGGACGATTTGAGAGCGTCGAGATCTCGTCCAGGAATCCTCTGCGGTTCAGGCAGCCCGTGAGTGCATCGGTATGGGCATGCCTTGAAAAGGTGAGCAGCGCGCGGAAACTCGCGAGCATCATCACGCACAGGCTGAACGTACTCCACAGCGCCAAATCGAGCCAGACCCACTCCGAGTACGGGGGAATCAGATCGACCTTGGGGCCGGGCCAATCCAGGAAAAAGCACAGCACATAGAGCGGAAGCAGGATGGCCATGCAGCCAGCACCCACCCAGGCAGGCAGTCGATAGAGTTGCGAATGCGGTCGCAAGAGGACCACCATCAGTCCCGAGACACCCAGGACATTCACCAAGTCGAACCAGGTCTTCTTCGGTATCTCCAGGGGCCAGGGCCACAGCGACAGGCCGACAAGCGCAGCGGCTCCTGTCCATAGCGCGCGCAACCACTGGTCACCAACTTCAAGATGCAGGAGCCTGGCCAGACCTTGAATCATGGCAGCCAGCCCTGCTGCTGCAGCGCACAGGGCCAAGGACAAACCCCATCCAGGAGACGGCAGTGGCTCCGGGGACTCCAGGATGAGGGCGAAGATTGCCGCACTGGCAGCAAACCCCGCATACCCGACCGCGTAAAGGATGGCTCCGCGAACAGCCGCACCACGAGATACCGATGCCAGCGTGATCAGCAAAGCGCAGAAAAACAGGGAGACCGCGAGGTCCGCTCCCAGCGTGTACAGGAACTGCCAGTTCACTTCATGCTCACGTCATCGAGCTTGCAAATGCACAACTGCTTCGGGAATGTAACGCCGGGCTCTGTGGTGCACCCTTAGCGGTTGATGAGGGTTGAAGCAGGCTGCACCACCGTTGAGGCGAGCGGCTGACTGTCGCGCCCCAAAGCGTTGCGCACAATGCGGGGACTCGCCTTGACCAACCCGGTGACCGCATCTTCGAAACGGAAGCAAAGCCCATGGATCCCGCCCAGACCAGCAACCTCGCCCAGCTGCTGACCCAGACGGCGCGGCTGTTCCCTCACCGGCCCGGCCTGATCCAGGGCGGCGAGAGTTGGACATGGGGCGACATCGAACAGCGCGTGGCCGCCATGACGGCCGCACTGCGTGCCCTGGGCTTGAAGAAGGGCGACCGCCTCCTCGTGCACTCGCGCAACCACCGTGCGATTTTCGAGAGCTGCTGGGTGGCGTTTCGCCTGGGCTGCGTGTGGGTGCCGACGAACTTCCGCCTGGCGCCGCCGGAGGTGGCCTACCTGGCCTCGTCCAGCGGGGCGGTGGCCATGGTCGCGGAAGATGTGTTTCCCGCGCATGTGGACGCGGCGCGCGCGGCCTCCCCGGCCCTGCGCCACGTCATCGCCATCGGAAGCCCGCGCGAGGGCGAGCTGGCGTACGAAGACCTGGTGGCGCAGCACCTGCAGCATGCCGCCTCCAACGCCGCGGCGCATGAAGTCGTCACCCCCGACGACCCGCTGTGGTTCTTTTACACCTCGGGCACCACCGGCCGGCCCAAGGCCGGCATCCTGACGCACGGCCAGATGGCCTTCGTCGTCACCAACCACCTGGCCGACCTGATTCCCGGCACCGATGAGAACGACTGCGCCATCGCCGTGGCGCCGCTGTCGCACGGCGCCGGCATCCACGCGCTGCTGAACGTGGCGCGCGGAGCGCCCACGGTGCTGCTGGAAGGCGAGAAGATGGACCCGGCGGTGGTGTGGGCGCTGATCGAGCGCCACCGCGTCACGAATCTCTTCACCGTGCCCACCATCGTGAAGCTGCTGGTGGAGCATCCGGCAGTGGACGAGCATGACCATTCTTCGCTGAAGTTCCTGATCTACGCCGGCGCGCCCATGTACCGCGCCGACCAGCAACTGGCCCTGCGCAAGCTCGGGCCGGTGCTGGTGCAGTACTTCGGCCTGGGCGAGGTGACGGGCTGCATCACGGTGCTGCCGCGCCACATGCACCATGCCGACGACGATCATCCGGATGCCAACGTGGGCGCCTGCGGCCGCCCACGCACGGGCATGGAGGTGGCGGTGCTGGACGCTTCAGGAATGCCCGTGCCCGTGGGTGAGATCGGCGAGATCTGCTGCCGCGGCCCGGCGGTCTTTGCCGGCTACCACGACAACCCCGAGGCCACGGCCAAGGCGCTGCGCGGCGGCTGGTTCCACACGGGCGACCTGGGGCGGCTGGACGCGCGCGGCCTGCTGTACATCACCGGACGCGAATCCGACATGTACATCTCTGGCGGCTCCAACGTCTACCCGCGCGAGGTGGAAGAGGTGCTGCTCACGCACCCCGGCGTGGCCGAGGTGGCCATCGTGGGCCTGCCCGATGCGAAGTGGGGCGAGATCGGCGCCGCCGTGGTGGTGCGCCGCGCCGGCTTCGAGACCCTGGACGAGCACGCCCTGCTGGCCCACCTGGAGGGCCGCTGCGCGCGCTACCGCTGGCCGCACCGCTGGCAGTTCTGGGCCGAACTGCCAAAGTCCGGCTACGGCAAGATCCTCAAGCGGGAGATCAAGGAGCGGCTGGTCACGGACGGCGCCCCGTAGCCACCGGCCCGAGCCACTCCACGGGTGGCAGCGGTACCTCACCCCTGGGGGTGCAGCACCGTCTGCGTGCAGCGGAACAGCGCCAGCGTGCGGCCGCTCCCGCGGTGGGTGACGGTGGCGCCCCACACCTGGGTGGTGCTGCCCACGTGGACCGGGCGTGCGGTGCAGTGCACATGGCCGTCCAGCGCCGTGGCCAGGTCGTTGGACTTCAGCTCGATGGTGGTGAAGCCGTTGGCCCCAGGGGGCAGGTTGGCCACGCGACCGTAGCCGGCGGCGGTGTCAGCCAGCGAGTTTCCGGGAGAGTTCACGCGCTAGCGCGTGCGGGCTGGCGGCCCGACGGCAAGGCCCAGCCTTCGGCGGCTGCTGATGCGTCGATCCACCGCCAGGCAAGGCACTTCGTGCCGACAGCGCCGGCCACAGCACCCGCCGGACCTGCTGCCCCAGCATCACCCAGGTGGCCAGCGCCTCGCTGCGCCGCCAGGCGCAGCACCCGCTCGGCCTGCGCGGGCGTGATCACCTGGGCCATGGCCTGCCAGCGCTGCTGCACCAACGGGTGGCTCCAGGCCTGCTCCAAGGCATGACGCACCAGCGCCGGCGGCACGGCACCGCGGGCCGAAAGCCGGCGCGCGAGCATCGCGTTCATGAACAGGAAGTAGGCACGGCGAGCCTGGGAGTGAGGCATGAAGGCGCCCAGGTCGGTGAGCTGGCGCGCGTAGCCGGGTCCGGTGAACACCATCGTCAGCACCGCCTGCAAGCCCTGCAACGGATTGAGCAGGCGCACCCGCGGGGGCGGCAGTACATGCAGCGGTTGCACGGCCGCCTGATCGTGGGTCAGCGGGGTGGCCAGGCTGGTGAGCGCCTGCAATCGGCGCCAGGCGGGGAGTTCCATTCCGGCCACGGACGCCACCTCACCCGCGACCAGGCGTTGCACGATGTGCGCCATGTCCTGGGAGCTGAGGGCAGCCCGCGCCTGCGCCACCTGCCGGCTCACCACCGCCAGGTTGCCCGCTACACAGCCTGCGCGCTCATCAAGCGACATCACCACCGCATCCGTCGCGCTCCTGGCGCCGGCCGGGTTGTGCGTCAGCGCCACCTGGGTGACCGGGCAGTAGGCCAAGTCGATCCGCGCCACGAAGCGCGGTGTCACCCACAACTCGTCGAAGGTGCGGCCGCGCAGCCAGGCTTGCAGGCGCAGCGCCAGCCATAACCGCGCTGCGCGGGTGGGGGCCAACGTGCGGCCGGCAAATGCCGCACGCCCGGCCTCCCAACCCTGGCGTACGGGGTGCCCGGCGTGCAGGTGATCGGCGGGCGGGATGCTCAGGTAACGGGCATGCTCCCACCCGATTCGAAAGCCCTCGGCCTCGAAGCCGGTTGGCAATGCGGCCGCATCCGCTCGGGTGTCGAACTGAGCGGCCGCCTGGGGCCGGGCGCGGTGCAGCGCGCGCTGAGTGCCCTCAGGCACAACAGCGGTGACTTCGGGGCCGGCATCAAGCGGGAGGGCGATCTGCGACATGGCATGGTCCTGGATGGGCACCGGGACGCCCCCGGCTCAGCCAGTGTCGCCAGCCAGTAGCTCAGCAGATGAGCCAGTCTGAGGGCAATCGGACGGACGGGGTCAACACCGCAACGGGCCCAGCGCTCCGAGCAAGTGGCGGGTGGCATCCTCCGCAGGCAAGGGCACGCCCGTGATGCGGCCCTCGATCTCGTCCACGCCGATGTCCTTGAGGAAGTCCTTCTGGACATCCGTCTCCACACCGTCGGCCAGTACCTTCAGGCCCAGCGGCCGGGCCATCGCCACGATGGCCTTGACCAGGGCTCGCCCGTCGGGCGCATCCGGCAGCCGTGCCACCAGGCTGCGGTCCACCCGCACGGCATCGGGCATCACCCGCGGCAGGTCCGCCAGGCTGGAAGCCCCGGTGCCAAACCTATCCAGCGCCAGGCTCACGCCCACGCGGCGCAGGGCCCCCAAGGCATCGAAGATCCTGGGCGAGCCTGCGGCCAGCGCGGATTCGGCCACCTGCAGCTGCAGCAGGCGCGGCGGCAGGCCTTTGCGCTGGATGAGCTCGCCCACCAGCGTGTCGAGACCGGGCTGCTCGAGTTGCCGCGGCGACACCTTGATCGACAGGCGCAGCTGCTCCAGGCCACGCTCACGCCACTGGTGCAGCTGGGTCACGGCCGTCTGCAGTGCCCATTCGCCTATGGGGTGGATCAGGCCCGTCTCCTCCGCCAGCGGGATGAAGCGCTCCGGGTACACCAGGCCCTCCTGCGGGTGGAGCCAACGCAGCAAGGCGCCCATGCCGGCGATGCGGCCCGTGGCCAGCTCCATCTGAGGCTGGTAGTGCAGGCACAGCTCGCTGCGCGCCAGCGCCTGCTCCAGCTCTGTGCGCAGGCGCGGTCGGCGCTGCGCGTCAGCGTCCATGCCCGCTTCATAGAAGCGCACGGCGTTGCGTCCGTCCTGCTTGGCGCGGTACAGGGCCAGGTCAGCCAGACGCAGCAGGGTTTTCGCATCGGCGCCATCAGCCGGGAACAGGCTGACGCCGACACTGGCCGAGGGGCGAAGCAGCTTGCCGGCCAGCTCCAGCGGCTGCCCCAGGCTGGCCAGCAACTGGTCGGCCAGGGCCACCGGGTCATCCGTCGGCAGCAGGGCGGGCAGCAGCACCAGAAACTCGTCGCCGCCCAGCCGCGCAGCCACCGACCGTCCCTCCAGCGCCGCACGCAGGCGCTGGGCCACCTCGCACAGCAAGCCGTCGCCGGCCTCGTGGCCCAATGTATCGTTGAGCTCCTTGAAGTGGTCCAGGTCCACGAACATCACGGCCAGACGCCATTGGCCTGCACGCGCGGCGTCCAAGCCCTGAACCAGGCTGTCAAGAACGGCTGAGCGGTTGGGCAGGCCGGTCAGCCCATCGTGCTGCGCGCGGTGCTCGGCACTGTCGGCCTGGGTACGTGCATCGGTCACGTCGATGAAGGCCAGCAGCACGTCGTCGCCCTTGGGGTGAGCCCGGGCTTCCACGCGCAACACCCGCGGATCGCCCGGATTGTGCTTCCAGCGCACCTCGCCCATGGACATGCCGTCGGCTGGCGCGAGCGACGACAAGGCGGTCATGAGACGCCGACCTGTGGCGTCGTCCAACCCATCCAGCAGGCGCCGGCCCACCGCGGCGCTGCGCCGGTGCACCCCCAGAAGACGCCGCGCTTGCTCGTTGGCCCGACGCACCACCAGCCGCCGGTCCACCGTGAACAGGCTGACAGGCGCATCGTCGAACAGGTTTCTCGAGTGCCGGCGCACAACGCCGCCAGTCACCCGCGCCTTGGTTGGGGATTGGATCAAGTGCCACCCTTGGTGCTGAAAGCCACTGTCTTGCGGACGGCGGGCCTGGGCCGCGCCGCGCGAGAGAGGCACTCTAGGCAGGGGCTGCCCGGTGGGCTTGAGGGGCCTCAAGCTGATCTCGACCTATGATCCCGGCCGATGTTGCGCTACGAAACCCTGCCCGTTACGCCCTTCGCCCAGAACTGCTCGCTGGTCTGGTGCGACCGCACCCTGGAAGGCGCGGTCATCGACCCCGGCGGCGAGCTGCCGCGCCTGCGTGAAGCCGCCCAGCGGCACGGCGTGAAGTTGCGCGCCATCTGGCTGACGCACGCGCACATCGACCATGCGGGCGGCACCGGCACGCTGGCACGCGAGGACGGCCTGCCGATCATCGGCCCGCACCCCGGCGACCAGTTCTGGATCGACGGCCTGCCGCAGCAAAGCCGCATGTTCGGCTTTCCGCCGGCCGAGCCCTTCACGCCCACACGCTGGCTGGCCGATGGCGACACCGTCACGGTGGGCGAGTCCAGGCTGACCGTGCGCCACTGCCCCGGCCACACGCCCGGGCATGTGGTGTTCTACAGCGCCGAGGCCCAGCGGGCCTTCGTGGGCGATGTGCTGTTTGCCGGCAGCATCGGCCGGACCGACTTCCCACAGGGCGACCACGACACGCTGATCGCCAGCATCACGCAGCGCCTGTGGCCCATGGGCGACGACACGGTGTTCATCCCCGGCCATGGGCCGGAGAGCACCTTCGGACGCGAGCGCCGCACCAACCCCTACGTGGGCGGGACCTGAGCGGTCCGCAGGCCGGACTCTTCAGCCCTTCGGCACCGGCGGCGGGCCAAAACGTTCGCGCGGCTTGGCTGCCGCCTCGAACAAGGGCTGCACGCGCGGCAGGCGGCCCTCGATGTCGCGGATGCGGTCCGTGTTCGTCGGGTGCGTCGACAGCAGCTTGGGCGGGCCGCCGCCCCCGCTGGCCTTCATCATCTTCTCCCACAGCGTGATGCCGGCGCGGGGGTCGTAGCCAGCCTGGGCCGACATGATGAGACCCAGGCCGTCAGCCTGTGTTTCGTCCGTTCGGCTGTAGGTCAGGCTCAGCAGCTGCGACCCCATGCGCGCGGCCATGTCGCCCACATCGCCCAGCCCCAGCAAGGCCGCCCCCAGGCGCAGGCCGGTCTGGGTGGCGAAGTTCTTGCCCATCTGCTCCCGTGCGTGCTCCAACAGGGCGTGCGCCATCTCGTGGCCCATGATGGCAGCGACCTCGTCGTCGGTGAGTTGCAGCTTGGCCAGGATGCCCCAGTAAAAGGCGATCTTGCCGCCCGGCATGCAGAAGGCATTCACCTCGCCACCGCCGATCAGGTTGACCTCCCACTTCCAGTCGCGCGCGCGCTCGTTGCATTGCGGTGCGAACGGAATCATCCGGTCGGCCATATAGCGAAGCCGCTTGAGCTGCGGGTGATCCATCGGCGCAAGCGCCCGCTTGCCGTTGTACTGCTGCAGCATCTGGCGGTACTGCTGCGAGGCCGAGTCTTCCACCTGCCCGGCCGGGACGGCCTTGGTGAAGCCCGAGCGCTTGCACTCCGGTAGATTGGCCCACGCCGGCGCCGCCACCGCACCCGCACTGGCGGCCAGCAGGTTGGTGAACAAGCGGCGCGACGGGCGCCATGCGCTGCAGGGGCAGGCGGCGTGGGTTGCGGCTTGCTCTTCAACGGCCCGGGCGGTAGGGGTGTCAGCGGCGTTCATGCCCCGTGATCTTACGGACAGATGGGCGAATGCGCTGTGAGACCGCGCGGGCTGGCCCGAGCGCTCAGGGCGAGAGCAAGCATCGGCCTGGCGCGCACATGCTCACTCGCGCCCCATCTCGCTCGCATGCCAGCCCCCCAGCGCCAGGCGTGACAGCCAGGCCATCGCGGCGAAGAGGGCGACGCCGGCCAGAGAGATCAGCAGCAGGGCAGCGAACATGCGCGGGATGTTGAGCTGGTAGCCGGCGTAGAGGATCTGGTAGGCCAGGCCCGTGCTGTTGCCGCCCGTGCCGGCCACGAACTCCGCCACCACGGCGCCGATCAAGGCCAGACCGCTGGAGATGCGCAGCCCGCCAAAGAAGTAAGGCAAGGCGCTGGGCACGCGCAGGCGCAGCAGCACCTGCAGGCGGGTGGCGCGGTTCATCTCGAAATAGCTCTGCAGGTCGGGGTCCACGCTGCGCAGGCCCAGCGTGGTGTTGGAGATGATGGGAAACAGCGCCACCAGCGCCGCGCAGATCACCAGGGAGGCAGTGGGGTCCTTGACCCAGATGATGATCAGCGGCGCCACGGCCACGATGGGCGTGACCTGCAGCAGCACGGCGTAAGGGAACAGCGCAGTCTCCAGCAGGCGGCTTTGCACGAAGACGAACGAGATCAGCGTGCCCAGCAGCACCGCGGCGCCAAAGGACAGCAGCGTGATCTTGAGCGTGAACAACAGCGCCGCGCCCAGCACCGCGCCATCGGCCACCAGGGTCTGCAGCACCAGCAGCGGCGAGGGCACGAGGTAGGGCGGAATCTCCAGCGCTGTCACCGCGCCCTGCCAGGCGCCGAGCAGAAACAGGGCTACGGCCAGCGGGTAGAGCACGCGGGCTGCGCGCGGCGGAGAAGCCTGGTGGGCGAGGCTCACTGGACTGCCCTCCGCGCTTCGCGCTCCGGGATGAGCGCTTGGGAGCGGCCCGGCGCGCTCACTGGACGACCCTCCGCGCTTCGCGCTCCGGGATGAGCCCTTGGGAGCGGCCCGGCGCGCTCATGGGGCCACCTCGTCAGACACTTGGCTGGCGCGCAGCAGACTGTCCTGCAGGCGGCGCGCGGTCTGTGCAAAACGCTCACTGACCATGAACTCGGGCCGGCGCGGGTAGGGCTCGTCGATGGGGAACTCCTCCACCACGCGCCCGGGCCGCGCAGCCATCATCACCACGCGGCTGGACAGGAACACGGCCTCGTGGATGGAGTGGGTGACGAAGACCACCGTGAGACCGCGCTCGGCCCACAGCGACAGCAGTTCAGCGTCCAGCTTGTGGCGCGTGATCTCGTCCAGCGCGCCGAAGGGTTCGTCCATCAACAGCAGCTGCGGCTGCACGACGAGGCTGCGCGCGATGGACACGCGCATCTGCATGCCGCCCGACAACGCCCGGGGCAGCGCGTGCGAGAACTTCTCCAGCCCCACCAGGTGCAGCGCCTCGGCCACGCGGGCTTGCGCCTGGGCGCGGGGAACGCCGGCCAGGTCCAGCGGCAGCCGCACGTTGGTGGCCACGTCGGCCCAGGGCATCAAGGTGGGCGCCTGGAAGACAAAGGCCAGCTGGCGCCCGGCCTCCTGCAGCTGCTGCACGGACTGACCCCACAGCCGCAGGCTGCCGCCTGTGGGCTGCAACAGGCCGGCCACCATCTTCAGCAGCGTGCTCTTGCCGCAACCCGAGGGCCCGAGCAGCGTGACGAACTCGCCCTCGCGCACGCGCAAGTCCACCGGCTGCAGGGCGACAGTGCCGTCTGGGTAGGTCTTGTGGGCCGAGGCCACGTCGATGGCCAAGGGGTCTGAAGCACGCGGGTCTTCACGCATCGCGCCATTCTGCGGCCGCAGGCTTATGGGCAGGGGCTGGTGGGCATTGGCGAGGGTTGGGGCCGTGCGGCTCAATCGTCCGCCACGGCCGGCCCTGCGGGCACCTCCAGCGCCCGCATCGCGGCGCGCATCCACCACAGCATCACCAGCGCAGGCAGCGCCGCCACCGTGCTGGCAATGAAGAACACCGGCCAGCCGATGGTCTCGGCCAGCACGCCGGCCAGTGGGCCCACCCAGACGCGGCCCACGGAGGCGAAGGCCGAGAGCAGCGCGAACTGCGTGGCGGTGAAGCGCTGGTTGCACAGACTCATCAGGAAGGCGACAAACGCCGCCGTGCCCATGCCGCCAGAGATGTTCTCGAAGGCGATCACCATCAGCAGGCCACCGTCCACGGGCGTGGCGGTGGCCAGCTTGACGAAGCCCCAGTCGAAGGCCGGGATCAACAGCCCCGGCAGCGCGCCCTTGCCGCCCACGGCCAGCCACCAGAAACCCAGGTTGCTGGCCATCTGCAGCGCGCCAAAGACCAGCAGCGCACGCCACAAGCCCAGCTTGATCATCAGCACCCCGCCCAGCAAGGCGCCGCCGATGGTCAGCCACAGGCCGATGACTTTGTTGACCACCCCGACCTCGGCCGGCGCGAAGGCCATGCCCTTGAGCAGGAAGGGCGTCATCAGCGAGCCGGCAAAAGCGTCGCCCAGCTTGTAGAGCACGATGAACAGCAGAAAGGCTGCCGCCCCGGGCAGGCTGAAGTAGTTGCGCAAACCGGCCAGCAAGGTGACGAAACGCGCGCGCCGCGCCGCCCAGGCCGCCAGCGGCAGGGTGAAGGCAATGCCCAGCATCAGTGCCAGCAGGTCCACCCAGCGGCCCTGCAAGGCGGCAGGCAAGGTGGTGGTCTTGAGCCAGCCGCCGATCAGCGCCTGCGCGACAGGCTTGGCGAAGTGGTCACTTACCACCACGCCTAAGGCCACCGCTGCGAGCACGGCGGTAAAGCCGATCAGGTCCTGGCGGGCGGCGGGGGGTGCTGCGGCGGCGACACCGGGCGCGGGCGGCGCTGGCGGCAGCTTGGGCAAGGGTGGCAGCAGCAGCGCGGACACCCCCGCCGCGCCCACCATCAGCAGCGCCATCAGGCGGTAGACGGCAGGCCAGTCCCAGCCGCCGCCTTGCGCGGCGTCGGTCCAGATCAGGGCCAGACCGCCCGAGACGATCATGGCCAGCCGGTAGCCCATGACGTTGAGCGAAGCCCCCAGGCCGCGCTCGGCCGGCGGCAGCACATCGGTACGCCAGGCGTCGATGACCACGTCCTGCGAGGCCGAGACAAAAGCCACGGTCACGGCCAGCAGTGCGAAGAGGCGGATGCCGTCCTTGGGCGAGGTGAGCGACAGCCCCAGCAGCGCGCCGGCCAGCGCCAGTTGGGTCAGCACCAGCCAACCGCGGCGCCGCCCCAGACCGGGCAGGTCGAAGCGGTCCATCAGCGGCGCCCAGAGGAACTTGAAGGTGTAGGGCAGGCCCACCAGGCTCAGGAATCCGATGGTGGCCAGGTCGATGCCGTCGGCCGTCAGCCAGGCCTGCATGGCCTGCCCGGTGAGCGCCAGCGGCAACCCCGACGCAAAGCCCAGCAGGGTAACGGCCAGCAGGCGGTGCAAGGCGGCCAGGGACAGGGCGCTGGGGCTGGTCAAGGTCATCAGATCATTATGGGCAGGCGAGCCTTCCCTCCCCGTCTCAAAGGTTGCGCGAGGCCTGCGAGGTGGCCGCTGGAGGCAGGTCCTTGAAAAACGGCTCGAACGCGACCGCCGCCATCAACGTTGCGCAGGCACCCCTTGAATTGCTGGCGAACGGACGCATCACTCCACCATGAACACCGACGCCCTGCACATCGCCTGCGCCCACTGTGGCGCCACCAACCGCGTGCCCGCCGCCCGCCTGGGGGACGACCCGACCTGCGGCCGCTGCGGGCAGGGCTTGCTGAAGGGTCAACCGGTGGAGCTGACCGACGCCAACTTCGAGGCCGTGGTCGGCAAGACTGACCTGCCGGTGGTGGTGGACTTCTGGGCGCCGTGGTGCGGGCCCTGCCGCATGATGGCCCCGGCTTTCGAACAGGCCGCCACCCAGCTCAAGGGCCGGGCGCTGCTGGTCAAGGTCAACAGCGATGACAACCCGCAAACTGCCTCGCGCTTTGGCATCCGCAGCATCCCCACGCTGGTGAAGCTGGACCACGGGCGCGAGCTCAGCCGCCGCAGCGGCGCGCTGCCGGCGGGGCAGATCGTGGCGTTTGCGAGTTAGGTCGGCGGGTTAGGTTTGCGGGCTAGGTGGGCGGGCCAGGTTCCCCGGCCAAGTGCGCCAAGCAAGTGCGCCGAGCAGGTTCCCGCGCCGGGTTTGCGGGGATAGGCCCGCCAAG
>Ga0315900_10003537_pt1 | contig 22768 bp, 19 predicted proteins | sample LakEriMetagenome_FD_203521 | JGI IMG/M metagenome (GOLD analysis project Ga0315900, IMG submission 203521) | Freshwater fungal communities from buoy surface, Lake Erie, Ohio, United States - Buoy 12 MA114 | ecosystem: Environmental > Aquatic > Freshwater > Lake > Lake biofilm | place: USA: Lake... | reverse complement strand
GATCTTGCCTGACTCGCAGAAGAAGTTCGGGCGACACCCCTTTCGGATTCATGGCTGTTGCCGTCTTGGACGACGGACCTCGTAGGCCGTGATCGGGAGAATGATCGTCTCATCAACATACCCGTATCGCTGCCTGGAAGCCCGAATCGCAAGATGAGGGAATACGCGTCGCGTCACGTGAAACGATCCGCATTCCGCTCGGCTCCGGCCCCGGGCTTCAAGGGCCAGTTCCGCCACCCCTGCCTGCCGCGGCCAACGCCTCCGCTTCGGATCCCCCCGCCCCCTCGTGGCGCACACCTCCAGGCGTGCGAATCCGCCCCGACACCGTCATGACGCCCGCGAAAACCGCCCCCCTGGCCACTCGCAAAATCCTCACGCACTCCCAAAGGATTCCCGCAAACTTGCGGTATGCTAAGTTTTCGTCAGGCGGGGACGGCGAACAACCGCAAAGCGGTTAAATCGCCCGCCTCCTGCCACCGAAGGGAACGGAGTGCAGGACGCGCTCACCCCTCTTTTGACTGATCTCCACCACCATTTGCCCCTCCCGTCGGCAACTGTCGCCTGCAGGCCGGGTCAGGGTGTCGGCCCGGCAACGCATCGCCCCACGCCCCCCGCGGATTGTCAGCGAATCCTGATCGTCGGCGCGGGGGGTTTCGGCCGCGAGGTTTTGCAGTGGGCCCGCGACGCGTGGCCCGATCATGCGGGCCGGATCGCTGGTTTTCTATCTTCCGATGAGCATGTCCTCGATGGATTCGACGGCTGCCCCGAGATCATCGGCCATCCCGACGCCTACCGCCCCGCCCCAGGCGACTATCTCCTGCTCGCGATCGGCTTGCCTTACGTCCGTCGCCAGGTTGCAGAATCGCTCCTGGCCCGTGGGGCGGAGTTTCTCACGCTCGCGCATCCCACGGCCATCGTCGCCGCGTCAGCTCGCATTGGCACAGGCGCGATCCTCTGCCCCTATTCAATCGCCAGCGACGCCTGCCACGTGGGCCGGTTCGTGCTCATGAACTACCACTCGTCGCTGGGTCACGACGCATCGGCCGGGGATTTCTCCGTGTTTTCCCCCTACGCCACGCTCGGCGGCAACGCGCACATCCAGGAAGACGTGTTCCTCGGTCTTCATGCGTCCGTCGGTCCCGGCAAGACCGCCGGAGCCCGCAGCAAGGTGAGCGCCAATACATGCTTGCTCAACGACGCTTCGGACGATTCGATTGTCTTCGGCGTCCCCGGAAAAATCCTCGCTCGAATCACTCCTGTGCAATATCCCACTTTCAAAAGCGGTCAGCAGTCGAGTTCTTGACAACCGCAAGAATCGTAGAAAGCGTGACTGAATTGTCAGATATTCCAATGATAGCGGCCTTTTTTTGGCCCAACTCACCCGTCTTCTCGCGTGCGGAGATAGCATCAATACGCTTCGTCTCGCCCCATTGATGCGTGTCAACGGCCGTGCCTTGACGTCCGAAAATGATGCAGAATCGGCCGCTTCGGCCGCCAACTCCCGGTCTCGCGGTCGGCCGGTGAGTGCAGAAGACCTTTTGTTCCTTTTCATTTATCGATGAATCGGTTTCAGTTGTTTCACGGCTATCTCGAAAAGAAAGGTCTAGTGGCCATCCGTACAAAATTTGATGACCAAGGTCAGGATACGGCGGTGAGCTGCCTTTCATCGGGAGTTTCCACCCAACGGGATTGGGGTTGCTAACAAGCCCCCGTACAGGCAGCGACCCTTGACCGAATCCGGCGAGATGCGACCAAAATGTGGGAATGGTAAGCGACGCCAGTCGAGTCATTCTCGGCTGACGCTGATCAACATTATTTTTCAGTACGCCCAGACGTGCCTCCTCATCGTCAACGGCATCGTGCTCACCCCGCTCTACCTGGCATGCATTCCGGAGCGGACGTTCGGCGCCTGGCTTGCGACGGGAAACATCGTCGCCTGGCTGACCCTGATCGACCCGGGAATCAACCAGGTCGTGCAGCAGCGTGTTGCGGCTGCACATGCCCGTGAGGACCGGGCGGCGCTTGGACGGCTGCGGACCCAGTCCTACATCCTCTCCGCCGGACTTGGTCTTTTCCTGATGACTCTCGGCCTCACGATGACGCCTTTGGTTCGCAGTTTTGTGGACCGGCTGCAGTGCGAATCACCAGCAGACGTGATGCGTGCGTTTCATGTCGCAACCATCGCCAGCGGCTGCCTGATCGCATGTTACGGCGCCACCGTGATCAACATCGGGATGCAATGCCCGGCTGCGACGGGCATGATTTATCTTGCGTCTCAGGTGACGAACATCGCGGTCGTCGTCGGGCTGCTCTTGTCGGGCGTGGGTGTCGTCTCGCTGCCGGCCGGCGTGCTCGGGCAGGCGATCGTGCTTGGCATGGGCAACGCCCTCTATACGTCGCGGCAGTTTGCCGCGCAGGCGATACCCGCCTCATTCTCCTGGACCGGAGTGCGTGGCCTGCTGATGGATTCGACGGGAACGGCACTCTCGCGACTCGCGTCGGTTCTCTCCACCAACATCGACATGGCTTTAGCCGCCTGCTTTCTCGGGCCGGAGCAGGCTGTCGCGCTGAGCATGACCCAGAAAGGACCGGGCATCGCGCGAACATTCGTCGAGCGGCCGTCGCATGCCGCGGTGCCCTCGCTGGCGGCCATCCATGCCGGACGCAACCCGGCGGCCGTGGCCGCCAGCGGCCTGAGACTGCTTGTGGCCGTGATCTGGGTGACGATCCCAGCGGCAACCGCCACGATCTTGTTCAATCGGTCATTTGTGTCGCTGTGGGTTGGTGCTGATCGCTACGCCGGGCCCCAGGCCAACGTCCTGATCGCAATCGCGCTGGTCGCGGGATGTCTCGAGGTCACACTGTCGAACATGGCCATTGCCGTCGGTCTTTTCCGGCCCAACGGCCGCATCATGCTGATCCGGAGCATGTTGTCCGCGACCCTGGCGACTCTTGGAGCATGGGCGTTCGGCATGGCCGGCCTGCTGGCGGCGCCGCTGATCGCCGGAGCCACGACAACGCTGTGGCTGCTGCCGAAGGCGCTCGCGCATGCCTTTGCGTGGGACCGCCGTGTGGTTCGTTCGGCCGCGCGCGAGGCAGGGTCGGCAGTGCTGGCGGCAACTTTGGCCGCCGCCGCCTCCTTGACATGCAGTACTTCGTCGGTCACGGGGCTTGCGGTAGCGATAGCGATATTCGGAACCGCCTACGCGTGCGCGATGCTGTTCCTATCGGTTTCCTGCCGGCACCTGGTCTGGGACATCACCAGCCACCGGCCGAGGCAGACGCGCCGGCCCACTTCAGCGGCCTGATTCCGGAGAGATTGCCATGACGCTTGCGATCGTGCTGTGCACGTGCCTGCTGCTTCTGCCATGGCTGGTCGTGTTTGGTCGCTATATCATCAGGCGGCCTGAAGCGATCCCGACGCCAGTGTGGATGGTCACCGCATCCGTCGTGCTGCTGTTCGTCGGTCCACTCGTGATGAACGCCACGACGTCGGGCCTCGAAGGGAGCGGACAGGCGGCATCGGCCGGCCGCATCATGTATGCCACGCTGGCTTATTGGATCATGTTCACGCTCACGTATCGGCTCATGTCGTTTGGCAGGCGAACGGTTTCGCCGGATGGCCCCACCGGTATGCAAACCGCATTCGGCACGCTCAAGGCGGCGTCCGCGTCGGTGCGGCCGGCCCCAGCCTTCATCCTGTACGCTGTCGTTTTGGCCTTCCAAACGTACCTCATTCGGGGCTACGGCCTGGGCGTCAGCGGCAGCGGCCTCGCGATGATGAATCTGCCGTATGGGCTCGTCGTCGTCTACATGTTGACGCGCACCGGGCTGATGCCCTTCACGGCCATCTTCACCACGCAGCTCTTCTCGCGAAGCCCGCAGTGGGTGAAGCTTGGGGCTGTCACCGGCCTGTGTGTAAACGCGGTGCTCGCCGCCATGGCAGGGCGTCGTGAACTGCTCTACACGTTACTCCTCGCGTCATTCGGACTGACCTGGTCGGGCCGCCGGCGAGGGGCGTTGTCGTTGGTTGCCGCCGGACTTGCCGCCTGGTTCGTGTTCGGTGTGTTTAGCCCGATATTTTTGCAGGCCCGCAACATCTGGCACGAAAAGAACGGGCCGGGCGTTGTTGAGGCGTTTCGGATCGCAATCGAGCGATCGATGAATGGTGACGAGCGGGCGAGCGCGGCATCGGAAGAGAACATCCGAGCCCGTTCGAATTCGCTTCGGTTCTGGCTTGATTTGTACGATCAACAAGGCAGCCGCACACTCGGGGGCACACTCCTCGCGCAGGCATTTCTCATGAACATTCCCCGTGCGATATCCGGGTGGGCCAAGTATGCATTCGGTGCCACTGAGGAGTATGTTTTGGGGACGGCTGACATCGCAAACAATGTCTCGCTCATCTCGTTCATCGACGCCGGCACTTTGGGCCCGCTCCTCTACGGGGCCCTGTTCGGCCTCATCCTGGCCTTCACGGACATGCTGATCGCCGCGATTGGCTTGCGAAATCGGTACATCGCGATCGTCGCATCCGGGGCGATGATTCCGTTCCTCTTTTCACCGGAGGCCGATCTGATGGGATATGTGAGCGTTCTCCGCTCAGCCCTGATCTATTTTGCCATGGCGGCCGGTGTATCGTTTGTGATCGGCCGGTTTCCCGGAGTCCTCGGCATCGACCATAGAGGCACTCCGTCGGCGGGTAGCGCTCCCCTCGCGATGCACGGCCCTGCCCCCACGTTCCACTTTCGCTGAAGCAAGTGTCCGCGGCGCAGCATCATGACATTGTCCGTGCTCTTTATCGGTAGCATCGGCGCTGGGGACACCAGCCTGATGCGGGCCGAGGCCATGATCCGGCAGGGCATACACCTGACAACGGTAGACGGTCATCCGGCAGTCGGCACAGGATCGCTGCTTGGCCGCAGCGTGAACCGACTCTTTAACTACCCTGCCGCGCATCGACATGTCCGCAAGGCGGCTCTGCCGGCTCTGAAGAGCGGCCACCATGACGTGATCTGGGTTGACAAGGGCATCTTCGTAGAGCATTCGCTGCTCGAGGCGGCTCGGAAGGCCGGCCGGCCTGTACTCGTGCACTACAACCCCGACGATCCGTTCGGCACGGCTCGCGGCGCTTGGACGACTTTCCTGCGATCCCTGCCGCTGTACGACGTCCACCTCGTTCCCCGAAAGGAGAACATTTCGGAGTACCACTCCCGCGGCGCCAAGCACGTCCTGGATTTTGACCGCGGCTTCTGTCCGGTCGCCCATAGCCCCCCGCGGCCCGATCATCCGGCGTGGCATGAGTTCGCCGTACCCGTTGCGTTCACGGGTTCATATGAGGCGGAGCGGGCGAAGTCCATCTCGGCGCTCATCAACGCTGGCATACCGGTGACCGTGCGCGGATCCGATTGGGAGACTTGCCCGCACTGGAACTCCATCCGCCGCGTGTACCGTGGGCCCGGAGTTCGTGGTGACAACTACCGCCTCGCCCTCGGGGCGCCCGACATCACCCTCCACTTTCTCCGCCACGCCAACCGGGACGAACAGGACAGCAGGACGTTCGAAATTCCCGCCTGTGGCGGTTTCATGTTGGCGGAATGGTCACCCCGACACGCCGATCTCTTCCAAGAGGACGAGGAAGCGGTCTTCTTCCGCAGCGATGCCGAACTCATCGATAAGGTGCGGTACTATCTCGAGCGCCCAGACGAACGGGCGCGCATCGCCGCCGCCGGCCGACGTCGTGCGCTGGAGAGCGGCTACGACTACGAACGTCGGGTCCACGATCTGTTGACCCGGGTCGCCGTCGTCGCCGGTCGCCACGACCTGCTTTCCAAACTACCGGAGCGGCCAGGTGGCACGCGGTCGGCGGTCGCCATGGAGAAACAGTGATGATCCAATCGACCATGCGGCCCGACGTCGTCGTCGTCGGCGATGTGATGCTCGACCGCTACCTCGTGGGTGATGTCGACCGCATATCACCGGAGGCTCCCGTCCCGGTTCTGAAAGTGAGTTCGTCGTTCGAGCGGCCCGGCGGGGCGGCCAACGTTGCGGCAAACGTGGAGAGCCTGGGCGCAGCCCCACGACTCATGGGTCGCGTCGGCACGGACGAAGCGGCCGCGAGCCTGCAGCGGATGCTGGGCGAGACCGGCATACCGGGTCGCTGGCTGGTGTCCGACGCGTCCTGCGCGACCACGACAAAAACCAGGCTGCTCTCTGGGCAGTACCAGATAGCCCGCTTCGACAGGGAAACGCCGGTCGCTCAACAGGCCACCGATCAATTGACTGCGCTGCTCGCCGATGCTTTCTCCGGCGCGAGGGCGGTCGTGCTTTCCGACTATGCCAAAGGCATGTGCGCTGAGTCAGTCTGTCGGCTCGTGATCGATACCGCTCGCCGCCTCGACATTCCCTCGATCGTCGATCCCAAAGATCCCGACTTCACGAAGTATCGCGACGCGACGGTCATCACGCCTAATCGCCGGGAAGCTGCGGCCGCCGTGGGGGCGCCCATCGCCGACCCCGATGACGCCATTCGTGCGGCACGCCGGCTGAGCATGCTCCACAACTTCGCTTGGGTCGTCGTCACCCTCGGCGAGCAGGGGCTGGTGGGCGTCTCGGCCGACGACACCTTCGTCATACCCACTCAGGCCCGCCATGTATTCGATGTCACGGGCGCCGGCGACACGGTGGTCGCCGCGCTAGCCGTCTGCCTCGGTCGCGGGCTCGGCGTGCGAGAAGCATGTCAGTACGCCAACGTTGCGGCAGGACTGCAGGTCGGACAGGTCGGCACGGCTCGCATCCGCTGGTCCGAAGTCCTGGCTGCCATACACGGGCAGTCCTCGGCTGCCCACCGCAAGATCTGCACGGTGCCCGAGCTCATCGAGCGGTTGCAGCAAGCCCGCGAAGCCGGCCTGAAAATCGGATTCACGAACGGCTGCTTCGACATTCTCCACCACGGGCACGTCGCCCTGCTCGCGGCGGCCCGTCGCGAGTGCGACAGGCTCATCGTCGCCGTGAACTCCGACGCTTCGGTGACGCGACTCAAGGGACCGCAACGGCCGTTCATCACTTCGCTCCACCGCCAGGAGGTGTTGGCGTCGCTGGAGTCGGTGGATTACGTGGTCGAGTTCACCGACGATACCCCGCTGGCGCTCATCGAGGCGTTGCGTCCCGACGTCCTCATCAAGGGGGGCGACTACAGTACGGGAAATGTCGTCGGAGCCGACGTCGTCATCGCCCATGGGGGTCGCGTCGTGACACCGGTGTTCGTGCCCGGGGCGTCCACGACGAACATCGCGGAAACGATCGTGTCTTCGAGAGCGGAAAGGACGGCCGGCGAATGATTCTCCTCACGGGCGGCGCGGGCTTCATAGGATCGAATATCCTGCGGGCGCTCAATGAGAGCGGCCGGACTGATGTGATCGTAACCGACGACCTGACGGACGGCACGAAGTGCGTGAATCTCGCGGGCCGCGCGTTCGCCGATTACATCGACGCCGGCGACCTCGACTCCCGGCTGCCGACGCTGCCGGGCCTGTCGGCCATCATCCATCAGGCCGCCCAGGTGGACACCACCGCCAAAGACGGCCGGCAAGCGATGGCCGTGAACTACACGCTTTCGCGACGGCTCCTTGACGTTGCCTATCGCCATCGCTGCCCGTTCATCTATGCCAGCTCCGCAGCCGTCTACGGGCAGGGCGACGCGGGGTTCCGCGAGGACCCCGCCTGTGAACGCCCCCGGACGCCGTATGCCGTCTCGAAGTGGGCATTCGACGAGCATGTGCGGAGGCTCCTGCCCGATCCTGGAATCCGTGTCGTCGGCCTGCGGTACTTCAACGTGTACGGGCCTTGTGAGCACCACAAGGGCCGCATGGCGAGCGTGGGATGGCACTGCTTCCAATCGATTCGCCGTGGTGAACCAGCACGACTTTTCGAGGGCAGCGCGGGATACGTGCGTGATTTCATCTACGTCGGCGACGTCGCCGCGATCAATCTGTTCTTCGTGTCGAATCCGACGCCCAGCGGCATTTACAATGTCGGCACGGGCACGCCACGGTCGTTCGCAGACATGGGCACGATTGCTTCTCGTGTGGCCGGCGGGGCAACACCGGTCGAGATTCCGTTTCCCCAAGATCTCGTCGGGCAGTATCAGAAGTACACCTGCGCCGATCTAACTCGGTTGCGCAAGGCCGGGTGGAAGCACGACTTCACGAGCCTCGAGGACGGACTCGCGGCCTACTGGGGGCACATCAACTCGTGAACGACTTCATGCCGGATATCGCAGAGGAATTACGGCGGCGCAGCGAGGTCTACGGACTGGTGGCCTCCACGCATGTGGCCCCCATGCGGGCATTCATCAATGCTCTGCTCGGATGCGTGCAGGCCGGTGGCACGCTGTTTCTCGCCGGCAACGGCGGCAGTGCCGCGGAATGCCAGCATTGTGCCGCGGAATTGATCGTCCGGTATCGCCGGACTCGTCGCCCGCTCGCTGCCGTGGCCCTGACAACCGACACCTCATCGCTGACCGCTTGCGGCAACGATTTCTCGTTTGCCGAGGTGTTCGCCCGCCAAATCGAGGCGCTGGGACGGGCCGGCGATGCGGTCCTGCTGCTTTCGACGTCCGGTCGCAGCGAAAATCTTTTGCTGGCGGCAGAGGCCGCCCGCCGCCGACGGGTCGCCGTATTCGGACTGCTCGGCAGAGACGGTGGCCCGCTGCGGTCGGCGTGCGATCAGTGTTTCGTCGTGCCTGCCGACGATACGGCGGTCATTCAGGAGATTCATCTGGCCGTGATTCATCTGGCCTGCGAAGCCATCGACGCCTGGGCCTGCGCGAGCGATTCGCAGCGCGTTTCGTGATCGGCCGCGGGGACAAGCACGGTGCCGTGTACGTCTTCCGGGCTGGCAGTCTCGGCGATGCCGTGGTCTTTCTGCCCGCCTGGCATGCGATCGCCGACCGGCACCCGGACGTACCGTTGCATCTCATCACGCCTGTGGCTCGCATTCCGGGCATTCCCGACACGCCCGCCGTCTGCGGCCTGACCGGCCGGCTCGGTGAGGTGATCCGTTACGACACCACGCGGAACGGCCTGCGGCACGTGGCCGCGACGGTGCGTGGGATCGGCCCCGGCATCGTGTACTGCCAGATGCCGGAACGCTCCTCGCTGGCCCACCTGCGTGACTACGGCTTTCTCCGCGGCGTGCTCGGCCTGCACCCCATCGGCATCGGCCGGGCGATCGCCGCGAATCTGCGCCGTGGGCCGTTCCAGCCTGCGTATTCGCCCAGCGTCGAGTGGGAACGGCTCCTGCAGCTGGCGGGAGCGGCCCCGCGGACTCCGACATTCCCCCTGCTGCGTCCCGGCTCGGTGGCTGAGACTCGAGCCGATGACATCGTGCGGGGTCTCGGCGCCCGACCGTTCATCGTCGCCTGCCCCGGGTCGAAAATGCCGGCGAAGCGTTGGCCCGTGGACCGATTCCGGGACGTGATCGGCTCGTTTCTGGCCCGTCATGCCGATGCCGGAATGGTGCTGCTTGGCAGCCCCGATGAACGACCGCTCGCAGCGGCGATCGCAGAGCTTGTGCCGGACAGGATTCGCAATCTCGCCGGTCAGCTCTCGCTGGAGGAGAGTTCTGCCCTGTGTGGTCGCGCGGTCTGTTATTTCGGGAACGACACCGGCGCCATGCACGTGGCGGCCGCCATGGGGATCCGCTGCATCGCCATCTTCAGCGCCCGCGATTATCGCGGCAAATGGGAGCCGTTCGGGACCGGTCACACGATCCTGCGCTCCGATCCTCTCTGTCGTGGCTGCATGCTCGTGGAGTGCACGACCGAGAATCTGCGCTGCCTGACGGAAGTGAGCAGCAGTGCGGCACTGGAGGCGCTCGAAGCTTGCTGGAGAACCGCCGCCGAAGCGGGACCGCGGCGATCGAGTGCCGTGTCCTCATGATCCGGGTCGGCATCTTCAACACCCACCCCATCCAGTACCAGGCGCCCGTCTGGCGCCATCTTGCCGGCGACGCTCGTCTCGACTGCCAGGTCTTTTTCCTGAGCCGGCAGGGCAGCTCCCCAGCGATGGATCCGGGGTTTGGCGAGCAGTTCTGCTGGGATGTGCCGCTGCTCGATGGGTACGCTCATGAGTTTCTGGCATCGCTTCCAATTGACGAGGCCTACCGTCAGCCGCTGCCCGATCTACCGCGGTTCCTTGATCGGCACCGCTTCGACGTGGTCCTCGTTCACGGCTACACACACGCCTATGCCCGGCAGTTGATCCGCGCCGCGCGGGGTCGATATCGCGTCGTGCTCCGGGGGGAATTCTCCGACCTGCAGAACAGCGGACAGCCCCGATGGCGACAGATCGCCCGCACGCTGTACCTCCGAAACCTTTACCGCCGCATCGACGCCTTCTCTTCGATCGGTAGTGACTCGACACAGCACCTGCTGCGGCACGGCGTGGCCCGGAATCGGATTCATCTTGCCCCGTACTGCGTCGATGATGAGCTCATCGCGCATCAGCGGGCCAGAAGCGACCGCGCCGCCGCCCGCGCGGCGTTGGGACTCGGGCCCGACACGTTCCTGATCCTCTTCAGCGGCAAACTGATCCCCCGGAAGCAGCCGCTCATGCTGGCCGAGGCGGTCGAAAGGATGACGCTCCGGGATCGTGTCGCCGTCTGCTTTCTCGGCTCCGGCGAGCAGGCAGCCGCCGTCGAGGCCCGCCTTCGGCCGCCGCTTGGCTCGCGACTCCTCATGCCGGGGTTCGTGAATCAGTCGGCACTGGGGCCGTACTTCGCTGCGGCCGACGCATTCGTACTCCCCACGGCCCACGACACGTGGGGGCTCGTGGTGAACGAGGCCATGCACTGGGGTCTGCCCTGCGTTGTCAGTGATCGCGCGGGCGCCGCGCGGGATTTGGTCGTGGAGGGCGTGACCGGCTTTCTCCACGGCAGTGCCGATGTCGCGCAGTTGGCCAGGCACCTCGACACACTGGCGGCCAACCCCGCACTGGCCGGCCGGATGGGCGCGGCGGCGGCCGATCGGGCGGCGGGATTCAGTTCCCGGGTGACCGCACGATGCCTCGCCGACACCTTCGTCACCGTGGCGGCGCGATGACCCGTCCGCTCCGCGTGCTGCATGTGATCGGCGGGCTCTCGGATCGGTCGGGTGGCCCGACGACGGCGCTGTCGGGTCTTGCCTGCGGCCAGGCCCGGGCGGGCGCGCATGTGCACGTCGCCATCGGGCAGCGGTCCGAAGAGCCGTTTTCCAGGGCCGAGGAATTCCAAGCGGCAGGCATTCGCATCGAAGTCGCCTCGCGGGGGTCGATACCGGACGCCGTCCGAAACTCCGACATGGTGCACCTGCACGGCGTCTGGGAGCCGATCCTGCACGCAGCCGCCGATGCAGCCCGTTCGGCCGGCATTCCGTACCTCTTTCGCTCCTGCGGCATGCTGGACGAATGGGCGCTGACGCGCAAATGGCTCAAAAAGCGTCTGTTTCTTGCTTTCCGATTGCGCCGACTCCTGGACGGGGCTGCCGCGATCCATTGCACGAGCGTCGCCGAGGCCACATCCACGGCACAACTCCGGCTGAAACCTCCGTTGGTGGTAGCACCGAACGGAATCATCCTCGACGAGTTCCGAGTGCTGCCCGAAGCTGGTGGATTCCGCAGCCGCCACGGTGTGGCCAACCGCCCGCTCATTTGTTTTCTGGGGCGAGTCCATCCCGGCAAAGGCGTCGAGTATCTCCTGCCCGCCTTCGCCCGAATGCGACGCAGGGACGCGATCGTGGCCATCGTCGGTCCAGTCGACTCGGCGTTCGGCCAGGACATGCGAACGCTGGCGGCGTCTCTCGACATCGAGGAGCGGGTCGTCTTTACTGGGCTGCTCCGCGGTCGCGAGCGACTGAGCCCGCTCGTTGATGCGGACCTGTTCTGTTTACCGAGCGAACACGAAAACTTCGGTATTGCCGTGGTCGAGGCACTGGCGGCTGGCTGCCCGACGATCGTATCGGAGCACGTTGGATTGGCAGACGACATTCGCCGACATCGGCTCGGCGATGTGACGACGCTGGCTGCTGAAAGTATCGCCCAGGCACTCGACCGCTGGATCGACAACGAGGTCGAGCGGCTATCCGCAAGAACGGCCGCTCGGCATCATGCCCTGGCGACGTACGACTGGGCCGCCATCGCGATCAGGTGGCTGGACGAATACGCCGCCATCATCAGCGGCCTGCCGCACACCCGCGACTCGCGTACGCTGGCGTCTGCACCCTCGGAGAGGCTCGCAGCAGCGGCAACAGGAGCCACCCCATGATTTCGATACTCGTCCTGACGCTCAACGAAGAGATCAATCTCCCCCGTTGTCTTGAATCGGTTTCCTGGTCTGACGACATTGTGGTGCTGGACTCCGGCAGCACAGACCGCACGGTCGAGATCGCAGAAGCTGCGGGAGCACGGGTCGTGTACCGCAAGCTCGAGGACTGGTCGGAGCATCAGAACTGGGCGGTCACCTCGATCCCATTCAAACATCGATGGGTGTACTACACGGACGCTGACGAGGTCGTGACCCGCGAACTAAGGCAAGAGCTGCAGATGATCGCACGCGCTCCGGACACGGCTGCAGTCGCGTATCGCGTCCGCTTCAAAAACCAGTTCATGGGCCGATGGCTGCGGTGGAGCAGCCTCTACCCAACATGGGTCCTACGATTCTTTCGACCCGAAAAGGTAAGGTGGGAACGGAAGGTGAACCCGGTACCGGTGGTTGATGGTGCCGAGGGCAGGCTGGCGGGACATTTCCTGCATTACAGTTTCAACAAAGGGCTCAACGCCTGGTTCGATAAACACAACCGATATTCCTGGCAGGAGGCACAGGAGGCCATCCGTTCGCTCCAGTCCGGCCAGCTTTCCATGGCCGACCTACTCTCATCCGATACCGTCCGCCGACGCCGCGCCCTCAAGGAACTCTCGTGGCGGATGCCGTTTCGGCCTCTGCTGAGATTTCTGTACATGTACTTCCTTCGACTCGGGTTTCTCGACGGCTGGGCGGGGCTCACGTACTGCCGGCTGATCGCCACCTACGAGTACATGATCGACATCAAGGTCCGCGAACTACGGCGGCGTGAGGCAGGGCTGCCGATCTGACGCGCAGCGATCCGTGGCAGGCGGCCACAGTCCGGCGTGCTTCGGGCATTACTCTCGCAAACTTCCGCATACCAGTCCTGATCAAGTCGAGGCAATGCAGGACTTGAAATCCGAAACTCTACCGAACCGCGGGCGACGCTCTATCGATTGCGTCGGTGGGCTTCGGCCAAAGATTCGATCAACACTGCATCCGCTTGAGCCACGCATCGTAATCCGATCGGGTGGCAAGCAAAGCACTCCAGTGGTTCGTGTCCTTGCGAACATCGAAACCAAACGACTGCAGGATGTGCCGAGCCGGCTCAATCAAGTCAGGATCGTGAATTTCTATGTTCAGGCAGCCGACGAAGCCGATCCATGCGTTGTTTCGTTCCAGAACCTCGCGTTCCGCACCCTCGATGTCCATTTTGACATAATCAACGACCGGACTTCGGGCGATTTCGATCAGATCGCCGACCGTCACTGTGTCTACGGAACGCGTATCCGACGCCCCTGGCTCAAGGCCCTCGTCGATCGAGTAGGCATCCTCCTCCACGGTCGCGCGATACCGCAATGTGCCTGCATTGTGCCACACGGCACGATGCATGACCGACACGTTCGACAGGCCGGCGGTGTTCGATCTGGCGATTGCGTAGTTCTCGGCATCCATCTCCACCGCCAAGACGCTCGCCTGCGGATACAGCATTTTCAACTCAACGACAGAGAGCCCGATATTGGCACCCAAATCGAGAATAACCGGGTCGGGCCGCAGAACGATCGGGGGGTGATGGTATTTGTTCACAAAGACGTAACGAAAGACGTCCCGATCCACGAACGAGCGACGTCGCAGCGAAAGGGGCCGCCCCAGAGCTGGAATGATAATCTCGATGTTCTTTGCATCGCCCCGCGTCGACGGAGAGAAGGGAAGAAAATGAAGTGCCTGGCGGAATCCGATGATCGGGATAACCCGCGTGAAGTTCCAAACGCACTTCACCGTATTCTTGAACCCGGACATGAACCGCTCCTGGTACGGAATATGTTTCTTTTGCGGAACAAACGAACGTGCGATTCCTTCTGTTGAACCAGTTCTATCCGCCCGACATTGCGCCGACGGGTCAGGTCCTGCACGATGTGGCAGTGAATCTGGTGGGCAAGGGCCACACGGTCACTGTCATCTGTTCCAATCACTCGTACGATGCCCGCTCAGTGTACCCGGCCAGGGAAACGATTGCTGGCGTGGAAGTCCGGCGAGTGGGGGGGCTGGGCTGGGGTCGCCGTGGGGCACTGCTTCGGGTCGTTGACTTTCTCGCTTTTTACGTCCTTGCCGCATGGCGTGCGGCCTTTCTGGATGCACGGCCGGACGTCGTTGTCGCGCTGACGACTCCTCCGTTTATCGGCCTTCTCGCCCGCCTCCTCGCCCGGCTGTGGCGTTGCGGTCGCGTCCAATGGGTGATGGATGTTTATCCGGACGTGCTTTTTGCTCACGGGCTTGTCAGCGAGCGGGGATTCGTCGCGACGGTGCTCAGGGCACTCACGCGGGCCGAGGCGTCCGGCGCATCGATCTGCCTGGCTTTGGGCCCGTTCATGGCGCGGCGGATCAGCCCGTACACCACACACAGCGCACGGGTGGAATGGGTGCCGCTGTGGGGCGAACAGCCTGCCGAGGCCGCCATCGACGCAATCAAATCCGTCAGGGCTGAGCGAGGATGGACGGACAACGAACTGGTCTTGATGTATTCGGGTAACATGGGTCTCGGTCACCGTTTTGGAGAGTTTCTCAACGCTGCACGGCAACTTGGGCCGGCCGGCCCGCGGTGGGCTTTTGTCGGTGCTGGCAAACGCCGATCCGAGGTGGAGGCCTTCGCTCTCGCCCACCCCGAGGCCCGCATCCAATTGCTGTCGTACGTTCCGCGCGAGCGGCTGCGGGCCAGCCTCGCTGCCGCCGACGTGCACCTTGCGAGCCTTGATGCGCGCTGGGAGGGAATGATGGTTCCCAGCAAACTTCAGGGGCTGTTCGCAGTCGGCCGGCCCGTCATCTTCGTCGGGGGCCGAGACAACGAGATTGCAGCCTGGATCGAGGAGTCTGGCGGCGGATGGGTGGTGGCAGAGGGAGATGTTCCCGGTCTTCTCGAGGCCATCGCCGAAGCCCGCGACCCCCGTCAACGCGGGGTTCGCGGTGCGGCAGCACTTGCGTACGCCCGCCAACACTTCGACCCGCAGCGCAACGCCGAACGAGTGGCCTCGCTCTTTGCCGCCGCCGGCCGCCCCGACGCCCCCTGAGGATTCGCGGCTGTCATGGTAGACTTCGGCTTCCTTGAGGGGCCCCGCACGCGATGAGCATTCGTCAGTCCGACCTAATCTACGTTACCGGCCACAATGGCATGGTGGGTAGTGCCATCGTGCGGCATCTTCGTGGCTCCGGGTATGAACGGGTGCTCGTCGCCCCCAGTCGTGAACTCGATCTTCGCGACAGCGGCCAGACGTTGGAATTCATGCGTGTTCACAAGCCCGACGTGGTCGTGCATGCAGCCGCTCGTGTTGGGGGCATCAAGGCCAACATGGATGCACCCGCGGATTTCCTGCGAGACAACGTGCTCCTCAACACCAACGTCATCCATGCGTCAGCGATCACCGGCGTGCGGCGTTTGTGCTTCCTCGGTAGCTCCTGCATCTATCCGCGGGAATGCCCGCAGCCGATGGAGGAGTCTTCGCTGCTCACGGGGCCCCTCGAACCGACGAACGAGGGTTACTCGCTGGCGAAAATTGCTGGGCTTCGTTACGCCACGTATTGCCACAGACAATACGGGCTCGACGCATTCAGCGTCATGCCCTGCAACTTATACGGCACGAACGACCATTTCGACCCCGAGAAATCTCATGTGATCACGGCACAGATTCGCCGGTTTCACGAGGCCGTCGCAGCCAAGGCAGACGCGGTGCAGGTGTGGGGAACCGGATCCGCCCGCCGTGAATTTCTCCACGTCGATGACGCTGCGAGAGCCGTCGTCTTCCTCCTCGAATCGTATGCGGGGAACGATTTCGTCAACATCGGTTCCGGCACGGATGTCTCGATCCGTGAACTCGTCGATCTCGTATGCCGCATCGTCGGATACTCGGGTCGCGTGGAGTGGGATGCCACGAAACCCGACGGCATGCCGAGAAAATGTCTCGACGTTTCGCGGATCACGGCGATGGGTTTCGCCCCGCGCATCAGCCTCGAAGAAGGCATCCGACGCACATACGCCGAATACCTGCACCTGAAAGAACGAGGACTTGCATGATTCCCTTGATGAAGACGGCCTTCTCGAACGAGCATGAAACGAAGGCGGCCTTGGCAGAGTTCATTCTGCGCAGCGGTCGCCTCAGCATGGACCAGGAGTGCCTGCGATTCGAGCGCGGGTTTGCACGGTTTCAAGGTTCGGAAGACGCCGTGCTCTTCAACAGCGGCGGCAGTGCCAACCTTGCGATGCTGCAGGCGCTCAAAAATCTTGGTCGCCTGCGAGACGGAGCCCGGGTGGGCTTCTCGGCCCTGACATGGTCCACGAATACGATGCCGATCATGCAGTTGGGAATGCAGGCTGTGCCGATCGACTGCTCGCCGAACACACTGAACACGATGAGCGACAACCTGCGCGAGGCGCTTGCCGAAGGCCGGCTCGACGCGATGTTCATCACCAATGCACTCGGATTCTGCGGCGATCTGGCCGCCATCCGGGAGTTGTGTGACGAGCAAGGGATCATCCTCATCGAGGACAATTGCGAGGCGCTCGGAACTGAACTGGACGCGGGCAAGACCGGCACATTTGGGTCGATGGCCAGTTTCTCCTTTTTCGTGGCGCATCATATGTCCACGATCGAGGGCGGAATGGTCTGCACCGACGATCTTGAACTCGGCGAGATGCTGCGGATCGTCCGCGCCAATGGCTGGGACCGCAATCTGACTGCGGAACAGCAACGCCGGTGGCGGAAACGATACGGGATCACGAGCGAGTTCGACGCCAAGTACACCTTCTACGATCTTGGATACAATCTCCGTCCAACCGAGATCACGGGATTCATCGGCAACTATCAGCTGCAGTTTCTGCCCGCCACCATCGCACGCCGTGCAGAGATCTATGACCGCCTCGCTGCAGCCTCCCGGCTGAACGACGACCTTGTCCCGCTGGACCGCAGCCACATACGCCTGCTCTCGAGCTTCGCATTTCCGGTCGTCTGCCGCTCGCCCGCACTCCGCGATCGGTATGTCGCGCAATTTTCCGGAGCTGGCATCGAGATCCGGCCGATGATTGCTGGCAACATCCAGCGCCAGCCGTTCTTCGCTAAGTATTGCAGCACGACGCGGAATCTGACCGGCGCCGAGACTCTGCACACCTGCGGCTTTTATGGCGGGCTTTATCCGGAACTCGTCGAAACTGACATCGAGACGATCATCAGTTGTGTGCACCGGTACTGAAAGCCGGAAACCGCACGTAGCCCATGCCACCTCACGCTCCCGGAACGATCGCATCGCGGCTCCGCATGCTGGTGCAGCATTCCGTACCCCTGACACGCCTGTGGCGCGCGGTGCGTGGATCCATTCAGGGCGCCTTGATCCGGCGTGACCACCGGCGGCATCTGCGGCAATACCAGAAGGCCGGGGGCCTCGCTTCCGACCTCGAGGAACGCCGGGTATGGATGCAGGTTCACGGCAGGCTGCGGGATCGCGGAGTCGATCTGGCGACGCGGCGGCAGCCTCTGCACGTCCTCTATGCGACGAAGCCCAGTGGCTGGGAGCCGCACAACATCCCGCCTGCGATCAGTTCCGTGGCCGATCTTTCGCTGTACTATCTGTACGAAAGAATTCCGGGCGCGAAGTCGATGGGGGAGTGGGCGCTCAGGCAGCACTGCGATGCCGACCTGCTTGCCTTCGTGAGCGATCTTCACCGGCGTCGCCCGATCGACGTGATGCTGTCATACCTTTGCGGAACGCAGCTCTCCGCAGCCGTCGTCGAACGCATCAACTCCATGGGTATCGCGACGGCGTTGTTCCATCTCGATGACCGCCTGCATTTCGACGCGACGGCCCACAACGGCTTTGCAAGCGGACCGGCGGCGGTCGCTGCGGCTTACGATGTCTGTCTGACGGCATCCGACGACTCGATCGTCAAGTACGCGGTACGGGGCGGCCGAGCTGTCCTCTGGCCCGAAGGCGGCAATCCTGACATCTTCAGGCCACTCGAGACGCCGCGCATTCATGACGTTGCGTTCGTCGGGGCACGGTACGGCCATCGAAGTCTTCTCGTCGATTACCTCAGGCGACACGGCGTGCACGTCGCCTGTTTCGGAGCGGGATGGGAGCAGGGCGGCGTTTCGGACGCGCGCATGGTCGAGATTTTCTCCCAGAGCCGGATCGTGCTTGGATTCGGGTACATCGGCTATAGCGATGAACAGCATTTCAAGGGTCGCGACTTCGAGGTGCCGATGTGCGGCTGTGTATACCTGACGTCGTCGAATCGATACGTTGAGCAGGTCTACGACGTCGGCCGCGATATCGTCGTTTACCGGGATCCGGCGGACTGCCTGCGAATCATCCGCCAATTGCTCGCGGATCCGACGCGGTGCGACACGATTCGCAAAGCCGCCCGAAGACGCGCACTCGCCAGTCATACGTGGAGACATCGGATCGAGTATCTTCTTGCCGGTCTTGCCGGACATCCGCGGCCTTTGATTGAGCCGCCTATCACCCGCGACCTGCCGCTCGCGGGAAGCACGGATTTGTGTCCGCCGGCGCTGCGCCGGCAGGAGGAGAACCGCCGACAAGGGGGGGATGAACAGGCATGACCACGAGCAGCAGCCAATCTGACGCCGAAACCCAGCACCTTCGAGAGGTTCTTTACGGCGCCTACAGATCCAGCTTCAAGGCCGTCGCCATGGCGGCACCCGAGCCCCTTACCAAGGCACAAACTGCGGCATTGGATCGCTTCTGCAGGCCTCTCCTTGCAGGCATTCCGCAAACGGCTTCTATCCTCGATCTTGGTTGCGGCGATGGCACACTTCTGTCCTATCTGCAGAAGATCGGATTCACGCAAGCGCAGGGGGTGGATTACTCTGCCGAGCAGGTCGCAGCAGCGTGCGCGCGCGGTGTAACCGCCCGGCAGGGCGATCTCTTTGCAGCCCTTGCCTCCGCGCAGAAGACCTACGATGTCATCTTCGCATTCGACGTGATCGAGCACATGACGAAGGGCGAACTCGCCAGACTGGGCCAGCAGTTGCGACTGGCCATGCGGCCGGGCGGACTGCTGGTGCTCCAGACGCCCAACGGCGATGGGATCGGCAGCGGTCATGTCGTCTACGGGGACCTCACCCACGAGACGATCTTCAACGACTCGTCACTTGCACAGTATTTGCGCGCATTCGGGTTCACGGACATCCGCTTCCATGAAACAGGCCCGGTGCCACACAGCCTTTTCGGACTGACCCGCTGGGTGGCATGGAAGGCCATCCGGGCGATCGCCCAGGGGCTTTCGCTCGTGCAGACTGGCCGTTGTCCACGCATCCTCACTGCCGTGCTGATCGCCAGCTGTCGCGCGCCCTGACTGGCACGGCTCAGTGGCTTTCGTTGCCGCCCGCCTGCGACCCTGTGCCAGTCAGGCCTTCATCGCTGTCAGGCATTGGCCGATCGCGAATGACGCGAGCGGGATTTCCAAAGGTCACAACTCGTGGTGGAACGTCCGACATAACAACCGCCCGAGCGCCCACTATGGCATTGTCGCCGACGGTCACGCCAGGTCCGATGAAAACGCCTGCGCAGAGCCACACCCCGTGCCCGACGACGATCGACTTTCGGACAAGCGGCAGGTTGGTCTTCGTGTAATCATGAGTGCCACCGCAGAGGTAAACGTCCTGCGACACAACGGTATGCGAGCCGATGACAATCCACCCAAGGTTGTACACGCATACGCGGTCAGACAGCGCTGAATACTCGCCAACCTTCAAGAGCCATGGATGCCACACGGTCACCGTCGAGGAAACCACGGCGGTGGGATCAATGGATGCACCAAAACAACGGAGCAGCATCCGCCGCCAACCGCTGAGCCTCGGTAAAGGAAGTCGAAACAGCGTTGACTGCACGACGAACCACAGGCCCTTTACCACATACTCTCGCACTGAATACGGAAAACGAGTTGTCGTATCGCAGCGCTGACAGAGAATAGTCGGAGGGTCAAGTTCAGTCATTTCGGCCGTCCAGAGATCCCGCGAACAACTCGCCTACCTGGTTATACGTGACACGATGCGTGCCATCCTCGGGTGATAAGCGTCGCCCGACTGGGCAAATGGCACCACTGCGAACTGTGACCTCGCCACCCGCCGTTTACCACATCACGCGGGCCGGAAGGTTCGGCTTGAGTACGGCGGTTGCATCCGGGGCCTCAAGGTGTGAACAGTCAAAAACTACTTCCGGAAAATGGCGGTCCACAAGGTGCGCTGCTTGAAACGTGCTCGGCAACACAGCAGCTACGGCTGGCGGCACGATGTATTTACTGTGCATGGGGCCGTCGGAAAATCGCTCATCGACACACATCCGATGCGCTTCGCTCAAGGCGGAGAAAGCAGTCAGGCGCATCTGCTTTGCGTACTCCCACGTAATTCCGAAATGGTAGGCTCGCGACAACGACCCTCCGACTGCGATGGTGATCAAGATACTTGCAGCGATCCATCGATGCCACGAACCCGCAGTGGGCGCGTTTCCGGAAATGCATCCGGCTCGCCGGGCGTCTGACAGTCTCTGAATCTCCTCGCTTGCCCCTATCCCCACAAGCATTGCAATCAATGCATTAGAGCCCATGAGGTACAACTCGGAAACATGCTTGATGACGAGCAGGGGCCAGACAGCGATCACTCCTAAACCGCAACACGCTCCCAGCGGGCTCATGCCAAAGAACGTGTTCGCAAGCTTCTTTGTGTTGCGGCCTGCCTGAGCAGCGATCAGAGCCGACAAAGCGGCCCCGACAAATGGCACCGCCGCCCATGGGGTGGGCAGCAATCGAGCCCAATGAACAGGCCCTTGAACGAACATTCCCAACAGAGCTATCGCCACATTTCGGGCAACAACCGTTGGCGACTGAAACGAATAATGTGGATTATTTGAGGTCAGGACAAGCTCGCCGAACGATGATGCCGCAGCCCGTGCCACTACCCACATCACCGACGGACTCAGAATTAAGATGAGAGTCTTCGCAGTGGTGACAAGCTGTGTTTTATAGCCTCGATCACATCTACGGCTTACGGTCGTCACTGCCCCCATCACTACAACGATGGCTGCGGCCGTTGCCCAGCCGACAAACGATTCCTTGAACACCACTCCGAACAAAGACAGGGCGAACACACGGACTGCTGCCGGCGATTGCCCGGATCCGGCTTGGCGGAGGCTCAGGACTTCGCACAACAGCCAAAGTCCTGCTGCAGACGACCACGTTTGGCTGCATGTTCCAGCTGACCAGATCGAAACCTGAGTTGAGGGATGCATCCAGAGCCACACGATTGCGCAGGCTTTGGCGAAGTGGTCTCGGCCGCTCGTAATGGTAATCAGTCTGCACATCCCGCCAGTCAGGAGGAGCAGCCCGGCCATCTGAATTGGCACGATGGGTGCCAAGTCGAGTGTTAGCGGGTCCACAAGCCGGTTAGCCACCACATCGAGCGGGCGAAAAAACATGTATTGCGACCAACTCGCCGCTATCGCCTGGCTCACAGTGGGACGGCTGTACGCCATGAGCAGCCAAGCGAAATCATCGACACACACGGTAGCGTTGCCGGCGAGCGGGACCCAGCACAACCATACAAACACCGCGATACACACGCCCAAAAGAGCGACTTTGGTTTGACGCATGTCAGTTACACTGAAGGTGTGTAGAACGCACCGGCTGCTTATTCATCAAATGGTGGCGATCGACTCGGCCGACCTGGCAATAGCCTAAGCTTTGCCTGGCTATTGTCCACGCGGCCAGTGCATCGAAAAGCCGACGTGTCAACGGCGGGTGGCCTCCGCGCCACATCGTCATCGTGTGCATGACGGATTGTCTGGTCAATGGCGATGACGCGAACTCCTATGCTGATTGCTCCGATGAAGCGGCCCCCGACGTCGCTCCACAGCCTCGTTATTTGGGCGACTTTTCGCCCCACCGTCCAGTCGTTTCCGGGCGCCCTTTGAACGTTGTTTGGTCCAAAACCGCGATCGCTGCCTTGACGAGCGTCGACTGGTCCATGAGGCTCGGCTTGGAACTCACACTCGCGTTCGATGGCGCCCTGGTCTCGCCACGCTCGATGCGGGCAGGGAAGCACCGGTGATTTACAGACACTATGTTGCACCGTCTTCAGTATCTATGCGATAAACTGTGGAGGGCGGAGGCCGCGTCCGCAGATTCATTGCGCCGGACCGTAGCCCCTTACGAACTGGCCACACTATTCCAGATCATGCTGAACAGAGAACCGTAAAGATGACAAGGGAGCTGTGGCACACCATATAGGAGGCGATTTATGGGGATGGGGGAGCGAATAATCGGGTGAGCGCACACCACCGCCATGGAATCCGCGGTGCGGGTAGTCGCGATCAGGGGCTGGTCAGCCGCTGCGGGCGATGCGTCGCCGGGCTCGCTTGACCGCCTTGGCGTCGGCCCGCGAGCGTCGCT
>Ga0315900_10003535_pt1 | contig 22773 bp, 20 predicted proteins | sample LakEriMetagenome_FD_203521 | JGI IMG/M metagenome (GOLD analysis project Ga0315900, IMG submission 203521) | Freshwater fungal communities from buoy surface, Lake Erie, Ohio, United States - Buoy 12 MA114 | ecosystem: Environmental > Aquatic > Freshwater > Lake > Lake biofilm | place: USA: Lake... | reverse complement strand
CGCGAGGGCCTGCGGCACCTGCGCCTGTACGGCGGCCACGCTTTCGTTGGCGACCACCGCGTGCACCAGCCCGGCCCCCGCCTGCAGCGCCGCCCGTGCGGCCAGGGCAATGGCACCAGCCATCCCCTCGTCGCCGCCGGCGAGCGCCACGCGTCCGCGCGTGCCCTTGTGCGCACTCCACGCATCGGCCGCGGCTACCTGCTGCAGCAGCGCGCCGGCGCCGACCAGGTCGGCCCAGCGCCACGCGCCGTCATCGGTCTCCCCGGGGCGGTCGGCACCGGCCCCGAGCCCGATGTCGAGCAGCACCACGCGACCCACGTGGGCCCGCTGCAGCAGCGCGCCGCGCTTGATCGTGCCGAACGACACGGTCACGTGGGCGGCGGCACTGCCATCGGCGATTTCACCGGTCGTGGCATCGAGTCCGCTGGGCACGTCGAGCGCCACGATGGTGGCACCGCGATCGCGCGCGAGCGAGAGTCGCGCGCAGTCGGCCCACAGGCCGTCGCGCAACGCCCCGCGATGCCCGGTGCCCAACAGCCCGTCCACCACGATCTGCTCGTGGCCGGTGGGCAGGCCATGCACCAGATAGGGCGCCGCGAGCTGCGCGGCACGGTGCGCGTCGGGGGTGCGCGGGGGCATGCGCGCGTGCACCCGGACCGTGACTCCCTGGCGCGCCAGCTGCGCGGCCATCACGTACGCGTCGCCGCCGTTGTTGCCGCTCCCCGCCAGCAGGCACACCCCATGCGCCAGCCGGTCGCCCAACTCCCGCAACAGCAACGCCGCGGCCGCGGAACCGGCCTGCACCATGAGATCGAACGACGGCACACCGCCGTTGATGACGGCGCGGTCGCGTGCCGCCGCTTCAACCGCCGTCGTGATGCGGAGGGCGCTCAGACGTGCGCCGTGCTCCATGGATACTCGCGCCCGAAGGCGTCCTCGAACTCGAAGACGCCGTAGAAGTCGTCGCGACTGTCCTGCGGCTGGCTGATGAGCAACCCGAGGTCGACGAGCGTGAACACGATGTCGCCGATGTCCATGGTGGAGCGTACCCCCCAGTGCTCCAGCACCACGCGCGCCATGACGCCGTAGCGATGCAAGGCGAGATCACGGCACGCCTGGGCCAGCTCGGGGCCGGTGATATGCCGCCGCTCCACGAGCCGCGTCTGGCTGTGCTCGAGCGCGGCCAGGACGAACAGGTATGCACGTTCGTCGAACCGCTGCTCGCGCAGACGGATCTGATCCATGATGCCTTCACGGAACGCCAGCTCGGACACGCTTCCCTGCTCCTCGACGAATTCGACGCGAATGACGGCCGCCTGCGACCCACGGGCTGCGGCAACGGCGCCGCAGACAGGGTGAATACTGAAGACGAGATCGGGCGGCCACAACTCCCGTGGACGCCCGATCCGGCACTGCCGCACAGCTTTGTGATGCGCACACCACGGAAACGCCGTGGTGCGCGGGAGTTACACCCGAGCGACGGCGCGGTACAACGGGAAGCGATCGGCGAGCGCCTTCACATCGGCCTTGACAGCGGCCACGGTGTCGGCGTTCTCATGATCCGACAACACGCGGTCGATGAGCGCGGCAATCTGCTGCATGGCGTCACCATCCATGCCGCGCGTGGTCACCGCCGGCGTGCCGATGCGAATGCCGCTCGTGATGAACGGCGACTGCGTTTCGTTGGGCACGGTGTTCTTGTTCACCGTGATCCCCGCCTGGTCGAGCACCTTTTCGGCCACCTTGCCGGTGAGCCCCTTGCTGCGCAGATCCACCAGCATGAGGTGGTTGTCGGTGCCGCCCGACACGATGTGATAACCGCGGGCCACCAGCGCCGCCGCCAGCACCTGCGCGTTCTCCACCACCTGGCGGCAGTACGCCGTGAACGACGGCTGCAGCGCCTCGTGGAACGCCACGGCCTTGGCAGCAATGACATGCTCCAACGGTCCGCCCTGCATGCCGGGGAACATGGCCTTGTCGATGGCCTTGGCGTGCTCCGCCTTGCACAGGATGATGCCGCCGCGCGGCCCCCGCAGCGTCTTGTGCGTGGTGCTGGTCACCACGTCGGCGAAGGGCACCGGCGACGGGTAGGCGCCGGTAGCGGCCAGCCCGGCGAAGTGCGCCATGTCGACCCAGAACAGCGCCCCCACTTCCTTCGCGATGTCGGCGAACGCCTGCCAGTCGATGACGCGCGAGTAGGCGCTGTAGCCGGCAATGATGATCTTGGGGCGATGCTCGCGCGCCTGGGCGCGCATGTGGTCGTAATCGATGATGCCGTCACCGGTGACGCCGTACGACACCGCCTTGTACAGCAGACCGGAGAAGTTCACCGGCGAGCCGTGCGTGAGGTGCCCGCCCTGCGACAGGTCCATGCCGAGGAAGGTCTCTCCCGGCTTCATGAAGGCGAGAAACACCGCGGCGTTGGCGCTCGCGCCGCTGTGCGGCTGCACGTTGGCGTGGTCGGCCTGGAAGAGCTGCTTGGCGCGATCGATGGCCAGCTGTTCGATCTTGTCCACCACCTCGCAGCCGCCGTAGTACCGCTTCCCCGGCAGCCCCTCGGCATACTTGTTGGTGAGCGGCGACCCCATGGCCTCCATCACGGCCGGCGACACGAAGTTCTCGCTGGCAATGAGTTCGAGCCCGTCACTCTGCCGTTCGATCTCCTCGTCGAGCAGATGGGCGATCTCCGGATCGGTGGCGCTCAGCGCGCCGCCGGGGGGCAAACGATCCCACTGCGACCAATCGGCACTCGCACCGGCACTCATGTCCCGCTCCCCGGAGCTTCCGCCCCGTTCTGTTCGTTCGTCTGCTCGATCTTGTGCACGCGTGTTTCGTGGCGCCCGCCCTCGAAGGGGGTGTCGAGCCACGTCTTGAGAATGGCCACCGCGTCTTCGTCGGACACGAACCGCGCGGGGAGCACCAGCACGTTCGCGTCGTTGTGCTTGCGGGCCAGTCCGGCAATTTCGGGGTTCCACACCACGGCGGCGCGCACCCCCGGATACCGGTTGGCCACGTAGCTCATTCCCAGCCCCGTGCCGCACAGCAGGATGCCGCGGTCGGCAGCGCCGTCGCTGACCTGCTGCGAAAGCGGGTGGGCGTAATCGGGGTAGTCGGTGCTCGCCGTGCTGTGCGTGCCGATGTCGTCCACCTCGTACCCGAGCGAGTCGAGCACGAGGCGCAGCCGTTCCTTGAGTTCGAAGCCGGCGTGATCGGAAGCGATGGGAATGCGCTCTTTGGTCATCAGGATTCCTTGTTGGGGTACTGCGGCCACGTCCTCATCATACCGCGAACGGCCGCGATACGCTGCTCGGCTACCCGATCGGCCGCCCGGTACGTGGGAATGCCCGTGCTCCTGGCCAGGGCGAAGACGCTCAGCACCGTTTCGTAGATCTCGTCGGCCTTGCGCAGCGAGCGATCGCGGCTCCAGCCGGTGAGTTCACTGTACACATTGATCACGCCGCCGGCGTTGGCCACGTAGTCGGGTGCATAGAGCACCCCGCGCGCCTCGAGTTCGTCGCCATGCCGGTCGTCGAGCAGCTGGTTGTTGGCGGCGCCCGACACGATCGCCACCTGCAGCCGCGGGATGGTGTCGTCGTTGAGGATCCCCCCCAGTGCGCACGGCGCGAAAATGTCGGCCCGGGCCGCGTAGATGTCGTCGAGCGGCACCGCGGTGGCGCCGAATTCCTTCACCACGCGATCGACCCGCGTGGCGTCGATATCGGTCACGACAAGATCGGCGCCGGCCCGGTGCAGCTCCCGCGCCAGGTGGCTGCCCACCGCGCCGAGCCCCTGAATGGCCACGGTACGACCCGTGAGCTCCTTGCTCCCCCAGCGCTGAAACGCCGACGCCTGGATGGCGCGGAACACCCCGCGGGCCGTGACACTCGACGGATCCCCCGACTTGGAGCCGATGCCGGCCACGTGCGTGGTTTCCATGTGCACGAAGTCCATGTCCTCGACGGTCGTGCCCACATCCTCGGCCGTCACATAGCGGCCGCCCAAGGAGTCCACGAAGCGCCCGTGCGCGCGGAACAGCATCTCGCGGTGCGGGGTCTTGTTGTTGCCGATGATCACCGACTTGCCGCCGCCCAGATTGAGGCCGGCCACGGCGTTCTTGTACGTCATGCCGCGGGAGAGGCGCAGCGCGTCCACGACCGCCTCCTCGTCGCTGGCGTAGTTCCAGAAGCGGCAACCGCCAAGCGCCGGCCCCAACGTGGTGTCGTGAATGGCGATGATGCCGCGGTAGCCACTCGCCTTGTCGTGACAGAACACGACCTGCTCGTGGCCCATCTCGGCGATGGTGTCGAAGTAGTGCATGCCGCGGTCGTCAGTCGGGGAGGATGCCGTCGGCGGCCGCGGCGGCGGCCAGCGTTTCGCGCGCAATCACGATGCGCTGGATCTCCGAGGTGCCTTCGTAGATCTCGGTGACCTTGGCGTCGCGCAGGTGGCGCTCGACGGGGTAGTCGGTCACGTAGCCGTAGCCGCCGTGGATCTGCAGCGCCTCGTTCGTGACCCACATGGCGGTCTCGGAGGCAAAGAGCTTCGCCATGCTGCTGTAGCGCGTGATCTTCTCCCCACGCGCCTTGGCCGCCGCCGCGGCATGCAGCAGGGTGCGGGCCGCCGTGATGCGGGTGGCCATGTCGGCGATCTTGAACTGGATGGCCTGGAACTCGGCAATGGGCTTGCCGAACTGCTTGCGCTCTCCCACGTAGCGCACGCTGGCCTCGAGCGCGGCGCGGGCAATGCCGATGGCCTGCGCCGCAATGCCAAGCCGCCCATGGTCGAGCGACCCGAGTGCGTAGATGAGTCCCTTGCCCTCGTCGCCCAGCAGCCGGTCGCTCGGCACGCGGCAGTTGTCGAGCACGATCTGGAGGGTGGGCGAGGCACGCATGCCCAGCTTGTTCTCCTTCTTCGTGAGGTGGAAGCCGGGCAGGTCGGGAGTGAGGATGAAGGTGCTGATGCCCTTGCTCCCCCGGCGGGCATCGGGCGTGTCGGTGCGCGCCATGCAGAGAATGACCTGCGCTTCGTTGCCGTGGCTCACCCATGCCTTGGTGCCGCTCAGCAGCCAGTCGTCACCGTCACGCACCGCCTGGGTGCGCAGGCTCGCGGCGTCGGAGCCGGCTTCGGGCTCGGAGAGCGCGAAGGCCCCCAGCCATTCCCCGCGCGCCATGGGCGGCAGGTAGTGGGCCCGCTGCGCCTCGTTGCCGAAGCCCAGGATCATCTGCGTGGGCAGCGAATTGTGCACACTCAGCGTGACCGCCGCGGTGGCGTCACCCACGGCGATCTCCTCGAGCGCCAGCAGGTAGCTCTGCGCGTCGAGTCCCAGGCCGTCGTACTGCTCGGGAATGAGCATGCCGAGGAACCCCAGCTCGGCCATCTGTTCGACCATGACGCGATCGAAGCGCTGCGCGCGGTCGCGCTCGCCGGCGAGCGGCGTGAGTTCACGCGCGGTGTACTCGCGCGCCAGTCGCTGGATTTCGCGCTGGGTCTCGGTGAGGGGCAGGAGCGACATGTCGGGTCAGTACTGGTAGAAGCCGCGACCGCTCTTGCGGCCAAGCCACCCCGCCGCGACGTACTTCCGCAGCAGCGGGCAGGGACGGTACTTCGGATCGCCGAGGCCGTCGTGCAGTACCTCGAGAATGGCGAGGCAGGTATCGAGCCCGATGAAGTCGGCGAGCGTGAGCGGCCCCATGGGGTGGTTCATGCCGAGCTTCATGACCGTGTCGATGGCCTCCGGCGTGCCCACCCCCTCCATCACGCAGTAGATGGCCTCGTTGATCATCGGCATGAGGATGCGGTTGGCCACGAAGCCGGGGAAATCGTTCACTTCCACCGGCGTCTTGCCGAGCGCCCGGGAGAGCGCCATGACCTGCGCGGTCGTGGCATCGCTGGTCGCGAGGCCGCGAATGACCTCCACCAGCTGCATGACCGGCACCGGGTTCATGAAGTGCATGCCGATGACGAGCTCCGGGCGCGTGGTGCGCGCCGCGATTTCGGTGATGGAAATGGAGCTCGTGTTGCTGGCGAGGATGGCCCCCTCGGGCGCCAGCCGATCCAGATCCTCGAAGATGCGGAACTTGAGGTCCGTGCGCTCGGTGGCGGCTTCCACGACGATCTGCGCCGTGCCCACGGCATCGAGCGCGGTGGCCGTCTGAATGCGTGCGAGCGCCGCGCCCGCAGCCTCGGCGTCAAGCGCGCCCTTCTTCACCTGGCGCTCGAGATTCCTGGCAATCGTGTCACGCCCGCGGGCCAGGGCGTCGGCGCTCACGTCGATCATGGTGACCTCGTGGCCGCTCACCGCGAACACGTGCGCAATGCCGTTGCCCATCTGTCCCGCGCCGATGACTGCCGCGCGCTGCATGCCACCCACCGTATCGGACATGTCGCTTCAATGCCTCGTGTACTTGGAAAAAGTGAGGAGTCCACCACCCAACACCAACGCGGCCACCGCACCCCCTTCCGGCCCCCAGGAGCCGCCGGTGAGCCACGCCGGTCCCATCACGACCGCCTTGTAGCCCGGAGTGGCGAACGGCAACCCGCTCACCGGCACGTGCAGCACGGCCGCCATGACCCAGTTCCACGCCAGATGCGCCGTGAACGCCGCCGGCAACCCCGCGCGTTCACGCACGACGCACAGGCACCACCCGGCCAGCATCACGATGCCGGTGGTGCGCGCACCGGCCCCCGGGTTGAGCAGATGCACCATGCCGAACGCCACACTGCTGGCCGCTCGTGCCAACAGCGGCCCCTGCCCGGCCGGGGTGGCCTCGGCGGCCGTGGCGTAGAGATAACCGCGAAAGGCGTATTCCTCCCACAGGGCCGCCGGGGCCAACACCACCAGCAGCCGCAGCGCCGTTCCGCTCCAGCTTTCCCCGGCAAATGCCTGCGCCGGTACGGCGTCGAAGCGGAGCTGGCCGGAGCCCCACAGCGCCAGCGTCGTGAGCAGGATGGCACCGGTGCCCACAGCGGCCCCCACCAGCAGCGGCCGGGCGCGCCAACTGCCTTCCTGCACGCCCAGCACCGCCCAGGGCACCTCGTCGAGGAAGCGGAAGCCGGTCCAGCACCCGGCCAGCACCCCCACCAGCATGCTGAAGGGGTACATGGGGACCGGCTCGCCCATCGCCCGCGAGAGCAGGCCGAAGAGCGGTGCCGCCAGCGACTCGAAGATTCCCTGGGCGAGGATCCACGCCACCCCGAAGGCGACGAGCCGCCAGAGAACGCGCGCGAAGACCGTCAGGAAACGCGTTCCACCGAGAGGGCCACCGCATCACCTCCCCCCAGGCACAGCGTGGCCACGCCCGTGCGCAGGTTGCGGTCGATGAGCGCGTGCAGCAGCGTGACCAGCACGCGCGTGCCGCTCGCGCCAATGGGGTGCCCCAGCGCAATGGCACCGCCGTGCACGTTCACGCGATCGGCGTCCCACTCCAGCCCGGCCCCGTCGGCCAGCGCCTGGCTGGCGAAGGCTTCGTTGGCCTCGATGAGGTCGTAATCGCCAATGGTGGTACCCGCCTTGGCCATGAGGTTCTTCACGGCGGTAATGGGGGCGAAGAACAGCTCCTGCGGGTCGCCCGCGCCGGTGGCGTAGCCGGTGATGCGCGCCAGGATGGTGAGGCCGTGCGTACGCGCATACGCCTCACTCGTCACCACCACTGCCGCGGCCCCGTCGTTGAGCGAGGAGGCATTGCCGGCCGTCACCGACAGGGTGCCGGGGTCGCCCTTGCCCGGGAAGGCGGGACGCAGCTTGGCGAGGGACTCGGCCGTGGTGTCGGCGCGCGGCCCTTCGTCGGCGCTCACCACCGTGGGGCCCTTGCGGCCGGGAATCTCCACCGGCACGATCTCGGCGGTGAACTTGCCCGCCTGCTGCGCCGCCACGGCCTTGGCGTGCGACGCGGCAGCAAAGGCATCCTGCGCCTCGCGCGACACGCCCGCCTTGCTGGCCGTGTACTCCGCATGCGAGCCCATGTGCACGTCACAGGTGCCGCACCAGAGCCCGTCCTTGATCATGCCGTCGACCATGGTCTGGTCGCCGATCTTCACGCCGCCGCGCATGCCGTACACGTAGTGGGGCGCATTGCTCATGCTTTCCTGACCACCGGCCACGATGACCTGCGCATCGCCGGCCTTGATGGCCTGCGCCGCCAGCATCACCGCCTTGAGCCCGGAACCGCACACCTTGTTCACGGTGAGGGCCGACGCCGTGCTGGGCACACCGGCCTTGAGCATGGCCTGCCGGGCAGGGGCCTGCCCGGTGCCCCCCTGCAGCACGTGCCCCATGATGACTTCCTGCACCGCGGCAGGGTCGACGCCGCTGCGCTGCAGGGCGGCACGGATGGCAATGGCACCGAGTTCCGGCGCGGAAAGGGAGGCCAGGCCTCCGAGATACCGGCCGATCGGCGTGCGCGCGGCACCCACGATCACCGGCTGGCGAGTCATGTCGGACATGAGTTGGAAAACGGGCGGAAGACGACGCTGGGGAGCGCCTGCGGGATGACACCGGAAGTTAATGGGCGGGCAAGAGTGGGGCTTGTTACTGAAAACTGCCGGGGCGCGGGGACGGACGGAGGCCCCGAGGGGCCGCCTGCTGGAGCACGGGAGGCTCCGGAACGATGGCCCGCCCCCTGCAGTACCACGGGGTATGCTTGATACGCTGCGCATGCTCATCGCCGACAGCCTGCCGACGGTCACCGAGTTGGATCCGCCGATTCACGAGGCGGACATCCGCGTCGCCGCCTGTGCCCTGCTGCTCGAAATCGCACACGCCGACCGGCGCCTGTCACGGGACGAACGTGCCGTGATCCTGCGCTCGCTCACCACTTACTTCGGCGTCGACGACCGCGGCGCCCTGGAGCTGATCGCCGAAGCGGAACGGCAGTGGAGCGAGCGCGTCGATCGCTCGGCGTTCACGAACCAGTTGCTGGCCGAGTACGACGAGGACCAGCGGCATGTGCTCTCCGACCTGCTCTGGGACGTCGCGGGGGCGGATGGCTGGCTGGGAGACCACGAGACGCTGCTCACGACGCAACTGTCGGCGCTGCTGGGCGTACCGGCGCGGCGCGTGGAGAGAGACCGCCCCCCCGCGCCCCCACTGGACGCGTGAGGGGCGCGCTTCGAAGTTGCAGGATGCGCGTGATTCGACTGCTCCCTGCCCTTCTCTTTCCGGCGGTGGCCGGAGCTCAGGTTCGTCAACCTGTGCGGCGACCCGCTCCGCCTCCCAAGCCCGCCACGGCACCGGCGCCCAAGCCCGCCGCCGCGGGCCCGGCGCTGCAGATCCCGCTGGCCAAGATCACCGGCGAGGTGTTCGACAGCGTGGCGGTGGCGCCGCTCGCCAACGCCACGGTGCAGTTCGTGCAGGCGGACAATCCGCAGAATGTCCGCAGCATCCGCACCGACTCGGTGGGGCAGTTCTTCCTCGACTCGATGCGCGTGGGGTCGTATCTCGTGGGGATCATCCACGAGCAGGTGGACCGGCTCGGGCTCGAGAACCGCATTGTGCAGGTGAACATCGCCGGCAGCGGCGACGTGTCGCTGTCGCTGGGGCTTCCGTCGGCGGCTTCCCTCCTCAAGGCCAAGTGCGCCGCCGCTGGCGAGGGAAACGACCGCGGCGCGTTCATGGGGATGGTCCGTACCGCCCGCGGCACGCCGCTCGAAGGGAACGCACGCGTGCGGGTACAGTACCTCGAAACGGTGATCGGGCCGAGCGGTATGTCGCGCCGCTTCCCGTCGCGGTTTGCCGACGCGCAACCCACGGGGGCGTTCGTGCTCTGCGGCGTGCCCCCCGAGGCCAGCGTGACCACGCGCGCGTATGCCGGTCCCGACTCGAGCGGGGTGGTGGAGCTGGTGGTGCCGCGCAACGGATTGCTGGTTCGCGATCTCATCATTGCCAGTCCGCAGCGCGTGGCGGTGGCTCCCACGTCCGCGGCCGAACGGCCGCGCACGCTGCTCAAGGGCACCAGCCGCGTGCGGGGCGTGGTGCGGGACAGCGTTGGCAAGCCGCTGGTGGGTGCGCGGGTGTCGGTCCCGGGCACGGGCGCCGAAGGGGTGTCCACGGGTGGCGGTGCGTTTTCCTTCGACGCGCTCCCCGGCGGCTCGTGGATGGTGGAAGCCCGCGCGGTGGGCTTCGAGCCGAGGCGGGTGGCCGTGGACTTCATCGAGAACGCCGAGGCCGTGGCGGAGATCAACCTCGCCGGGCTCGCGCCGCGCATGGATACGGTGAAGGTGACCGCCGATCGCTGGAGCCGTGAGATGGCCGCGTTCGAGGAGCGCAAGAAGATGGGGGGCGGCTACTTCATCGATGACCAGCAGCTCGAGCGGCGCAACGCGCTGTTCGCGGCCGACATCCTGCGCGGCACCCCCGGCGTCACGATCCAGCCCGGGGCGAGCGCTGGTCGCGACCGCGTCACGATGCGCGGAAACGCGGGGGCCGGCACCTGCATCCCGGCGGTGTTCGTGAACGGCATGAACACCCCGATTCCCGACGGAGTGATCGAGAACGTGGTCTCCACGAACGACATTCGCGCCGTGGAAGTATACAGCCGCACCGGCTCCACTCCGCCCGAGTTCATGAGCCGCAACGGCTGCGGCAGCATCGTCATCTGGACCGGGCAGCGGCGGCGGCCGAACGACCGGTAAGGAAGCCGCGGAGCACGGTCGATGCCGCGCGTGACAGCGTCACGGGAGACGGCGTCAGGGGAGACGGCGTCAGGGGAGACGGCGTCATGAAAGACGGCGTCATGTTTGACGGCGTCATGTTTGACGGCGTCATGGAAGAAAGCGTGATGTTGAATGCGGTATGGGAACGGCGGTGTGCGCCGTTGCCATGACGCTCTTCCCATGACGCCGTTGCCATGACGCTCTTCCCATGACGCCGTTCCCATGACGCCGTTCCCATGACGCCGTTCCCATGACGCCGTTGCCATGACGCTCTTCCCATGACGCCGTTCCCATGACGCCGTCAAGCATGACGCCCTACCTCAACGTGCCGCCGGACATGACGCCGTTTCCCGGCGCCCGCCGTCAGTCGTCGTAGCCGACGACCAGGTTCATGCCGGCCTGCCGTGCGCGGCTCACCGCCGTGTTGGCAGTCGCCAGCAGGGCGTCCACGCCCGTGATCCCTTCGGTGACTTCGGCCACCCCGACGGACAGCGTGGTGCGCACGGCGGTGAAGTCCCCCGCGAACACATAGCGGGCCATGCGCTCGCGAATGCGCTCGGCCAGCACGAGGCCGCCGGAGAGTTCGGTGCTGGGCAGCAGCACGCCGAAGGCTTCGCCGCCGATACGCCCCACCACGTCGGTGGTGCGGGACTCCTGGCGGCACACCCACGCGATGGCCCGCAGCCATTCGTTGGCGAACGCGTCGCCGTACTGGTCCGCCAGATCGCGGAAGCGGTCGGGATCCACGAGCAGCAGCGTGAGCGGCTGGCCGTACCGACGGGCCCGGGCCACTTCGCTCTGCGCCACATCGAAGAATGCGCGCCGGGCCGAGACCCCCGTGAGGTAGTCGGTGGTGCTGGTGGCATCGTCACGCAGCTGCTCCTCGAGCCGCCGACGCTCCGAGGCATCGTGGGACACCACCGAGTATCCCACCGCCGCGCCCGACGCGTCGCGCAGTGCGGTCACCACCGTGGTCGCCCAGAAGGTCGTGCCATCCTCGCGCTGCCGGTAGCCCTCCTCCTCGCACCAGCCGTTGCGGGCCGCGAGGGCGAGGGTTTCGGTAACGTATCCCGCTCCGCCATGCTCCGGCGGCAGCAGCGCCGACATGCTCTGCCCGATGATGGCGCCGCCGCCGAACTGGTGCACCCGCTCGGCGGCGCTGCTCCAGCTGTCCACCCTGCCCTCGGAGTCGAGGGTGTAGATGGCGTACTCCCGCACCGCGCCCAGCACGGCGTTGAACCGCTGTTCGAGACGCGACACCAGGCCACGTGCCGACGCCAGCGACGATGCGTCGGTGATCACGGCCACGTTGCGTCCCGTGGACACCCGCATCAGCGAAAGAAAGACGCCGCTGTGCTGGCCGGGCGCGAGCAGTTCGAGGTTGTCCACGATGATGCCGCGCGGCCCGTTGAAGCTGCGCACCCGTGCCGGGAGCTCGGGCGCGACGTCGGCGAGGGTGTTGAACAGATCGTCGAGCGACCCCGTCTTGGTGAAAGGCGTGAGGAGGCGCCGCGCCGCGAGGTTGGCGACTTCGACCCGGCCGTGTTCGTCGACATCAACGAGGCCGACCGGCGACAGCAGGAAGAGATCGAGCAGCGCCTCCGGCGTCACGCCTCTCCCTCCCCGCTGGCGCCGGTGTCGGCCGCCGGCGCGGCGGCCACGGCGAGGGCGCGGGTACGGATCTCCTCGAGCACCCGCGCGACGAAGGCATCCTGCGACAGGATCTCCTGCTTCTTGCCGGCCCCGCGGGCCCGCAACGCCACCGTGTGCTCCTCCGCCTCGCGGCGCCCGAGGACGCACATGTACGGCACCTTCTCCACCTCGCCCTCACGCACGCGGTAGTTGAGCGTCTCGTTGCGGGCGTCGAGCGTGGCGCGAATGCCATGCGCCTTCATGCGCGCCACCAGCTGCTGCGCGTGATCGTTGTAGTCGATCGCGATGGGAATCACGCGCACCTGCTCGGGCGCCAGCCAGAGCGGGAACGCGCCGCCGAAGTGTTCGATGAGGATGGCAATGAACCGTTCGAACGACCCGCTCACGGCGCGGTGGATGACCACCGGGCGGTGCGGCGCATTGTCCTCGCCGGTGTAGCTGAGGTCGAACCGCTCCGGCGCGTTGTAGTCGAGCTGGATGGTGCCCAGCTGCCACGCCCGCCCGATGCTGTCGGTCACGTCGAAGTCGATCTTGGGGCCGTAGAAGGCGCCGTCGCCCTCCTTCATCTCGTAGGGACGCCCCGTGCCGTCGAGCGCGGCCCGCAGCGCCGCTTCGGCGCGATCCCACAGCTCATCGCTGCCGATGCGCTGCTCGGGACGCGTGGCGAACTTGAGCGTGGCCTTGAGCCCGAACGTGTCGTAGTACGACAGGATGAAGTCCATGAGGAACTTCACCTCACTCTCGATCTGGTCCTCGCGCAGATACACGTGGCAGTCGTCCTGCGAGAACTGCCGCACGCGCGTGAGTCCGGAGAGCGCCCCCGACAGCTCGTTGCGGTGCAGCACGTCGAAGGTCACGTAGCGCACCGGCAGCTCACGATAGCTGTGCTTGTGCGAGGCAAACAGCACGTGGTGCGAGGGGCAGTTCATGGGCTTGAGCGACATGTCGTGCTCCCCCGTCTCGTTGTCGAGCACGAGGAACATGTTCTCCTTGTACTTGCCCCAATGCCCCGACTGCTCCCACAGCTTCTTGTTGTACAGCAGCGGCGTCTTGATTTCCTGGAACGCCTCCTGCTGCCGCTCGCGCACGAACCCTTCGAGCGTGTTGTAGAGCGTGGTGCCCTTGGGGGTCCAGAACGCGGCGCCCGGGGCCTGCGGGAACAGCTGGAACAAACCGAGCGCCTTGCCCAGCACGCGGTGATCGCGCTTCTTCGCCTCCTCGAGGTTGTGCAGGTGCGTCTCGAGTTCGTCCTTCTTGAAGAACGCCGTGGCGTAGATGCGCTGCAGCATCTGCCGTTTCACGTCACCGCGCCAATAGGCGCCGGCCGTGTGCAGCAGCTTGAAGTGCTTGAGATACGACGTGTCGGGCACGTGGGGGCCGCGGCACAGGTCGATGAAGGGACCGTCCGTGTACGTGCTGATGATCTCGTCGGTGCCGTCGAAGTCGGCCAGACGCTCGAGCTTGAGCGGGTCGTCGGCAAAGAGCTGCTTCGCCTCGTCTACCGAAACCTCGGCGCGCACGAACGGGTACTTCTCGGCCACCACCTTGCGCATCTCCGCCTCGAAGGCGGCGAGATCCTCGGGGGTGAACGGCGACTCCACCTCGAAGTCGTAGTAGAAGCCGTCGTCGATGGCGGGACCGAAGCCGATCTTGGCGTCGGGGCGCAGGCGGCGCACGGCGGTGGCCAGGATGTGCGCGCCCGAGTGCCGCAACACGCCCAGCGCCCGCGGATCCTTGTCCGTGATGACCACGAACGCGCCGGAGCGGCGCAGCGGCGTCATGAGATCCTGCACTTCGCCATCCACCGCCACCGCGAGCGCCGCCTGCAACAGCCGCGCGCCAATGGAACCCACCACATCGCGGGCAAGAGTCCCCGGCGCCACTTCGCGCGTGTTGCCATCGGGGAGCGTGAGCACGATCGGACCTTCACCAGCAGCGGGCGTTGCGGCAATCATCGGACGGGACAGCAGAAGGACGCGAGCGACATCTGCCGCGTGCCCACCAGGCACCCGGCACGAGGACGCACGGCTACGGTCCGTGGCAGTCGACCTCGCTCGACAAGATGGGGCAAGTTATCCTTGAATGAGGACGTACGCCACGAGACCGCCGCTCCGGCGAGGCGGCTGGTTCACTGCGAGGGATGGAAGATGGGACGCGCGCGACGAGGAACGAGCAGCTCACGGACCAGTACGCTGCTGCTGGTGGCGCTGGGCGCCGTGGCCGGCCTGGCCATCGGCATGGCCGTGGCCGACCGTGTGGGCGGCGTGGGCGGCATGCTGCGGCGCACCAACCGCCGGCGTGTGCGGTCGCAGCAGGACGCAGGATGGGACGAAGGGTGGGACGCGGGATGGGACGGGCTTGACGCGCCGATGGACGACGACACGCTCGATGCGACGGACGCGCCTGCGGCTGGCAACGAGACCGATGCGGCCACGGCCACGGGGGCCGTCATGCCGGCCGCCACGGCGGCGGCGCCAACCGCCGCCCCGTCCCGGCCGTCGGCTGAAGAGCTGGAGCAGCGGGTGCTCGAGGTGTTCCGCAACGATCCCCTGCTGGCGACCCGCAACGTGGATATCGGCGCCGACCATCACGGCCGCGTGGAACTCACCGGGTGGGTGGAGGAGCGCCGCGAGGTGGATTACGCCCTCACGCTGGTGCGAGGCGTGCCGGATGTGACCGGGGTGATGAGCAACCTCATGATCCGGCGGCGCACCACCGGCTGACCAGCGGCGGCGGCGGGGGGCGCGGGGGCGGCGCTCTGGGCACGCGCCCTCCGGCCCACTCGGGCACCCGGGGCGGTTATCTTTCCGGGCTATGACTGCGCCCGATACCTCCCTGCCCACGACGTACGACGCCGCCGCCACCGAGCCCTCCTGGTATGCCCGGTGGACCGAGCATGGGGTCTTCACCGCCGATCCGGTGCGCGGGGCCACGCGCGAGCCGTTCGTCATTGTCATCCCGCCGCCCAATGTGACGGCGGTCTTGCACATGGGGCACGGGCTCAACAACACCGTGCAGGACGTGCTCATCCGCTGGCGGCGTATGGCGGGCGATGAGGCCCTCTGGGTGCCCGGCACCGATCACGCCGGCATCGCGACGCAGAACGTGGTGGAGAAGCAGCTCGCCGCCCACGGCCAGACGCGCTTCGATCTCGGCCGCGACCCGTTCGTGCAGCGGGTGGCCGAGTTCGTGGACAAGACGGGCGGCGAAATCCTCAATCAGCTCAAGTCCATCGGGTCGAGCGCCGACTGGACGCGCACCGCGTACACCTTCTCTCCCGAACTGTCGCGCGCGGTGCGGGAGACGTTCGTGCGCCTGCACGAGGATGGCCTCGTGTACAAGGGGCACCGCGTCATTCACTGGTGCCCGCGCTGCGGCACCAGCCTGTCGGACGAAGAGGCGGAGTTCACCGACACCAACGGCAAGCTGTATCACCTGCGCTACCCGCTGGCGGACGATCCCTCGCAGGGGATCACGGTGGCGACGACCCGGCCGGAGACGATGCTGGGTGACGTGGCGGTGGCGGTGAACCCCGACGACGAACGCTACCAGGCGTTGATCGGCAAGGACGTCGTGCTGCCGCTCAACGGGGTGCGCATTCCCGTCGTGGGCGACAGTTACACCGACCCGGCCTTCGGGTCGGGCGCCGTGAAGATCACGCCGGCGCACGACGCGAACGACTTCGAAGTGGCCAGGCGCCACGCGCTCGCGATGCCCGTCATCATCGACGCCGAAGGGATCGTGCGGGAGGTGGAGGGGGCGGCAGGCCGCGTCCCCGCCGCGCTGGCCGGCCTCGATCGCTTTGCGGCGCGCAAGGCCATCGTGACGCTGCTCGAGGAGGCGGGCGCGCTGCAGAAGATCGAGCCCCATGCCCACAGTGTGCGCCACTGCTATCGCTGTGACACCGTCGTGGAGCCGCGCCTGTCCGACCAGTGGTTCGTGCGCATGCAGCCGCTCGCCGACAAGGCGCTGGCCGCGCTGCGCACCGGCGAGCTGCGCATCCTGCCCGAGCGGTGGGAAGCCGTGTACGTCAACTGGCTCGAGGGCATTCGCGACTGGAACATCTCCCGCCAGATCTGGTGGGGCCACCGCGTGCCCGTGTGGTACTGCACCATGTCGTGCGGCCACGCGCCCATCGTGTCGCGCACGGACGTGACGGCATGCCCCGGCTGCGGCGGCACCGTGCGTCAGGACGACGACGTGCTCGACACCTGGTTCTCCAGTTGGCTCTGGCCCTTCAGCACGCTCGGCTGGCCCGACGACACGCCCGACCTGAAGGCGTTCTATCCCGGTGACGTGCTCGTAACCGCCCCCGAAATCCTGTTCTTCTGGGTGGCGCGCATGGTCATGAGCGGCTGCTGGTTCATGGGCAAGGCGCCGTTCCATACGGTGTACCTGCACGGCACCGTGCGCGACATGCAGCACCGCAAGATGTCCAAGTCGTTGGGCAACGGCATTGATCCGCTCGACGTGGTGCAGCTGTACGGCGCCGATGCGCTGCGCTGGACCATGGTGTCGGGACTCGGCCTCGGGGTGGACGTGATGCTTGACCCGAGCGACCTCGACAAGTCGTTCTCGCCGGGGCGCAACTTCTGCACCAAGCTCTGGAACATCGGCCGCTTCCTGCTCTCACGCGTGGGCAGCGAACCGGTGGCTCCGGTGGCGCAACTCGACCGCGCCCAGCTCGCCCCCGCCGATCGGTGGATTCTCGAGCGCCTCGACGTGGCCATTGCCGACTGCGATGCCGCGCTGGGGCCGGCGCGTCCGGGCAACGGCGCCACGTGGAGCGACAGCGAGCGGGGGCGCGGGCTGCGTCTCAGCGAGTATGCCGAGGCGGCGCGCCGCTTCGTCTGGAACGAGCTGGCCGACTGGTACCTCGAGAGCATCAAGCCGCGTCTGGCGGCGGAAGGCAGCGCCGACCGGGAAGTGGCGCGGGCCGTGCTGGCGCACGCCTTCGATGGCGCCCTGCGGCTGCTGCACCCCGTGGTGCCGTTCATCACCGAAGAGCTGTGGCAGAAGCTGCCGCAGACGACGCCCGGGACCTTCCTCGCCCAGGCCGCCTGGCCGGTGCCATCGGGCGAGCCGGCCGGCGCCGGGGAGGCCTTCGAACTGGTGCGCGCCGCGGTGGCCGGCATCAGACAGGTCCGTTCGGAGTACAACGTCAATCCGGGCGCGTGGGTGGATGCGGTGCTGGTGGCCACCGGCGAGGCGCAGACGGTGATGCAGCGGCAGGCCGACACCGTGGGGGCGCTCGCGCGGGCCACGGTGCGCGTGGAGCACACCAACCCGGGCGGAGCGGCCGCGCAGCTGTTGCTGCCCGGTGGTGTGGAGCTCGTGGTGCCACTGGCCGGGATGGTGGATCTCGACAAGGAGAAGCAGCGCTTGGACACGGAAATCGCGCAGCTCGACAAGCAGCTCACGGCGCTGGAGGGGCGTCTCGCCAACGCGGGGTTCGTGGCGAAAGCCCCACCGGCGGTGGTGGAGGCCGAGCGCACCAAGGCCGCGGAGTGGGGGGCGCGGCTGACGCAGCTGCGCAACAAGCGTACGTCCCTCGGCGCGTGAGCCTGGGACGCATGATGGCGGGGCACGCACGGGCGCTGCGCCGGTCGGTGGTCGTGGGGGCGGCCCTTGCCGGTGGGGTGGCCTGTGCCAACCAGGCCCTTCCCCGGGGCGGCCCCGAAGACTTCGCCGCGCCGCAAATCGTGCGCATCACCCCCGAGAACAACGCCGTTTCCGCGCGTCCCGGTCAGGTGGTCCTCAAGTTCGACGAAGTCATCAGCGAAACCCCCGCCAGCGGTCGCGATCTCGAAGAGCTCATTTTCATCAGTCCCAAGAGCGGTGCTCCGCGCGTGGACTGGGATCGCACTTCCATTGGCATCCGCCCCGCCCGCGGCTGGAAGCTGAACACGGTGTACACCGTGCAGGTGAAGGCGGGACTGCAGGACCTGTATCAGAACAAGATCGACTCGTCCATCCGCGTGGTCTTTTCCACCGGCCTGCCCATCCCCGACACGCGCCTTTCCGGCGTGGTGTTCGACTGGCCCGAAGGGCGTGGGCTGAGCGGCGGCGTGGTGGAAGCCGTGAGCCAGGATACCACCATCGTGTACCAGGCGGTGGCCGACTCGGTGGGCCGGTTCGAATTGCGCAACATTCCCATTGGGCCGTACTTCCTGCGCGCGTACGGGGACCGCAACAACAACAAGGATCTCGACCCCCTCGAGATCTGGGACTCGGTGCGGGTGACGCTCACGCGGGAGGCGAGCGCCGAGCTCTATGCCGTGGGGCGCGACACGGTGGGGTTGCGCATTGCCACGATCGAACCGACCGACAGCAACCGCGTGCTCAAGGTGACCTTCGACAAGCCGTACGCGGTGGACCAGTTCTTCGTCCGCGAGGGCGCGCGCCTGGTGCAGCTGCCCGATTCCACCCTCATGAGCGTGAAGCTGGTGCAGACGGCGCAGCAGAAGCTGCAGCTGGACTCGCTGCTCGTGCGCCGCAAGGCCGACTCCGTGGCCGCGGCGGCGGCGGCGAAGGATTCGCTCACCCCCGACCAGCGCGCCCGCCGCGACTCGGTGGCGGCCGTACGGCGCGCCGACAGCGTGCTCGCGGTCACTCGCCAGCGCGAGCGGGCCGCACGCGAGGCGGCGCGCGCCGCCGGGCGGCGCTACAGCCCGGCCGATACCGTGCCCCCGCCGCAGCTCAAGCGCCCCAAGGTGTACAAGGAGATGTACATCACCCTCGACGCGCCGCTTCCCGACGGCAAGAGCTACCGGCTGCAGCTGAACGGGGTGCGCAGTCTCAACGAGATCGTGAAATCACCGGCGCGCAACTTCACGATCCCCAGGGCGAAAGTGGACAGCAGCAAAGCCGACAGCAAAGCCGACAGCACGGCGCGGCGTGATACGACCGCCGCGCCCCCGGGGCGCCCCCGCGGGCGTGGCTGACGGCATGGAGCCGCTGCGCCCTGCCCTGTTCATCGATCGCGATGGTACGCTCATCGCCGATGCCCATTACCTGTCGGACCCGGCCGGAGTGCGGCTGCTCCCGGACACGGGCACAGCAGTACAACTGGCGCGGACGGCGGACGTGCCGCTCGTGATCGTCACCAACCAGTCCGGCATTGCGCGCGGCCTCATCACCGCGGCCCAGTACGAGGCCACCCGTGCGCGCACCGAAGCGCTCATTCATGCGGCGGGCGGTGTGGTGCTGGCCACGTATCACTGCCCGCATTTCGTCGACGTGACGGGGCCCTGCGCGTGCCGCAAACCGGGACTGGGCATGTACCAGCAGGCGGCGCGCGAGTATCCGCTCGATCTGGCGCGCAGCGCCTATATCGGCGACCGATGGCGAGACGTGCAGCCGGCGCTGGCCACCGGAGGGCTGGGCATTCTCGTGCCCGGACGCGAAACCCCGGCGGCTGATCAGGCGCGCGCCGAAGAGGCGGGCGAGCAGCATGCCCACATCGCCGTGGCCCGCACGCTGACCGAGGCGGTGACGCTGGCCATCACGCGGCTCGGTATGGGCGTGCCCACATGAGCTTCCCTCCGGTTGCCCAGAGGCCCCTCGCATGACGGCCCCCGCCGGAACGTCCGGCCCCTCCCGCATCGCCGTGCTGGCGTCCGGGGGCGGCTCCAATCTGCAGGCGCTGCTCGATCACTTCGCCGGCGCCGGCGCCGCTCAGGGCAGCATCGTGTGGGTGGGGTCCGACAAGGCCACCGCCGGTGCATTGCCTCGGGCAGCTGGCGCCGGCATTGCCACCGCGGTGGTGACCGATCCGCACGACGGCGGCGCGCTCATCGCCATGCTCGATGCCGCGCGCGCCGACCTGCTGGTGCTGGCAGGGTATCTCAAGCTCATTCCCGAGCCGGTGGTGCACGCCTTTCACGGACGGCTCGTGAATGTGCACCCGGCGCTGCTGCCGGCGTTCGGTGGCCCGGGGATGTATGGCCGCCACATTCACGCCGCCGTGCTGGCGCACGGCGCCACGGTGACCGGCGTCACCGTGCACTTCGTGGACGCCCAATACGATCGCGGCCCCATCATCGCGCAGTGGCCGGTGCCGGTGCTCCCGGGCGACACGCCGGAACTGCTGGCCGCGCGCGTGCTGCGCGTGGAGCACCAGCTGTTCCCACTGTGCGTTGGCGCGGTGGCCGCCGGCGCCATCGTGCTTGGCCACGATGGCCGCGTGCATGGCCATCTCGACGTGGCCGTGAGCCCCGCATCACCGGCCTGGCGCTTCGGGCTGGTGACCGATGCACACGCCGGTCCCCCGTACGATGGTACCCCGTTCGCCCAGGACGCGGCCCGACTCTTTCCGCGCTGACGCTCGCGCGGCCCTCCCCTTCACGCCCTGCCTCTCAGGATCCCCGGACATGCGCGCCCTCCTTTCCGTCTCCGACAAATCGGGCCTCGTGCCCTTCGCCCAAGGGTTGGCCGCCGCGGGTGTGGAACTCGTCTCCACCGGCGGCACGGCGCGCACCCTGCGCGAGGCCGGGCTCGCGGTGCGGGACATCAGCGAGCTCACCGGCTTCCCCGAAATGCTCGACGGCCGCGTGAAGACGTTGCACCCGGTGGTGCACGGCGGCCTGCTGGCGCGGCGTGACCTGCCGGAGCACATGGAGGCGATCAAGGCACACAATATCGGCACGATCGATCTGGTGGTCGTGAATCTGTATCCGTTTCGCGAAACGGCCGCGAAGCCCGGGGTGCATCCGGACGAAGTGATCGAGAACATCGATATTGGCGGCCCGAGCATGCTGCGCTCGGCGGCCAAGAATTTCGAAAGCGTCTGGGTCATCGTCGACCCGAGCGACTACGGCCGTGTGCTCGCACACGTCGACGCCGGCAGCGATGACGCGGCGCTGCGCCGCCTCCTGGCGGAGAAGGTCTATGCGCACACGAGCGCGTACGACGCGGCCATTGCGCAGTGGTTTGCGCAGCAGCGTGGCGAACCGTTCCCCGACCGGTACCCGTTGGCCTTCGAGAAGCAGCAGAGCCTGCGCTACGGGGAGAATCCGCAGCAGCGCGCGGCGTTCTACGTGGAGAAGCCGGGCACCGGGCTGGGCGCGCTCGTGCAGAAGGGGGGCAAGGAGCTGTCGTTCAACAACCTGCTCGACCTCGAGGGGGCGCTGCTGGCCCTCGAGCCGTTCGGCGAGCAGCCCGCGTGTGCGATCATCAAGCACACCACGCCGTGCGGTCTCGCCACCGGCAGCGATGCGCTCGACGCCTACCGCAAGGCGCTGGCCTGTGATCCGGTAAGCGCGTTCGGCAGCGTCATCGCGTTCTCCGGACCCATTGACGTGGCCGCCGCCGAAGCGATCTCCAGCCTCTTTGTCGAGTGCATCGTGGCGCCGCACTTCGCCGACGAGGCGGTGGAGATCCTCGGGCGCAAGAAGAATCTGCGGGTGCTCGAGGGGCGCGCCACCTGGCCGGCCAACACCATGGATCTCAAGCGCGTGCGTGGCGGCCTGCTGGTGCAGGACCGCGCGCCGGCCCCCACCGATCCGCAGCAGTGGAACGTCGTGACCACGCGCCAGCCGACGGGCGACGAACAGCGGGACCTGCTCTTCGCCTGGAAGGCGGTGGCGAGCGTGAAGAGCAACGCCATCGTGCTCGCCCGTGGTGGCGCCACCATCGGCATTGGTGCGGGCCAGATGAGCCGCGTGGACGCCAGCTTCGTGGCGGTGCACAAGGCCACCGCGCTGGGGCACACCACGCAAGGCGCCGCGTTGGGCTCGGATGCCTTCTTCCCCTTCCGCGACGGCATCGATCAGGCGGCGGCGGCGGGCGTCACGGCGATCGTGCAGCCCGGGGGCTCCGTGCGCGACGAAGAAGTGATCGCGGCCGCGAACGAGCACGGCATGACGATGATCTTCACCGGCGAGCGGCTGTTCAGACACTGAGCGGCCAGGCTGGCCGCTCACGACTTCCCCTCAACTCTCCAGCTCTCTCGAGCGGGTGGCGTGGTAGGCGCCCAGCGCCGAGATGATCACCAGCAACGGCTGCTCCAGCATGAGGTACTGCACCGTGCTCACCGGCAGCAGAAAGACGGTACCGGCAATGAGGTACACCATGGCTTCCGTGCGCCCCGCGCGCCGGTAGGCCTGCTGCAAGCTCCAGGCGAACAGGCCGATGGCGAGTCCCGCCATCATGGCCAGCACGATTCTCAATCCCAGCATCATCGGCGGCGCGCCCCTCAGGCCGCGAGTTCGGTGAGTGCCCGCACCAGCTGGTCGAGCTCCTGCGTGGTGGTGAACAGCTGCGGTGTGACGCGTACCCCGGTCACGCCGGCGCTGTCGATGGCCACGGTGAAGATGCGGTAGCGCTCCAGCAGGGCCGTGGCGAGATCGCCGGGCGTCATGCCGGTGATGCCCACGTTCGCAATGGCGCCGGACCGCGCCGGGTCGCGGGGGGTGAACAGGCGAATGCGCGGGATGGAGCGCACCCGACTCGTCCAATACTGCTGCAGCC
>Ga0315900_10003530_pt1 | contig 22786 bp, 21 predicted proteins | sample LakEriMetagenome_FD_203521 | JGI IMG/M metagenome (GOLD analysis project Ga0315900, IMG submission 203521) | Freshwater fungal communities from buoy surface, Lake Erie, Ohio, United States - Buoy 12 MA114 | ecosystem: Environmental > Aquatic > Freshwater > Lake > Lake biofilm | place: USA: Lake... | reverse complement strand
TGATCCGGCCAGCGATCCTGCCAAACGGCACCGGCAATGCCCATGGGGATGCCAAGCGCCACGCCAATGATCGTGGCGAAGGTGGCGAGTTCCAGCGTGGCCGGGAAGACGCGTTTGATGTCTTCAATAACCGGCCCGTTGGTCACCAGCGATTGCCCGAAATCCCCCACGGCCATTTTCTGCACATAGACCCAGAATTGCCACCAAAGAGGTTGGTCGAGCCCAAGCTCTCGTTTCACCGCTTCATAGACATCGCGCGGCGCCTGATCGCCAACCACGGCAAGCACAGGATCAATCGGCACCACACGACCAATGAAGAAGGTCACCGCAAGCAGCCCAAGCAGCGTCAGCCCAACCTGAAACAGGAAGCCCGAGGTCTGACGCAGGGCAGCGTTCGTGTTCACCTTATCCCTTGGTCGCGCGCCAAAGAATTGCCGAAAGCCCGGGTGAGCTTGCGGCATAGCCAGTCAGGTTGCTGCGTACCGCCACCTGCACCTGCTGCTGTGCGAAAACCGCGAAGGGGGAAGTACCCATGAATTCTGCCTGGATCTGCCGATAGATCGCCGCACGCGCATTCTGGTCCCTCTCGCGCATCGCCGCTTCCGTCCGCGCAGTCAGTTCTGGAATATTCCAGTTATTGCGCCAGGTAAGCTTGCCCGGATTATTCGCCCCGGGCGGGTTATGCGCGAAGCTATCGGCATTGTAGTGAGGATCAGGATAGCCCAGGCCCCAAATGCCAATGAAAAGCTGATGGTTGCGCGCACGGAATTTGGCCAGCACCTGCGCGCCCGTTGCCGGCAACACTTCAAGTGTCACGCCGCCACGGGCGAAGCTTGCCTGCAAGGCCTGCGCAACATCAAGCGATGGAAAGGTATTCGCCGTATCCATGGTCAGGCGAATGCCATTCGGGTGCCCGGCTTCGGCAAGCAAGGCGCGCGCGCGCGTCGGGTCAAAGCGCCAGGGGCGTTCATTTACCTCACCCAGGATGGCGCGGGGGATGAAGGATTGATGAGGAAACACCTGGCCCGGCAGCAGGTTATTCGCAATCGCATCATAATCCACCAGATGCTTCAGCGCTTCGATCACGCGTGGGTTGGACAGGATCGGGTCCCCCAGATTCGCGCTGAAATACTGGATGGTGCCGCGCGGAAATTCCTGGATGGTGATGCCCGGCCGGCCACGCAGCGCCGCGATATCCGTGGGCGTCAGGTTGCGCGCCACATCCACATCACCGCGTTCCAGCAGCAGGCGCTGGGTGGCGGCTTCCGGCACATGGCGCACGATCACGCGCTGCATATTGGCCCGGCCACGCCACCAGCCATCATTGCGGTCCAGCGTATAGCTTTCATTGGGCTGATACCGCGTCAAGCGAAAAGCGCCAGAACCTGCTGAATTGCGATTGAGCCAGGTATTGCCGCGATCCTCCCCCGCGTTTTGCAGCACAAGCTTGCTATCCAGTACTGACGCAATGGTCGCCGTGAACAGGTTTTGGATAAGCGTTGGCGCATAGGCTTCATTGAAGGTGACCTGCACTTCAAAATCGCCGGTCTGCCGCACGGTCTGTTCAATGTTATCCGCCGTCAGCCCGACCGAACGATACATGAAGGCCGGCGTGCGATTGATTTGCAGCGGCCGGCGGAGCGAAAACGCCACATCTTCCGCCGTCAGCGGATTGCCGGAATGAAAGCGCACCCCTTGGCGAATGCGGAAGGTGAAGGTCTTGCCATCGGCGGAAATCGTGAAGCTTTCCGCAAGCCCCGGCAGCAATTCGGCGCTTGGCTTGGAATCATCAATGATGAAAAGCTGATCATAGACATTCTTCAGCAGATCGCTGCCGGTGACTTCGAAGGAATGATGCGGGTCCAGCGCGACAAGATCATCAATCTGCGCGGCAATAACAAGCGCATTGCGTGGCGTTTGCTGAGCTTCCGCCGGCCGCGCACCGGGCAAAGCCGCAGCCGCCAGACTGGCCGCGCCAGCAGTGAACAAGGCGCGCTTGGACATTTGGGGATTCATGATTGTGTCTCCGGCTTCAGACTTGAGTGATTCGTGGCATCCGATAAAGCCCAATGTCAACGCCTTGAACCAGCGCATATTTTTGCCTGCGGCATGCGCTGGCCTTAATCATTTCGCACGCCATCGCATGCTTCTCATTACAAACAGGCACTTGCGGCCGTTTGCGCCATAGGATGGCGTCAGGCGGCGGACATCCCATGCGGGAATGATTGAGGCATTTGCCCGTGTAAGCCGGGTCTATAGAGGCGCTATCGCCATCGCGCCGTAAGCCATGGCGGCCGGCAGGCGCCGACAAGACCTTGGTCTGAGCCGATCAGCAACGCACAATCGCCAGGCGCGCGACGTGAGAGAGTACAGGCTTCACCTGAGTCTGATGTATTAAGCTAACCGAAGGGGCCCCGCTTCTCCAGCAAGGCCGGTTTAAGGCCCTTCGGAGGTTACGCGACGCGGTCTACGCCCGGGCGACCGCTATCAGGAACGCTCACACGCTCAGCCGCAGACAGGGGGGACTCTTCCAAAGGCGGGAGCCCCGGCCCCGACTTCAGGAGAGATTCAGCCGATTGCCCATTCGGCGAAATATAGCTTGGTAAATCAACACCATAGACAACAGCGGCACGATACGCCTCAAGCTCCCGCGGGGTCGGGACACTGACCGCGACCTTCCCAGTCATGTCGCGAAATTCAATCACCAGAACGCCCAAATCGCGGTCAACCCTAAGGCGCGGATTTGCCGGCCCAACCTCTGGTGAGGGTGTTGGGGGCGCCGAACCGGCAGCACGGTCGGGCCCGGCGTTCGCCGCAAGCGGACGGCTCACATCTCTACCGGCGCTTTGGTGAACAACTAGATCCCGCATCATTGATCGATACCTCCGATCCCCTTTTAACCGCAAACCATTCATATAGTCAAGAAAGTTAGCAAGTTCCTTGACGCTGGGGTTTGTCCAGTATTCGGGGGCTGTTGGCCGGCTAGCCCTTCCTCAGAAGGGAAACTCGTTTTTAAGTATCTGTTTTTATTGAAAATATTCCGCCTTCGATACCAAACCGCGCCCCAGATGTTGCAATGCACCGGCTTAGGCTGAACCACGCCTCACCCCAAAACGCGTTTCGCCACCACATCAAGCTTGGCCAGTAATTCCGGGTCGCGCTTCTCGGGTGCCGTGATCAGAGCATATTCCAGGGCGCGGTCGCAGCCGGCGGGGCAAGGGCCGCGCCTGGCGCCAAGCGCGGGCACCACATTCTGGACCAAGGCGCGCGCCTTATCGGCATTGGAAAACAGCACCTTCACCACCTGATCCACCGTCACCGCGTCATGGTCAGGGTGCCAGCAATCAAAATCCGTCACCATGGCAACGGTGGCGTAGCAAAGCTCCGCCTCACGCGCGAGTTTCGCTTCCGGCATATTGGTCATGCCGATCACGCTGCAGCCCCAGGCGCGGTAGAGTTCACTTTCCGCCTTTGTGCTGAATTGCGGGCCTTCCATGACCAGGTAGGTGCCTCCGCGTGTGACGGGCAGCGCCAGCTTGCGGGCGGCCGTTTCCAGCGCATCACCAAGCCTCGGGCAGACCGGATGTGCCACCGAGACATGCGCGACACAGCCGGTGCCGAAGAAGGATTTCTCGCGCGCGAAGCTTCGGTCAATAAATTGGTCCACAATCACGAAATGACCGGGCGGTAAATCTTCCCGTAGCGACCCCACGGCGGAAAGGGAGATGATTTCCGTGCAGCCAATCCGCTTCAACGCATCAATATTGGCCCGGTAATTGAGTGCGGAGGGCGGGATGGGATGGCCGCGGCCATGGCGCGGCAGGAAGGCGCAGGGTACGCCGTAAAGTCGCCCGATCAGGATTTCATCCGAAGGATCGCCCCAAGGGGTACGCACCTTCACCCAGCGGCGATCTTCCAGCCCTTCCATGTCATAAAGCCCGGAACCGCCGATCAGGCCGATCATGGGTTGGATGCTGGGTTCGGTCTGGGTCATGGCGGGCATTCCGTTCAAGGCTTGGATGGCCGCGCCTTTAGCCCAGACAGGGCTTTCATGCTAACCCTGGCATTTATGTTCAAGGAGAATGCGGCATGGCCCTGCGGTTTGTGATCTTCCTGGCCCTGGCGCTGGCGGCTTGCGAGAAAAGCGAAAACCAAAGCGCCTTCGGGCCGCGCGGGACGGCGCTGCCGCCTCCTGGCTATGAGGCGAGGTGAAGTTGGTTGGCCTTCACCGTCTGCCCCTCCAAAAATCCCTTCACGTCTCCGCGCCGCCATTCACCTGAATCATCTGACCATTCACGAAGGCGCCGCCATCGGAAACCAGCATGGACACCACGGCGGCGATTTCATGCGGCTGACCAAGCCTGCCCACCGGCACGCGCGATACCATGCTGGCAATGTGGTGATGCGCGGCTTCATCATCGCGCTCCCCGGCGATGGGGCCGGGAGAAACCGCATTGGTGGTGATGCCCTTGGCGCCGAATTCCTTCGCCAAAGCCTTGGTCAACCCCCAAAGCCCGTGCTTCGAAACCGAAACCGCCGCGCGGCCATTATAGCCATGGATGGCATTCATGCCGAGCAGGTTCACAATCCGCCCCCAGCCGCGATCGAGCATCCCCGGCAGGCAGGCGCGCGCTAGCCACACGCTGGAGTCAAGATCAACCGAAATCACCCGGCGCCAATCCGCCTCGCTCATTTCCAGGAAACGACCATCGGGGCGGAGCGCTGCGTTATTCAACAACACATCCACTGCGCCGAAGCTTGCAATCGCGTCACGCGCGATGCGCGCGCATTCTTCGGCCACGCCAACATCGGCCATGGCCACCAAAGCCTCTACGCCCAAAGCGCGGGCCTCAGCGGCGACCTTTTCGCAGGCATCGCGATTGCGTGAGCCATTGATGACGACATTGAAACCCATGCGCGCCAGATCAAGCGCAATGGCGCGGCCAATGTTGCGGCCAGCGCCGGTGATCAAGGCGGTTTTGCGTTGCGTGGTCATGTTTGCGTCTTTCAGAAGATGATGTTGCTGGGTTTTACACCCGCTATGGCAGCACCGGAATAGCGCCTACCAGGCCACGGCCACACCGCCGCCACCGCGTGGATCGGCGCCACCGGTGGGCTTGCCATCGCGCAGCAGGATGGCATGCGCGCGACTCATGGTCGGGTCATAGGAAATCGGCGAATGGCGCACCTCATGCCCCAGGGCTTTGAGCGCCGCCACCACATCACCCTGCACGCGCGCTTCGCAGAAAACCGGCCCGCCTTCGCAATGGATGCGCGGGAAGGAAACTGCCTCCACTGCCGACATGCCGAAATCAATCGCATTGATGATGGTGGTGAGCACGGCAGAGATAATCACGCTGCCCCCAGGTGCGCCCACAATCATCCAGGGCTCATTATCCTTGTAGACAATGGTGGGCACCATGCCGGTGGTGCGCGCCTTGCCCGGCGCGATGCTATTGGCGCGGCCCGGGCGCATGTCAAACAGCTTCATGGCATTGTTCCAATTGAAGCCGAGGCCAGGTGTCACAACACCCGCACCGGTGCCGAGTGTATGCGTGACCGAAACGCAATTGCCCGCCGCATCCCAGACGGAAAGATGCGTGGTGCAGGAAGGGGGTTCGCCAACCCGCCCACCCGGCAGCCAGCCATCCCGGATGCGTTTGGCCCATGTGGCGGCGCGGTCTTTCGACATGAGGGATTCGGTTGGCACGCTGACGAAATCCGGATCGCCCAGCGCTTCATCACGGTCGTGATGTGCCGCCGCCATGGCGCGCGCCACCAGATCATAATGCCCGGCACTCCCGGCGGGCTGCGCGCCAAGATCGAATTGCTCCAGGATATTCAGCATGGCGATCAGCACCGCGCCCGATCCTGGTGGCGGGTTGGAGGAAATCTTGTGGCCGCGATAGGTGCCAATCACGGGGGCACTTTCACGCACGCGGTAATCGCGCAAATCATCGGCGGTGATGAAGGCGCCGTTTTGGGCGAAATCGCTGATGATCTGCCCGGCGATTTCGCCCGTATAAAAATCCTGCGCGCCCTTGGCGGCGATGCGTTCCAGCGTGCGCGCCATCTCGGCATGCACCAGCTTTTCGCCCACCTCATGCAATTGCCCGGCCTGGTTCAGATAAAGCGCAGCGCAGGCTTTGGTTTTCGTCACGCGCTGCATGCCGCTGGGCAGACCTGGCTGTGGCTTTCGCACCAGGAAATCACGAAAGAAGGGCGTTACCAGCACGCCATCCCGCGCCATGGCAATGGCCGGCGCCAGCAGATCGGCCCAATCCATGGAGCAAAACTGCGCGTGGAAATGCGCAAAGCCTGCCACCGTGCCGGGCGTCATGATGGCGGTATAGCCAAGCTCAGCCCGGTGATCGTCAAACAGCGCATAGCCGGAGATTTCGGATTTGCCCTTGCTATCGGCAGCCCACATATCGGCGCGCACCTTGGCGCCAGCGCGGGCGTGGAAATCAATCATGCCCTGACGGCCGGTTTTCGCGTCGCGGAATTGCAGGGTCCCCATGCCGCCAATGCCGCACATGAAGGGGTCTTGCACCATTTGGCAAAAGGCGGTGGCGACCGCCGCGTCAAAGGCATTGCCGCGGCGGCGTAAAATCTCTGCCCCCACATCCGCGGCGCGCGGTTGTGGGCAAACGACAATGCCTTTGATCTTGGCCATGTGGGTTCCTCTATTTGGGAATATGCCAGCACGAAGCGGCGCGATGCGCCATGGTGCTTGACGCCGCGCGGCGCACGGGCAGCATGGAGGGTATGACAGACACCGCTGAAACCACCCTGCTCCGCCATGTGCTGGAAACGCCCGAGGCCGCCATTCCCGAAGCGGCGCAGGACGCTGCGCGGGTGTTTCTGCTGGATGGGCTCGCGGTTGGTGTCGCGGGCATGGCGCATGCGGCGCGCGGCTGGGGCGCGGGGGAGGAAGCCAGGCTTTGGGGTGATGGCGCGCTGCTACCGGCGTCCCAGGCTGCCTTCATGAATGCCTTTCAGGCCCATGCGTTGGAGTTTGACGCCATCCATGAAGCCGCCGTGGTGCATGCCATGACGCCGACGCTCTCCGCCGCGCTGGCCGAATCGGAAAGGCAAAGCCGCCAAGGCCGCCCAGTATCCGGCGCGCGCTTCATGGCCGCGGTGATCCTGGGGCTTGATCTGGCCTGCACCATTGGCGCAGCCGCACGCGGGCCGATGCGCTTCTTCCGCCCGGCAACGGCAGGCATGTTCGGCGCCTATGGTGCGGTAGCGCGGCTGCGCGGGTTTGATCTGGCCACCGCCTCAGCCGGCGCGGGGCTTTTGCTTGGGCAGATACCCGGCACCATGCAGGCGCATAGTGAAGGGTCCATGGCCTTGCCGGTGCAAATGGGCTTCGCCGCCATGGCCGGGCTGCGCGCGGCGGATATGGCGGCGGCTGGCACGGCGGGGCCAGAGCAATGGCTGACCGGGTCCTTCGGTTTTTTGAAACTGACGGAGCCCGAGCATGATCTGGCGCCTGGCCTCGCGGCACTTGGCAGCACATGGCAGATGACGCGGCTGGCGCATAAACCCTTCCCCTCAGGCCGGCTGACGCATCCCGCGATTGATGGCGTGCAGCGGCTGATGGCGGCGCATGGGATCGGCGCTGAAGATGTGGCGGCGGTGCGGCTTTATTTGCCACCACTCGCGATGCGTCTGGTGGGCCGACCCATCAAGCCCGATCTGACCGGCAATTACGCACGGCTTTGCCTGCCCTATGTGGTGGCGCGCACGCTGCTTTCGGGCAGCGTTGGGCTTGGGGACTTTTCCGATGCCTTGCTGCGCGATGGCCCAACCCATGCGCTGGCGGCGCGTGTCGCCTTGCTTGATGATGGCACCACCGATGAAAACGCCGTGGTGCCACAGCGTGTGGAAATTGAATTGCAGGGCGGGACGAAGCTCAATCAGCGCGTGGATGCTGCTTTGGGCAGCCCCGAAAACCCGCTGCCGCGCGCGGCGCAAATCGCCAAGGTGGAGGCTTGTTTCGCCGGTATTTTGCCCGAGAACCGCGCGGATAGCCTGATCCGCGCGATTGAAGCGCTGCCTGCGGCGCCGGACACCGCAGCCTTGGGCACGCTGCTACAGGCTTAGATCGCGCTATTCACCCCAAGCCGCTTCGCCGTCTGCAGAATATTCGCCCAGGTATCGGGCGGCAGCGGTACACCATCGGCCAAGCGTTCCGTACGCCGCGTCGCTTCCGGCTCACCGGGCAGCAAGACCGGCGCCGCCGGATTAGCCGGGCGGGTTTGCGAAACCCAATCCGCATAAACCAAACCCATGCGTTCAAATTCCGCCTGGGTGCCGAAATGCTTGGGTGAGATGAAAATGGAAAGCATGCCACGAGGCAGCCAGCCATCGCGGATGCGCTGCGCCCATGTCCTCCCTCGGTCCTTCGACAACAGGGCTTCAATCGGTACCGAGACAAAATCCGGATCAACTGAGCCATCCCCCCGGCTTCCGACCCCGCTGCACTGAGCGGGGCCGGCGGGGCCGGCTACATGCAGGATTTGTTGATGGTCGTGGGACTCACGCCCAGCTTCAGCGCCAGCACATTTGCGATCTGTGCGCCCAGCCAAACACCGCCGATATCGCCAAGCTCCTTTGGCGTGACCGGCACGCCGAAGGCGGCCTTACCGTCGGGGCCCTTCACGGTGATACCATCAAATTCCCAGTGTACGCCGAGATAGACCCGGCTCACGGAGTTCTCGACGATCGCTTGCCAAAGGCTGGCGTGACGGCGCGTGATCAGATCGCGCGGCAGCCTCGTCCGCGGGTCCTCGTTGCGCCCGTCATACTCATCGGACACGAAGTCGAAGCCAACATTATCCACGCCCTCGGCATCGAACTTCGCCAAGCCCTTCTCAACGAGCACCAGACGGAGGAGCTGGAACGCCGCCGCGCCGAAGGTAGCATGGCCGGAGGGGTAGGCCGGAAAATCCGGCGTCAGGGCTGTTTCCGTTCCATTAGTGTCTGGCCGGCCTAGCGGCAACCAGCCCGGCTGCGGCTTGCCATTCTTGGGATCAGCATTCGGAATGCCGATGACCGGGCGCCACATCATATGATCTTCGCTGTATTTGTAGTGCCAGGCGTGGATGCCGGCATCAGCCATGGCGATACCGACGCCGGCGATGATCGCGAGTTCGTCGCCGACGTTGAGCTTACCCGGCATTCTCGCCTCGATCGCGTCGAGGACTTCCAGGACAACCTGGAGGTATAGCCGCGGTGGCGTGCCGAGGTCTTGCGGGCCGTCGTAGCCCCAGAATATGCCGATGATCTCCTCCTCCAGCGTCCGGTGGCCCGCGACGCCCGGCTTGCGGTGCTCGATGCCCTTCAGCGCCACCTTGGCAAAATCGGCCTTATAATGGTCGGTAGGCTTAACGGTGGTGGCGGAGACACGCCCTGGCGGCTGCGCGAAGGGCGGGCGCGGTACGACCAACTCGGGCGCTTGGCCCCAGACAGCGCCGGCATAGTCTTGCGTCGGTTGGTTCGGCGGCCGCCTATGCCGGTAGTTCGCAGGGCCATCATTGTAAGTCATGTCGGCGCCGAGAGCACCGTCATTGGCGCCAAACTGATGCATGCTCTGGCCCAGCGCGCGGCCGGCCGCCTCCGCTACCTGCGTGCCGACGGTCGGGTAGAGCTCCGTCCAGTTTGCCCAAGCCGGAGCCAGGAATCGTTGCTGGCCTGGATACCGCCGCAGCAGCACCTCATGGCACGCAGCGGCGGCGGCGACGATCGGGTGCGATCCGGCGAGGCCCGCCGGCACTGGCAGATTCACGAGCGGCGCTCGTCCGACGGCGATGGCGTTGGCGTCATGCAGCACGGCCAGCGCCATTCCCAACGCCCGTGCAGTGAGGAACGGCCCGCGCTGGTCGCCCGGACTGATGATCTTATCGGTGTGATCGCGCCGGACGCATTCGCCAGCCATGTCGATCCAGAAACGCAATTGCGGTGATGCAACTGTCATGCTTTGACTTTCCCCCGGGTTAACGGAACGGTAAGACATTATAATAAAATTAATCGCTGCGCTTATTAAATTTATGCAATCTTTGTGATAGGTGACTTAAATTATGCTCGCCTTGCAAAACTGATCCAAGACCCTGCAACCACGCTAAAGCTGTGAGATGATTGTGATCACAGATGGTCGCCTTGTCCGGCGCGGGGCTTCTGCTTGGGCAGATACCGGGGACCATGCAGGCGCATACGGAAGGGTCCATGCGGCTTTATTTGCCACCACTCGCGATGCGTCTGGTGGGCCGACCCATCAAGCCCGATCTGACCGGCAATTACGCACGGCTTTGCCTGCCCTATGTGGTGGCGCGGACGCTGCTTTCGGGCAGTGTCGGGCTTGGCGACTTTTCCGATGCCTTGCTGCGCGATGGCCCAACCCATGCGCTGGCGGCGCGTGTTGCCTTGCTTAATGATTGCAATACCGATGAAAACGCCGTGGTACCGCAGCGCGTGGAAATCGCATTGCGCGACGGAAGAACGCTGGATCAACGCGTGGAAGCCGCTTTGGGCAACCCGGAAAACCCGCTGCCATGCGCGGCGCAAATCGCGAAGGTCGAGGCCTGTTTCGCGGGCATTTTGCCCGAGGATCGCGCGGATAGCTTGATCCGCGCGATTGAAGCGCTGCATGCAGCGCCAGATGCGGTAGCTTTGGGCGCGCTGCTCTGCGCTTAGATGGCGCTATTCACCCCAAGCCGTTTCGCAGTGCCGATGATATTCGCCCAGGTATCGGGCGGCAGCGGCACACCATCAGCAAGCCGTTCCGCACGGCGTGTCGCTTCCGGCTCACCGGGCAGCAGCACTGGCGCCTCAGGATTGGCCGGGCGCGTTTCCGAAACCCAATCCGCATAAATCAGCCCCATGCGTTCAAACTCGGCCTGCGTGCCGAAATGCTTGGGCGAGATGAAAATCGAAAGCATGCCATTGGCGATGCGAGAGCGTTCCGAAACCGGGCCGCTGGTGCCGCCCGCCGTCAGGCAGCCGGCCAGCATTTCGCACATGAAGGCAAGGCCCGATCCCTTATGCTCACCAAAGGCACGAATGGCACCGGTGCCTTTCGAAACATCGCGCGGGCCGAGCGTGTCATAAGGCCCGTAAAGCGTATGCGGGTCGGTCGAAAGTCGGCCATCCGCTTCAATCAGCGCACCTTCCGGCAGTGCCTTGCCGCCCGATGACGCCACCAGCACCTTGCCCTCCGCCACCAGCGATGTCGCGAAATCCAGCAAAATCGGCCGGCCTGGCAGCGGCACACCGATGGAGACTGGATTGGTCGAAAAGCGCCTTTCAACCCCGCCAAAGGGGGCAACAAGGATCGAGCCCGCGACATTGACGAAATGGATCGAAATCAAGCCCTGTTCCATCGCCTGTTCGGCATAGGCGCCAACGCGGCCAATATGACCTGCATTGCGAAGTGCTGTGATGCAGACACCATTTTCCACCGCGCGCTTGATTCCGAAATCCACCGCTTGTGGTGCCACGGTCTGGCCGAAACCCCATTTGCCATCAATCACGGCGAAGGAACCACCATCGGTCACCACATCGGCAGTTTGGCCCTTCAGCACATACCCCGCTTCCAGCCATTCCACGTAGCGCGGTACGCGCACCACGCCATGGCTGTCATGCCCGGCCAAATTCGCATCCACCAAATGGCGGCTGATGCGCCGGCTTTCCGGGCCATCACAGCCGGCGGCCTGAAACACATTGGCGACCAGCGCATCAAGCGCCTCGGCATTGACCATGACGGGAGGGGTGCTGCCCATGAAAGGAACTCCGCAAAAGGAAAAGCGCGCCGAGAGCATTGCCCGGCGCGGCGCAACTACATGGCGGCGATCTTCTTCGCCTGCGGCGCCAGCAGGCGCATATAGGTCGGCGTCACCAGCATTTCGGTGATATTGGCCCGCTCTGGCATGGTGGCGACAAACAGCGCCATGGCCGCGAGGTCTTCGGGTTGCAGCAGGCGTTCAATATCTTCCGGCGGCACGGGCTCCGGCCGGTTCTTCAAAATATCGGTCGCGACTTCGCCCGGGCAGATGCAGCAGGAACGGATATTGTGAATGCCGTTTTCCTGATTGATGCTTTGCGACAGCGCCACAAACCCATGCTTCGCCGCCGTATAGCCAGGGCCCGACAGGAAGGAGATATTCTTCCCCGCCATGGATGCGATTTGGATGATATGCCCGCCGCCGCGCTTGCGCATCCCCGGCAGCACCGCGACTGAGGTGAAGAAGGGCGCGGTGAGGTTGCCATCCACCAGGCTGCGAATGGCCTCAGGCGTCAATTGATGCAGATAGCGCTTGGGCAAATTCACGCCCGCATTATTCACCAGAATATCCGGCCCACCGAGGGAGCTTTCCACCTTGGCAAGCGCGGCGGCGACCTGCTTTTCATCAGTCAGATCAGCCGGCACAATCACGGCGGCGCTGCCGATCATCTTCGCGGTTTCTTCCAGCGGCGCGACACGGCGTCCGGTCAGCGCAACCTTCGCCCCTTCGGCAGCGAATGAAATGGCAATCGCGCGGCCAATGCCGCTGCCCGCCCCGGTGACCCAGGCGGTTTTTCCTTCAAGACGTTTCATCACAGAACCTTATCAGAGGTGGGATCAATCACATGCATCTGATCCATATGCGCAATCAGTGACAGCGGCGCACCGACAGAAGCCGGTGTGGCGGGGTCAAGCCGCGCCGAAACCTCTGAACCGTCAAGCTTGAAATGCACCAGGGTTTCCATGCCCATCGGCTCAATCACTTCCGGCTTCAGCGTTATGGGCGCGGTATTGGATTTATCGGTTGGCTTGTCATCCGTCAGGTGCTCAGGGCGGATGCCGAACAGTACATCCTTGCCCGCATGCGGCTGATAGCGCGCGGTGCGCGCCGCCGGCACGTCCAACACAATATCATGCGGCAAATGTAGGCGCAGCGCGCCGGATGCCTGTTCCAGCCTGGCGGGAATGAAATTCATCGCTGGGCTACCGATGAAGCCGGCCACGAATTTCGTCGCCGGGTTGTGATACAGCTCCTGCGGCGGGCCGACCTGTTCGATGATGCCGTGATTCATCACGACCACTCGGTCTGCCAGCGTCATGGCTTCCACCTGGTCATGCGTCACATAGACCGTGGTGGTATTCACCGTCTGATGCACCTTCTTGATTTCGGTGCGCATCTGAACGCGGAGCTTCGCATCCAGGTTGGAAAGCGGTTCATCGAACAGGAACACCTTGGGGTCGCGCACAATGGCGCGGCCCATCGCCACGCGCTGGCGCTGCCCGCCCGAAAGCGCCTTGGGCTTGCGGTCCAGAAGTGGCGTGATGTCCAGAATGCGCGCGGCTTCCTTCACGCGGCGATCAATTTCCGCCTTGGGGAATTTCCGCAGCATCAGGCCGAAGGCCATATTGTCGTACACACTCATATGCGGATAAAGCGCGTAATTCTGGAACACCATGGCGATATCGCGGTCGCGCGGCGGGATATCATTGACCACCGTGCCGCCAATGGCGATATCGCCTGAGGTGATTTCCTCCAGCCCCGCAATCATGCGGAGCGTGGTGGATTTGCCGCAGCCCGAAGGCCCGACGAGTACCACGAATTCATGATCGTCGATTTCAAGGTCAATGCCCTTTACGGCTTGGACGCCGCCTTCATAGGCCTTGACGATTTTGCGAAGCGATACCTGAGCCATGTTCGATCAACCCTTGGTCGCGCCGGCGGTCAGGCCAGCGATGTAATAATCCATGAGGAAGGCGTAGACGATCACCGGCGGCAGCGCGGCCAGCAAGGCGCCCGCCGTGATCTGCCCCCAGACGAAAACATCTCCGCGTACCAGCTGCGATACAACGCCGATGGTCAGCGGCATCTGATCCGGCGTGGTGATGAAGGCCGTTGGATAGACAAAGGCCGCCCAGGAAACCGTGAAGGCGAAGATCGTCGCCGCGATAATGCCAGGCAGCGCCACGGGAATAAAAATCTTCATCAACATTTGCGGCCAGGTGGCGCCATCAATCAGCGCCGCCTCATCCAATTCCTTCGGGATAGAGGCGAAATAGCCAATCATGATCCAGGTGCAGAAGGGCACCGTCAGTGTCGGATAGACCAGCACCAGCCCCCAGATTGAATTGAGCAAGCCAAGCCCACCCACAATTTGATAGAGCGGAATAAACAACAGCGTATCCGGCACCAGATAGGTCAGGAAGACGCCGGTGGCCAAAACCTGACTGCCCCAGAAGCGCATCCGCGCCAGCGCGAAGGCCGCCAGGATCGAAATCACCATCGTCAAGGCCACAACTACGACGGTCACGATCACGCTATTGATGAAGAAGCCCTGGAACAGCGAATTGGTGATCAGCTCCCAGTAATTATCCAGCGTGGGATTGCGGACAATCCAGGGATTACCCTTCTGATCGGCAATTTCGGCGCTGGTCTTAAGGCTGGTGATCAGCATATAGACCGGCGGCGTCAGCAGGATAATCGCTGAGATGATCAGCGAAATATAAGCCCAGATCAGCGCCCAGCGCCGTTCTGAACGGAGCGATCCCGCCTTGCCATAAAGGCTCGGCATATCGCGATTGGTTGCCACGGACGCGGACATTACATCTGCTCCTTATTGCGACGGGTGACGCCACGCAGCACGAAGAAGGCGCAAATGGCAAGGATCGGGAACATGAACAGGCTTACCGCAGCACCGCGCGGGATATTGCCGGATAGAATCCCAACCTGGAACGCGTAGGACGCAAAGACATGCGTCAAATCTCGCGGCCCGCCATTGGTCAGCACGCGCACGATATCGTAATTGGCGAAGGTGACGATCAGGCTGAAAAGGACGGTGATGGAAATGATATTCGCCATCATCGGCAGCGTCACATAGCGCAGCCGCTGCCAGCTTGTCGCACCATCAATCGCTGCCGCTTCATAAAGCTGTTCCGGCACGGATTTGAGTGCTGCCAGATACATGATCATGAAGAAGGGCGCGCCATACCAGACATTGACGATGATGATGGAAAGCCGCGCCCACCATTTCTCACCAAGCCAGGGTACTGCCGGAATGCCAAAAACCTGAAACAGCCAATTGATGGATGAATAGGCAGGGTCAAACATCCACCACCAGCCAAGCGTGGAAAGCGCTGGCGGAATCACCCAAGGCACCAGCAACATGCCGCGCCATTTGCGCTGCCCCTTGGTGGGGATGTGGTGCAGCATATGCGCAAGCCAAAAGCCGACCAGCGCCTTCAGAATCACTGCGGTGATCGCAAAAATGCAGGATTGCCAGGCAACCGCCCAGAAGGTCTCGCTTTCGAACAGAATCTCGAAATTGCCGAGGCCGTGTGGCAGCCATTCGGCTTCCATAAAGCCAGTCATCCGGCGATTGAGTGTGGAAAGGTAAATCCCGTAGCCCGCCGGATAGGCAACCAGGCCGATCAGCACCACCAGCAAGGGAGTGGTCATCAGAACGGCAATGGTGGAACGGCGACGCGCCAAGCGTTGCAGGCTGGAAGCGCGCCCCGAATCGGGCGCAGAGGGCATAATTGGCGCCGTGCTGGCGTCAGCGGCCATGGTCTGAACCTTTCCTGAAATGAAAGACGGGCGGCGCGGGGCCGCCCGTCATGCGCGGTCAGCCGCCGCGGCGGATGGTGTTGAGCTCGCGCTCCACCCAGGTGAGCGCCTGATCCACGGATTCACCACCTTGCACGATGCGGGCGACGAGCTTCGTATTCAGGCCCTGGTTGTACATCTGCACCGCCATCGCGGCCGGCGCGGGCGCCATGGCGATGGAGGTCTTCGCATTATGATGCGCGCGCACCGGGTAGTTATAGACTGAACCCACCGGCGGGCCTTCGGTTTCCCAAACCTTGAAGTCAGACATGCTGGTGAAGGGCGGAATGTCATACCCAGCGGACCCGTTGGTCTGGCGTTCCGCCTGCGCACGATCAGACAGCCATTCCAGGAAGGCCTTGGCCGCGCCCTTGCTGCGGCTGAAATTCCAGATGCCCCAGAAATAGGGAAGATAGGCTGCGAAGCGACCTTCCGGCCCGGCAGGCATCGGCACTGTCCAGCAATTTTCCGCGACCTGCGGCGCATCGCGCTTCGCCACCGCCCAGGCAGAGGGTGGGTTGAAGATCAGCGCGGAACGGCCGGAAATCAGCGCGCGGTTATTGCCGCCATCATCCCAAGCCCAGACATCATTGGGCAGGAAGCGGCTGATGCGGGCGCACATTTCCACCGCTGCACGCAGCTTGGCATTGTTGCGCACCGTGATCGTGCCCCGTGCATCCATCATGAAGGCGCCATAGGATTCGAAAAGCGCACCCACCCAATCCACCGCATCGGTGAAGCTGCCCATGGGCAAGCCGAAGGAGAAGCCGGCCCGGTGGCAAGCTTCCGCTGCGCGGGCGAAGGTTTCCCAAGTCCATTGATCGGCGGTCGGGCCAGCCGCGTTCCGTGCCGGCCACATGGCGCGGATATCAATGCCAGCATGCTGCTGCATCAGGTCGAAACGCACGCAAGCGGGCTTCAACTGAGTGCCGGCCACGGCGGGGATCGCGACCCAAGTGCCTGCCGGCTTGCCCAGATATTCAGCCGCCGGGGTCACGGCGCCGTATTTCTGGGTCAGGTTGCGCATGACATCATCCACCGGCTCAAGCATGCGCTGATGGTTGCTCGGCTCCCAGGCGGGGAAGGACATCAGATCATAGCCGGTGCGCGATTGCGCCTGCGCATTGATCGTCAGCAGGATCTGGTTACCGTTGGATGTCACGGTATCCATCTGCACATCAACGCGATTGGCCTGGCCCCATTCGGCGCAAAGCTGGCGCATAATCACATTGCCATTGGGCACCCAATGGTCCCAGAAGCCGCAGCGGAGCGTGCCGCCGGTGCCTTGGGCATGGACCATGGGGGCGGAAAGGATGCCCGCCGCCGCCACCCCAGCGCCGGAGCGCAATAGGGTACGCCTTTTAATTTCGGTCATAATTCGAATCCTCCTCGTTTATTCATTGTTTGCTGCCTTCCGGACCGGGGCCCGGTTAACGCTTGGGGTAGGTTAGGCAAGGAATTGAGACCTTTGCAACCGGTATTCTTAGGGCTTCCGCCCGCCCCACCCGTGCCCCGGGCTGGCGCGCCGGCCCAAACTCGGCTTCAAACCCCCTGACAGGCCAGGATCAGGATAGTTGGCATGACCACTTCACTGCGCGTTGCGGTCCAGATGGACCCGATCGAGACCATCAATATTGATGGCGATTCCACCTTCGCCCTGATGCTGGAAGCCCAGGCCCGCGGCCATAAGCTTTGGCATTACCATGTGCGGGATTTGGCGCTGCGCGGCGGGCGGGTCACTGCCTGGGCGCGGCCCATCACGCTCCGGCGCGAATATGGCAACCACTACAGCTTCGGCGCGGAGGAGGAGCTGGACCTTGGCCGCGATGCCGATGTGGTGCTGATGCGCCAGGACCCGCCCTTTGACATGGGCTACATCACGGCCACGCATATCCTGGAACATATCCACCCCAAGACGCTGGTGGTGAATGACCCGGCCCAGGTGCGCAACGCGCCGGAAAAGCTGTTCGTCACCCATTTCCCGGATTTGATGCCGGCAACCCTGGTCACCGCTGATCGCCGCCGCATCGCCGCCTTCCGGGCGGAACATGGCGACATCATCATCAAGCCGCTTTTCGGCAATGGCGGCGCGGGCGTTTTTCACCTCCGCGCCGATGATCCGAACATGAATGCGCTGGTGGAACTGTTCACCGAGCGTTCCCGCGAACCCCTGATGATCCAGCAATACCTGCCCGCGGTGCGGGAAGGCGATAAGCGCATCATTCTGGTGGATGGTGTCGCCATGGGCGGCATTAATCGCGTGCCGGCGGCGGGCGAAGCGCGGTCCAATATGCATGTCGGCGGCCGGCCTGAACCGACCAAACTGACGGAGCGCGAGCGCGAGATTTGTGCGCGCATCGGGCCCGAATTGAAGGCGCGCGGCATGATCTTTGTCGGCATTGATGTGATTGGCGGCTTCCTCACGGAAATCAACGTCACCAGCCCGACCGGCTTGCAGGAATTGGCGCGCTTTGATGGTGTGTATCTGGAACGCGCCATCTGGGACGCGATTGAAGCGAAAAGGCGCTGAGATGCTAAAACTTTGGGGCCGCACCAATTCGATCAATGTGAAAAAGGTGCTCTGGATGCTCGATGAGATCGGGCAACCATATGATCGTGTGGATGCTGGCATGGAACATGGCCGGGTGAATGATGCGGATTACCGCGCCATGAACCCGAATGGTCGTGTGCCGACCCTGGAGGATGGCGATTTCGTGCTGTGGGAATCGAATAGCGTGCTGCGGTATCTGGGGATGAAATACCAAAGCCCGCTTTACCCGGCGGACCCGGCAGCGCGCGCTTCGGCGGATCGCTGGATGGATTGGCAGCTAACTACCCTCGGCCCGGCTGAGCGCAACCTGTTTTGGGGCCAGGTGCGCACACCGCCCGAAAAGCGTGACATGGCCCAGATTGAAGCGGCAGGGCAGGCCGCCGGCGAATGCTGGGCGATCCTGGATGGCTGGATAGCGCGCCATGGCGGGCCGTATCTGGATGGCGCGACCATGACCATCGCCGATATCGTGCTGGGTTGTTATGCGCGCCGCTGGTTTGGCCCGGAAGTGCGCCTGCCCGGCATGCCGGAATTCCCCACCTTGGCGCGCTGGTATGCCAAGCTTGGCGAAAGGCCGGGCTTTCAGCGCTGGGTTGCGCCGCCGCTGACGTGAAGGAGAATCCCATGCTTGCCAACCTGAAACCAAGCAGCAAACTCTTGGCTCTCTTATTGTTGATTGGGGCTGCTGGTTGTGCCGACACAACTGCAGTACCGCCTGTCGCAAAGGTTCGCGTAACCGCTTTCAGTGTTGATAATCCGATGGTCACCAATCGAAAAGTGTTTGTCTCTGCGCTGGATAGGGCGCAGTTGGGTACACTTGAGTTTGAATCACATCGGCGAATTGCATCGAACGAACTGAGATCACATGGAGCCGCGATTGTGGAATCAGAACGCGAGGCTCAACTTGTGGCTCTAGTCGATTTTCGAATTGATAGCGGTCGGACAGAACAGCGCGTATTTTCGACGCCTATTTTCGGTCAGACAGGAGTTTCGTCAGCAAGAACCTATGGTGGTGTCACCACCTTTCAGCCAACCTTTGGGGTAGTGGGCAGCCAAACGCACTCGGTAAACGAACGCATATTTACAAGGCATGGAGCGTTTGATTTATATGAGAAGACCGGTTCAACACTTAGAAAGGTGTACGAGGCACGCGCGATCAGTGAAGGTTCCTGCGGACAGCCTGCGGTAATGGCAAGGAATATCCTGCCAGTATTATTCGGTTCTTTTCCAAGACCAGACTCGACGGATGCGCGGATTGATGTGCCATTTTCAGGTGATTGCTAGTTCTGGAAGAGAATGGATGCCTGGATCGCGCGCCATGGCGGGCCATATCTGGATGGCGCTACCATGACCATCGCCGATATCGTTTTGGGTTGTTACGCCCGGCGTTGGTTCGGCCCCGAAGTACGCCTGCCTGGCATGCCGGAATTCCCCACCCTGACGCGCTGGTATGCCAAGCTTGGCGAAAGGCCGGGCTTCCAGCGCTGGCTGGCACCGCCACTGACCTGAAAGGAACCCAACCATGGCTGGATACCTGATCGCAAACGTCAAAGTCACTGACCCTGAGGGGTTTGAACGCTATCGCGCCGGGGTCCCGGCCGTAATCGCGCAATATGGCGGGCGCTATGCGGTGCGTGGCGGCACCATGGAACGGCTTGAGAATGCCGAGGGCTTCAGCCGCATGGTGGTGCTGGAATTCCCGAGCCTGGATGCCGCACGGGCCTTCTATCACAGCCCGGAATATGCGCCGCTGTTGAAACTACGGATTGAATCAACGGAAAGCCAAGTGGTGCTGGTTGATGGGTTTGTGCCCTGAAGCGCCATGGCCAGGGCAAAAAATCTGCTTGAATCAACCGAATCGCCTTGATCCCGCCATGGTGTCACGGAAGTGTAGCATCTCATGAGACCCCTGATCGGCATTTCCTGCTGCATAAAGCCCTTCGGCATCTTCGGCACGCCCAATCACGCGGCGTCTGACAGCTATGTGCGCGTGGTGCGTGGCCCGGTGGGCGGCACCCCGGTGCTGCTGCCCGCAGCCGGTCAGGATGCGGCAGAGGATTACCTTTCACATATCAATGGCCTGATCCTGACCGGCAGCCGATCCAATGTCTGGCCCGGCCATTATGATGGCCCGCCCCATGCCGAGGGCACGCCGGAAGATCAGGACCGCGACGCCACCACCCTGCCCTTGATCCGGGCTGCCATTGCGGCGGGGGTGCCTTTGCTCGCGATTTGTCGCGGCATGCAGGAATTGAATGTGGCGCTGGGTGGCAGCCTGGATCAGCGCGTGCAGGATCTGCCCGGGCGGATGGATCATTCCACGCCATCGGATCAGAAAATCCCCCTGGTGCGCACGGGCAAGGCGCATCTGGTGCGGATTGATGGCGCCGGGGCTTTGGCCGCCACCCTGACCGCTGCTTCTCGTGGCGCCGCTCAGCTTGCGGTGAATTCTCTGCATAACCAGGCAGTGCAACGCCTGGCGCCTCGCCTGGTCGCGGAAGGCTGGGCACCGGATGGCACAGTTGAAGCGGTGCGCGTTGAAGGCGCGCGCGGCTTCGCAATCGGTGTGCAATGGCACCCCGAATATGACTGGGAACGAGACGCTGATAGCCGCGCGATTTTCGAAGCCTTTGGCCACGCCGCCGCCGCCCATGCCGGGACGAAGCTTGCCGCTGCGGCGGAGTGAAACTGTTTCTTAACGCGGCACCATCGCTTTTGGGGCTTTGCTTTTTCGCGCAAATGTTCTAGAAAATCCTTGTCGGCCATGGCTTTGCCGGCGGTCGCGGGCTTGGCATCCCCTGCCGGCTCGCCCGACCTTTCCGATCGGAAAATACAAAGTAGCGCCCGGTCACCCCCCTGACCGGGCGTTTTTGTTAGGGCGGAATCGCGCTGCCTCAGACAGATGCCGCGTCAGCCTCAGATGACACACAAAGCAGCCGCCCCGCCTTCCGGCAGGCCTCGGCTGGGGGTATAGCGGCGTGGAATAGCCGAAGGAGTCGCTCGGATGGTTTCCTATGTCCTCCCGCCCCCGCCCGTTGCCGCGCTGCCGATCAAGGGTAGTGACGCGCTTTTCCCGGTGCGCCGCATTTTCTGCGTGGGGCGGAATTACGCCGAACACGCGATTGAAATGGGCAGCGACCCAACCCGCGAACCGCCCTTTTATTTCACCAAACCGGCTGATTCCGTGGTGATCAATGGCGCGGATATGCCCTACCCATCCGTCACCAAATCGCTGCATCATGAAATGGAATTGGTGGTCGCCATCGGGCGCGGTGGGCGGAATATCTCGGTGGCGGATGCGCTTTCCCATATCTGGGGCTATTGCGCTGGCTTGGATATGACGCGCCGCGATATCCAGAATGAGGCGAAAAAAACCGGCCGCCCCTGGGATATGGGCAAGGGCTTCGACAAATCCGCCCCCATGGGCCTGCTGGTGCCCGCCGCCGGGATTGATCCATCCAAGGGTAAGATCGAACTCAAGGTGAATGGCAAGGTCACGCAGACCTCTGACCTTTCCAAGCTGATCTGGTCCGTCCCCGAAGTCATCGCCAATTTGTCGGAACTGGTGGAATTGGCGCCCGGAGACCTGATCATGACCGGCACGCCCGAAGGAGTCGCCGCCGTGGTGCGCGGCGATGTGCTGGAAGGTTTTGTTGAAGGTGTGGGCGACATCCGCACGAAGATCATCTGATCCGCCTGCCCGCCTGAATGGCCAAGGATCGCAGCCGTTTCGTCTGCCAGGCCTGCGGGGCAGTCAGCCCCAAATGGCAGGGGCGCTGCGATGCCTGTGGCGAATGGAATACGCTGATCGAGGAAACCACCGCCCCGCGCGGCCCCGGCCCCGCTGCCAAGACCGCTGGCGGGCGCCGCGTTGAATTTGTTGGGCTAAAGGGCGAATCCGCCCCCCCGCCGCGCATCGTGACCGGTATTGCGGAATTGGACCGCGTTTTGGGCGGCGGCTTTGTGCCGGCCTCTGCGGTGCTGGTGGGCGGCGACCCTGGCATCGGCAAATCCACCATATTGCTGCAAGCGGCGGCGCGCTTGGCCTCTGGCGGGCGGCGCGTTTTGTATATCTCGGGCGAAGAAGCGGTGGAGCAGGTCAGGCTGCGCGCCGCACGTCTTGGCCTTTCCGATAGCCCGATGGAATTGGCGGCTGCCTCGGCCTTGCGCGATATTGGCGCCAGCCTGGAACAGGAAACAGATGCCGCGCTGGTGGTGATGGATTCGATCCAGACCGTGTGGCTGGATGCGCTGGATTCCGCGCCGGGGACGGTGGCGCAAGTGCGCGCCTGCGCCGCCGAATTGATCAGGCTTGCCAAGTCGCGCGGCTTTGCGCTGGTGCTGGTGGGGCATGTCACCAAGGAAGGCACACTCGCCGGGCCGCGTGTGCTGGAACATATGGTGGATGCGACGCTCTATTTCGAAGGCGATCGCGGGCATCAATTCCGTATCCTGCGCGCGGTGAAGAACCGCTTTGGCGCGACGGATGAAATCGGCGTTTTCGAAATGACCGATCGCGGACTGGTGGAAGTGGCCAATCCATCCGCGCTGTTTTTGGCGGAACGGCGCGGCAATGTATCGGGCTCGGCCGTCTTTGCCGGCATTGAAGGCACGCGGCCGGTGCTGG
>Ga0315900_10003529_pt1 | contig 22800 bp, 22 predicted proteins | sample LakEriMetagenome_FD_203521 | JGI IMG/M metagenome (GOLD analysis project Ga0315900, IMG submission 203521) | Freshwater fungal communities from buoy surface, Lake Erie, Ohio, United States - Buoy 12 MA114 | ecosystem: Environmental > Aquatic > Freshwater > Lake > Lake biofilm | place: USA: Lake... | reverse complement strand
GGCCCACCCCCGAGAAGGCGAACTCCACCATGTGGGTGCGGCCGATCAGGCCGGCGCCGGCGGCGCGCAGCCGGGCCACAGCCGGGCAGTCGCGGGCCGCGGCCGGGGCCTCGGCCAACACCATCGAACCCGAGGCGGTGACCTGGCCGGCCACGTCGAACAGGTCCTTGATCGACACGCTCAGCCCGGCCAGTGGCTGGTGCGCCATCTGCGGTGTGCTGGCCGTTTGCAGCAGGTCATCGGGTGTCAGCTGCCGGAACACATGGGTACAGGCTGGGCTGCGGGCGGCGGCCAGGCTGCGCTCGGCCTCTTGCAGGGGGCTGGTCTGGCCATCGCGCATGGCTTGTCGTGTCGCGTGCAGGTCGATTGGGTTCATGGTGTGGCAAGGCCTTGGGGCCTGGGGAACAGGGAAATCCCGGGTGCTATAATCCTAAGGCTTTGCGCAGTGCAGCTCCGGCTTACGCTGTTCAGAGTATTCGCAAACCTGTCCCCACAAGGTGTCACGTGCGTTCGCCACAGAGTGCGCGTGATTGTCGGACAGGATTTCAGACCCAACCTTTGGAGCAACAACATGTCCGTCACCATGCGTGAAATGCTGGAAGCCGGTGTCCACTTTGGCCACCAGACCCGCTTCTGGAACCCCAAGATGGCCCCCTTCATTTTCGGCCATCGCAACAAGATCCACATCATCAACCTGGAAAAATCGCTGCCGATGTTCCAGGAAGCGACCAAGTTCGCCAAGCAACTGGCCGCCAACCGCGGCACCATCCTGATGGTGGGCACCAAGCGCCAGGCCCGCGAGCTGCTGTCTGCCGAAGCCCAGCGCGCCGGCATGCCCTACGTTGACCAGCGTTGGCTGGGCGGCATGCTGACCAACTTCAAGACGGTCAAGACCTCCATCAAGCGCCTCAAGGACATGAAGGCTCAGCAGGAAGCCGGTCTGGACAGCCTGAGCAAGAAAGAGCAGCTGATGTTCAAGCGCGAGATCGAAAAGCTCGAAAAAGACATCGGCGGTATCCAGGACATGAACACCCTGCCGGACGCCATCTTCGTGATCGACGTGGGCTACCACAAGATCGCCATCGCGGAAGCCAAGAAACTGGGCATTCCGCTGATCGGTGTGGTCGATTCCAACCACTCGCCTGAAGGCATTGACTACGTGATCCCCGGCAACGACGACTCGGCCAAGGCCGTGGCCCTGTACGCCCGTGGCATTGCCGACGCGATCCTCGAAGGCCGTGCCAACGCCGTGGCCGATGTCGCCAAGGCCGTGGCTGCCGAAGGCGAAGACGAATTCGTCGAAGTCTCGGCCTGAGCCCCGCCAACTCGGACAAAGGGGCTTGATGAGCCCCTTTTTTTCAACCTGATTCTTGAATTTGTAGACGGAGAATTTCAAATGGCAGCGATTACCGCAAGCATGGTGGCCGAACTGCGTGGCAAGACCGACGCCCCGATGATGGAATGCAAGAAGGCCTTGACCGAAGCCGATGGCGACATGGCCAAGGCCGAAGAGATCCTGCGCGTCAAGCTGGGCACCAAGGCCGGCAAGGCCGCCTCCCGTGTGACCGCCGAAGGCGTGGTGGCCAGCTTCGTGGAAGGCAGCACCGGCGCCATGATCGAAGTCAACTGCGAAACCGATTTCGTCACCAAGAACGACAGCTTCCTGGCCCTGGCCAAGGCCGCGGCCGAACTGGTGGCCAAGCACAACCCCGCCGACATCGAGGCCCTGGGTGCCCTGGCTTACAGCCAGGATGGCTTTGGCCCGACCCTGGAAGAAGTGCGCAAGGGTCTGATTGGCAAGATCGGCGAGAACATGAGCTTCCGCCGGTTCAAGCGTGTGGCCGGTGGCAAGACCGCGTCTTACCTGCACGGCACCCGCATCGGTGTGCTGGTCGAGTTCGACGGTGACGACCAGGCCGCCAAGGATGTGGCCATGCACGTGGCCGCCATGAAGCCCGTGGCCCTGACCAGTGCCGATGTGCCGGCCGAACTGATCGAGAAAGAGCGCGCCGTGGCCACGGCCAAGGCCGCCGAGTCGGGCAAGCCCGCCGACATCGCCGCCAAGATGATCGACGGCTCGGTGCAGAAGTACCTCAAGGAAGTCTCGCTGTTCAACCAGCCCTTCGTGAAAAACGACAAGCAGACCGTCGAGCAGATGCTCAAGGCCGCAGGCACCACCGTCAAGGCGTTCACCCTGTACGTGGTGGGCGAGGGCATCGAGAAGAAGGTGGACGATTTCGCTGCCGAAGTGGCCGCCCAGGTGGCTGCCGCCAAGGGCGCTGCCTGATCGGGCGCAGGCCCCGTTAAACTAGAGCCAAACACCCCACAGCCCCTCAGGAGAGTTGCCCATGACCCCAGCCCAGCCGGCCCACAAGCGCATTTTGCTCAAGTTGTCCGGTGAGGCCCTCATGGGTGACGATCAGTTTGGCATCAATCGCGCCACCATCGAAAGGATGGTGTGCGAGATCGCCGAGGTGACCCGTCTGGGCGTGGAAGTGGCCGTGGTGATCGGCGGCGGCAATATTTTCCGCGGCGTGGCCGGCGGTGCGGCCGGCATGGACCGCGCCACGGCCGATTACATGGGCATGCTGGCCACGGTGATGAATTCCTTGGCCTTGGCCGATGCGATGAACAAGATCGGCCTGACGGCCCGCGTCATGTCTGCCATTGGCATCGACCAGGTGGTCGAGCCTTATGTTCGTCCCAAGGCCCTGCAGTACCTTGAAGAGGGCAAGGTGGTGGTGTTTGCCGCCGGCACTGGCAACCCATTCTTCACGACCGACACCGCTGCGGCTCTCCGTGGCGCCGAGATCGGCGCCGAAATGGTGCTCAAGGCCACCAAGGTCGATGGCGTCTACACCGCCGACCCCAAGAAAGACCCCAGCGCCACCCGCTACAGCCAACTGAGTTTTGACGAAGCCATGACCCGCAATCTGGGCATCATGGATGCCACGGCCTTTGCGCTGTGCCGTGACCAGAAACTGCCGATCAAGGTGTTCTCGATCTTCAAGAACGGGGCCCTCAAGCGGGTGGTGATGGGTGAGGATGAAGGCACGTTGGTGCATGTTTGAGTCGAGCTGAGACCGGAGAAACCATGACGATTGCAGACATCAAGAAGAACACCGAAGGCAAGATGGAGCAGTCCATCGCCGCCTTCAAGAACAACCTCTCCAAAATCCGCACCGGCCGCGCCAATCCGGCTTTGCTGGACGCGGTGCAGGTGGAGTACTACGGATCGATGCTGCCGCTCTCGCAGGTGGCCAATGTGGCCCTGCTGGACGCCCGCACCATCAGCGTCCAGCCCTGGGAAAAAGGCATGGGGGCCAAGATCGAGAAGGCCATCCGTGAAAGCGATCTGGGGCTCAACCCGGCCTCCATGGGCGACCTGATCCGCGTGCCCATGCCCCCCATGAGCGAAGAGCGTCGGCGCGAAATGACCAAGCTGGTCAAGTCCGAGGGCGAACAGGCCAAGGTGGCTGTGCGCAACCTGCGCCGTGATGCCAACGAGGCGGTCAAGAAGCTGGTCAAGGACAAGGAAGCGACCGAAGACGATCAAAAGCGCACCGAGGCCGATATCCAGAAGATGACCGACAAGCGCATCGCCGAGATCGACCAGTTGATCGCCGCCAAGGAACAGGACATCATGGCCGTTTGAGCCGGATGAGCGCGATGAGTCCATGGACACACCAAGGCCGCTTTGTGCGGCCTTTTTTGCTGGAGGCAGCATGCTCAAACAACGTGTGATCACGGCGGTGCTGCTGCTGGCCGTGCTCTTGCCCGCCCTGTTCAGTGCGAACAAGCAGTTCTTCATGGGCCTGAGCCTGCTGATGATCAGCACCGGTGCCTGGGAATGGGGGCGACTCAATGGCCGCTCCGACGCGGTGGCTGTGCTGGGCGGCGTGCTTTGTCTGCTGGCGGGGGCCCTGGCCGTCGATCAGGGCTGGGGCCTGCATGTGCCTCCGGGCCTGTGGCTGGCCAGCGGAGCCGCCTGGGTTTTGCTGGGTGTCTGGATGATCCGGCTCGGCGTCTCAGGCTGGGGGCGCTTGAGTGCGGTTTTGCGCTGGGTGGCTGGCCTGCTGCTGCTGCTGGCCTCATGGTTGGCCTTGATCCAGGCCCACCGGCTGGGGGTCAATTTCCTGTTGTCCGTGCTGGTGCTGGTCTGGGCGGCCGATGTGGTGGCTTATTTCGCAGGACGTGCCTGGGGCGGGCGCTTGTTCCGAGTGAAGCTGGCGCCGGCCATCAGTCCTGGCAAGACCTGGGAGGGGGCACTGGGGGGCTTGGCGGGCGTGTTGCTGGTCGCTTTGCTCTGGTTGGGCTGGGATCGACAACATCCCGAACTCGAGGCGAGCCTGCACACGCGCCTGTGGCAGCACGGACTCTGGCTGGCTTTGCCCGCCTGGGCTTTTCTGACCGCCATGAGCGTGGTGGGTGATCTGGTGGAGTCGCTGGTCAAACGCAGCGCGGGCGTCAAGGACAGCTCGGGCCTCTTGCCGGGGCATGGCGGCGTGCTGGATCGGGTGGACGCGCTGTTGCCGACCTTGCCCCTGGCCATGATGCTGGTGAGCTGGCTGGAGGTGCAGGCATGAAGCAGGACGCACGCAGGATGCGCATCACGGTGCTCGGTTCCACCGGTTCGATCGGCACCAATACCCTTGATGTGGTCGCCCGTCACCCGGAGCGTTTCGAGGTGTTTGCCCTGACCGCATCGAGCCAGGTCGATCTGCTGTTCGATCAGTGCATGCGTTTTGCACCCCGTTTTGCGGTGATGGTGCAGCCCGGTCAGGCCAAGGTGCTGGAAGACCGCTTGCGTGCGCACGGCAGCGCCACCCGCGTGCTCGCTGGTCACGCACCGCTGGACGAAGTTGCCAGTGCCCCTGAAGTCGATGCGGTGATGGCGGCCATTGTGGGGGCTGCTGGCCTCTCGCCCTGTCTGGCGGCAGCCCGGGCAGGCAAGCGCCTGCTGCTGGCCAACAAGGAGGCGCTGGTGGTCGGTGGGGATGTGTTCCTCTCGGCGGTGCGGCAGGGCGGGGCGACCTTGCTGCCCATCGACAGCGAACACTCGGCCATTTTCCAGTCCTTGCCGGAAGACCCGGCCACCTGGCCCGAGCGGATCGACAAAATCATCCTGACCGCTTCCGGCGGACCGTTCAGGGAGCGTGCGCCCGAGACCTTGCACGAAGTCACGCCCGAGCAGGCCTGCGCCCATCCCAACTGGACCATGGGCCGCAAAATCTCGGTCGACTCCGCGACCATGATGAACAAGGTGCTGGAGGTCATCGAGGCCCGCTACCTGTTCGGGGTGGGGGTGGACCGGCTCGATGTCGTGATCCATCCGCAGAGCATCATCCATTCGATGGTGCAATACCGGGACGCTTCGGTGGTGGCCCAACTGGGCACGCCGGACATGCGGGTGCCGATCGCCTATGGCCTGAGCTGGCCGGCACGCATCGCATCGGGGGCCTCCTGCCTCGATTTTGCTCAGATGAAGGCCATGACGTTCGAGTCCATCCGCGCCCACGACCACCCCCGGCGCTTTCCGGGCTTGGGTCTCGGGTTTGAGGCCCTGAAGGCTTCGCCCGGGGTGTGTGCGGTGCTCAATGCGGCCAACGAAGTCGCCGTGCAGGCCTTTCTCGACCGCGAGATCCGCTTTGACCAGATCCATGCGGTCAACACCGAGACGCTGGCGGCCTACACGCCGGCGCCGCCGTCGGCCCTCGAGCACCTGCTGGAGATCGACCGGGCCGCGCGCGAGCAGGCTCGCCTAGCGGTTCGCCGCATCGGCTAGGTTATTATTCCGCTGAGTAGTTGTTTCTTCCTCCTCCCAGGTTGAACGTACGGGTTGCCGCCCTGTGGCCCTTGCCGAATTCTGGACACACACCACCCATGATGCCGATCCTTCCCGTTTCATTGCGACCGCTGGCCTTGCGTCTGCTTGGCGCCCTGTTCCTGGCCATGCCTGCTTTTGCGGTGGAGCCCTTCACCGTGCAGGACATCCGTGTCGAGGGCCTGCAGCGTGTCGAGCCCGGGACCGTTTTTGCCTCGATCCCGGTGCGTGTGGGGGAGGTCTACACCGACGACAAGGGGGCCGAGTCCATCCGTGCGCTGTTTGCCTTGGGTCTGTTTAAAGATGTCAGGCTGGAGACGCAAGGCAATGTGCTGGTGGTCGTGGTCGAGGAGCGCCCCACGGTGGCCGCCATCGAGTTCATCGGCCTCAAGGAATTCGACAAGGATCTTTTGACCAAGGCCCTCCGGGATATCGGCCTCAGTGAAGGGCGCCCCTTTGACAAAGCCCTGGCCGACAAAGCCGAGCAGGAGCTCAAGCGCCAGTACATCGGCCGCAGCCTCTACGGCGCGCAGGTGGTCACCACCGCCACCCCAGTCGACCGCAACCGCGTCAATCTCTCCTTCACCATCACCGAGGGATCCCCGGCCAGGATCAAGCAAATCCAGATCGTCGGCAACAAGACCTTTTCGGAAAGCACCCTGCGCGACCAGCTCAATCTGGACACCGGGGGCTGGATGAGCTGGTACACCAAGTCCGACCGCTACTCCCGAACCAAGCTCAACGGCGATCTGGAGACCCTGCGCTCCTATTACCTCTCCCGGGGCTTTCTCGAGTTCCGCATCGACTCCACCCAGGTCTCGATGTCCCCGGACAGGCAGGAAATGTCGATCACCATCAACATCACCGAAGGTGAGCGTTTTGTCGTCTCAGCGGTTCGCCTGGAGGGCAATTACCTCGAAAAAGAGGACGAATTCAAGACCCTGGTCAAGATCCGACCCGGACAGCCCTACAACGCTGAAACCGTGGCGGAAACGACCAAAGCGTTCACCGATTACTTTGGCAAATTCGGATTTGCGTTTGCCCGTGTCGAGCCCCGCACCGAAATCGATCGCAGCCAGAACCGGGTGGTGATGGTGCTGCAGGCCGAGCCTTCGCGCCGGGCCTATGTGCGCCGCATCCAGGTGGCAGGCAACAACCGCACCCGCGACATAGTGATCCGCCGCGAGTTGCGGCAGCTCGAGGCGTCCTGGTACGACGGTGACCAGATCAAGCTCTCGCGTGATCGCCTCAATCGCCTGGGGTTTTTCACCGATGTCAACATTGAAACCGAGGGGGTTGCAGGTTCGCCCGACCTGGTGGACTTGTTGGTCACCGTGACCGAAAAGCCAACGGGCAGTGTCACCTTGGGGGCGGGTTTTTCTTCCTTTGAAAAAGTCGCCCTGAGCTTTGGCATCACCCAGGAAAACGCCTTTGGCTCGGGCAACAACCTGGCGGTACAGGTCAACACCAGCCGCTTCAACCGCAACATCATTTTCAGCACGACCAACCCGTATTTCACCGACAGTGGCATTTCCCGCACCCTGGATGTGTTCCACCGCACCAGTCGCCCCTACTTCGGAGACCTCAACGCCTTCCAGATCGTCAATTCGGGCTTGGGCATCCGCTTTGGTGTGCCCGTGACCGAGCGCGACAGGGTCTTTGTGGGGGCCAACCTGGAGCAAAGTGGGGTGCGTGCGGGCAATGGGTTGCCGGATGTCTATTTGCCCTGGCTCGGTGATCGTTCTGCGGTGCCCCTGACCCTGGGGTGGTCACGTGACGAGCGCGACAGCGCCCTGGTGCCCACGCGGGGCAATCTGCAGCGTTTCTTCACCGACTGGAGCGTGGCGGGCGACTCCCGATATGTGCGCACCAACTACCAGTTCCAACAGTACGTCCCTCTCACGAAAAAATACACTTTCGCGTTCAACAGCGATTTGGGCTGGGGGCAAGGGCTTAATGGGCAGAACTACCCGCTCCTGAAAAACTTCTATGTGGGTGGCTTGGGCAGTGTGCGCGGGTACCAGCAGTCGACCCTGGGCGGGGCATCCATGCCGGCATCGAGCACGAACCCCAATCCGGTTTTTACCGGGGGCGCTAAAAAAGTGGTGTTCAATGCCGAAATGATCGGGCCCTTCCCGGGGGCGGGCAACGACAGGACCTTGCGCCTGTTCGCCTTCATGGATGCGGGTTATGCCTACGCGGACCAGGACCCGGTCCGCCTCAGCGAACTGCGTTCCTCTTACGGCGTGGGCTTGAGCTGGATCTCTCCGATGGGTCCCTTGCGCTTTTCCTATGCCATCCCGATCAACCCCCGTGCCGCAGACCCTGTGAACAACCGTCCTGCGGATAGAATCCAGAAATTGCAATTCCAAATCGGAACATCCTTCTAATGAAAACCAGTTTTTTCAAGGTCCTGCTGGCACTGACGGTCGGCACCATCTGCGCTGGCGCTGCCCTGGCCCAGGCGCAGGAGTTCAAGATGGGCTTTGTCAACACAGAACGCATTTTCCGCGAGGCGGCGACGGCCAAGCAGGCGCAGGCCAAGCTCGAGCAGGAGTTTGCCAAGCGCGAGAAGGACCTGGTCGATGCCGGCAACGCGCTCAAAACCGCATCTGAACGATTCGAGCGCGAGGCCCCCACGCTCTCTGAAAGCCAGCGCACCGCACGTCAACGGCAACTGGTGGAGCAGGACCGCGACTTCCAGCGCAAGCGCCGCGAGTTCCAGGAAGACCTCAACGCCCGCAAGAACGAAGAGCAGCAGGTGGTGGTCGAGCGTGCCAATCGTGCCGTCAAGCAAGTGGCCGAAGCCGAAAAATACGATGTGATCCTCCAGGAAGCGGTCTACATCCACCCCAAGCACGACATCACCGACAAGGTCATCAGGGCGCTCAATGCCGCCAGGTGATCCCGGAGGAAGTCGACCGTTGTGGCGCTGAGCCTCGGATTCATCGTCAAAGCCCTTGGGGGGGAACTGATTGGCCCCCCAGAGCAGCGGGTGCAGCGCTTGGCGCCGCTCCAGTCGGCGGGACCCGCTGACCTCAGTTTTTTGAGCCATGCGCGTTACCGTGAGCAATTGCAAACCAGCCATTGCGGTGCCGCCATCGTCTCACCGGCCATGCAGGATGCCGTGCCCGCGGGCACAGCCTGCATCCTGACCCCCGATCCTTACCTGTATTTCTCGCGTTTGACCCGTCTTTGGCGTGAGCAGCACCCCTTGCCCTCGGGTCCCCGCATCCACCCTTCTGCGGTGGTCGATCCTTCGGCGCAGGTCGCGGCTGACGCCACCATCGGTCCCCTGTGTGTGGTCGAGGCCGGAGCGGTGGTGGGCGAGGGCACCGTGCTGCATTCACGCGTCACGGTCGGGCACGGGTGCCGCATCGGTGCACGGTGCATCCTCCATCCTGGCGTGGTCATCGGCGCCGATGGTTTTGGCTTTGCGCCCCATGCAGGCCGCTGGGAGAAGATCGAACAGTTGGGTGGCGTGCGCATTGGGGACGATGTGGAGATCGGGGCCAACACTTGCATCGACCGCGGCGCGCTGGAAGACACGGTGATCGAAAACGGGGTCAAGCTCGACAACCTGATCCAGATTGGCCACAACGTCCATGTGGGCGCCCACACCGCCATGGCCGGCTGCGTCGGCGTGGCCGGCAGTGCGAAAATCGGGGCTCACTGCACCATCGGCGGTGGGGCCGTCGTGCTCGGGCACCTGAGCCTGGCCGATGGGGTGCACATCTCTGCCGCTTCGGTGGTCACCCGCTCGGTGTCCAAGCCGGGCCACTACACCGGCATGTTTCCGCTCGATGACAACGGCCAGTGGGAGAAGAACGCCGCCAGCCTCAAGCAGCTCTCGCGCCTGCGCGAGCGTGTGCGAGCGCTGGAGCAACAAATTCAGACATTGCAGAAAGAACAACCATGACGATGGACATCCACCAGATCCTCAAGCAGCTGCCGCACCGCTACCCCATCTTGCTGGTGGACCGTGTGCTGGAGATGGAAAAGGGTGTGAAGATCAAGGCGGTCAAGAATGTCACGATCAACGAGCCTTTTTTCACCGGCCACTTTCCCCACCGCCCGGTCATGCCGGGCGTGCTGATGCTCGAAGCGCTGGCGCAGGCGGCGGCGCTGCTGTCCTTTGATGCACTCGGCGCCACGCCCGATGACAACACGGTGTATTACTTCGCGGGCATTGACGGGGCACGCTTCAAGCGTCCGGTCGAGCCGGGCGACCAGCTGATTCTGGAGGTCGCGATCGATCGCATGAAGGCGGGTATTTTCAAGTTCAAGGCCCGTGCCCTGGTGGAGGACGAGGTGGCCGTTGAGGCCGAGCTGATGTGCACCATGCGCAAGATCGCCTGAGGTGACCATGGCCCAAATCCATCCCACCGCCATCATCGAACCGGGCGCGCAGCTCGACCCATCGGTCACGGTGGGCCCCTACAGCATTGTCCGTGCGCATGTGCGCATTGGCGCGGGCTCCAGCGTGGGCTCTCATTGTGTGATCGAGGGGCACACCACCATCGGCCAGAACAACACCATCCACAACTACGCCGCGCTCGGCGCCGCGCCCCAGGACAAGAAGTATGCGGGCGAGCCGACGCAGCTGGTCATTGGCGATGGCAACACCATCCGCGAGTTCTGCACCTTCAATGCCGGGACGGTGTCGGGTGGGGGCATCACGCGCATTGGCCACGACAACCTGTTCATGGCCTATGTGCATCTGGCCCACGATTGCCAGATCGGCAGCCACACCATTTTTGCCAACAATGCCCAGCTGGCCGGGCATGTGCATGTGGATGACTGGGTGATCCTGGGTGGTTTCACCGTGGTGCGCCAGTTCCTGCGCTTGGGCGCGCACAGCTTCACCGCCATGTGTTCCCTGTTGTTTGCTGATCTGCCGCCCTTTGTCACCTGCGAAGGTCAGCCTGCCGATGCGCGCACCGTCAATGCCGAGGGCCTGCGCCGGCGTGGGTTTTCTGCAGAGCGTGTGGCCGCTGTCAAGGCCATGTACAAAGCCTTGTACCGAGAGAACCTCACACTCGAGGTGGCCAAATTGCGCATGGCGACGATTGCCGAGCAAACGCCGCAAGCCCAGCCCGATGTGCAGATGATGCTGGATTTCCTGGCGGGTGTTGGCAAGCCAGGCATCGTGCGCCGGCGCGCCCGGTCTGTGGCTTGAGGAGACCGAAATGAAATCTTTGCGCTGTGCCGTCATCGGTGTGGGTTATCTGGGTAAATTTCACGCTCAGAAGTACGCCAAGATTCCTGGTTGTGAGCTGGTCGCCGTGGTGGACAGCCGCCTGGAGGTGGCCGAGGCGGTGGCCGCGCCCTTGGGGTGCCGCGCGCTGACCGACCACCGAGAGCTGCTCGGCCAGGTCGATGCGGTCAGCATCGTGGTGCCGACGCAGGCGCACCACGCCGTCTGTCTCGATTTTCTGGGGGCCGGCGTGCATGTGCTGGTCGAGAAGCCGATGACCACCACCCTGGCGCAAGCCGATGAGCTGATTCGCCTGGCCGAAGAGAAAAAACGGGTGCTCGCCGTGGGCCATCTGGAACGGTTCAACCCGGCGGCCCTCGCCCTGGAGCCCGTGTTGCAGGACCCGCGTTTCATTGATTCTTCGCGGCTGGCCCCTTTCAAGCCCCGCGCCACCGACGTGAGCGTGTTGCTGGACTTGATGATTCACGATGTGGACCTGATCTTGTCGCTGGTGGACAGCGAGGTCGAAAGCGTGGACTGCTCGGGCGCGCGCGTGCTGACGAACGACATCGACATCGCCAACGCCCGCATCCGTTTTGCCAATGGCTGTGTGGCCAACATCACGGCCAGCCGCGTGAGCAGCAAGAGCGAGCGCAAGATGCGCGTGTTTCAGAGCCAGGCCTGCCATTCCCTGGACTTTCAGGCGCGCACCCTGACGACCTACCGCGGGGCGGCCGACCCGATGGCGGCGCCGGAGGCGGCCATCGAGCGGCAGGAGCAATCCTTTGGCGAAGCCGATCCGCTCTACAGCGAGATCGTGGACTTCATCGACAGCATTCGCGAGAATCGGTTGCCCAAGGTGACCGGTCGTGCCGGGCGCCGTGCCCTTGAAACCGTGCAGCGCATCACCGAAGCCACGCGGCTGATTTCCTGAAAACCATTTAGAAAGCATTGCCATGCGCATTCCCATGGTTGACCTGGCGGGCCAGTACCGCGACCTCAAGGCCCAGCTGGAGCCGGCCATGGCGGCCACGCTGGACGCGGCCCAGTACATTCTGGGCCCCAATGTGCAGGCCTTTGAAGCAGAGACGGCCCGCTACCTGGGCGTCAAGCACGCCATCACCTGCGCCAATGGCACGGACGCCCTGCACCTGGCCCTGCTCGCGGCCGACATCGGACCGGGCGACGAGGTGATCACGACACCATTCACGTTCATTGCCACCGCCGAAGCGATCGCCTACGTGGGCGCCAAGGCGGTGTTTGTCGACATCGACCCGCAGACCTACAACATCGATGTGGACCAGGTGGCCCAGGCCATCACGCCACGCACCAAGGCCCTGCTGCCGGTTCACCTGTTTGGCCAGCCCGCCAACATCCAGCCCCTGCTCGATTTGGCCAAGCAGCATGGTCTGCGGCTGATCGAGGACTGCGCCCAGTCCTTCGGGGCCAGTGTGTCGGGCCGCCAAACCGGCTCGATGGGCGATGTGGGGGCTTTCAGCTTCTTCCCGAGCAAGAATCTGGGCTGTTACGGCGATGGCGGTATGGTCACCACCCAGTCGGACGCGATGGCCGAGAAGCTGCGCATGTTGCGCAACCACGGCAGCAAGGTGCGCTACTACCACGACATCATTGGTTACAACAGCCGCCTGGACGAGCTGCAGGCGGTGGTGCTGCGCGCCAAGCTCCCGCACATCGACCATTACAACCAGCAGCGCCGGCGTGTGGCCCACCGCTACAGCGCCGGGCTGGCCGGCTTGGGCATCCAGACGCCGCACGAGGACGGGATTGGCCTGCATGTGTACCACCAATACACCATGCTCACAGACCGCCGCGAAACGATCCAGGCCGCCCTGAGCGCACAGCAGATCGCCAGTGCGATCTATTACCCGGTGCCCCTGCACCAGCAAAAGGTGTTTGCCAGCATTGCCGCCGGGCTGAGCTTCCCGGTCACCGAGTCGGTGGCTGCGCGTTGCCTGTCGCTGCCGATCTATCCGGAACTTTCTGACGCCGCCATCGACGAAGTCTGTGGCGTGATCCGCCAGGCCCTGCAGGCCTGACCGGGGAGGGCGATTGAGCGGCATGCGTGTGTCCATGGTGGTGGCCGAGCGCTCGGGCGACCAATTGGCCGCCCTGCTGCTGGGGGGCATGCAGCGGGCCTGGCCCGATTTGAAAGCGGACGGCATCGGTGGACCGCAGATGCAAGCCCTGGGCTTCGAATCTCGCTGGTCCTGTGACGAACTCTCGGTGCGCGGGTTGGTGGAAGCGCTGCTGCGCTACCGCCGCATCACCGGCATCCGCCAGCAGCTCATGGACAGCCTGGTGGCGCAACCGCCCGACCTGTTCGTGGGCGTGGACGCTTCGGACTTCAACCTGACGGTCGAGCGTGAGCTCGGGCGGCATGGCATTCCCGCGGTGCAGCTGGTGTGCCCCTCCATCTGGGCCTGGCGCCCGGAGCGGGTGACCAAGATCCGCCAAAGTGTGCGGCACATCCTCTGCCTGTACCCCTTCGAGCCGGCCTTGCTCGCCCGACATGGGATCGAGGGCACTTTTGTGGGACATCCGGTGGCCGATGTGATCCCCCTGGTGCCCGACCGCCAAGCCGCCCGCCGCGCCCTGGGCATGGATCCGCAGGCGCAGGTGGTGGCCTTGTTGCCGGGCAGCCGTGCCTCGGAAATCCGCTACCTGGCCCGCCCCTTTGTGCAGGCGGCACGCCGTCTGCTGGCGCAAAGGCCGCAACTGCAGTTCGTGCTGCCGACACATGAGATGCTCCGTCCATCGATCGCGCAGGTCTTGCACTCAGAAGGCATGGAGGGTCGGATCCAGGTGGTGATGGGGCAGTCGCACACGGTGCAGGCGGCCTGCGATGTGGCCCTGGTGTCGAGCGGCACCGCCACGCTGGAAACCGCCCTGTTCAAGCGCCCGATGGTGATCGCCTACAAGATGCAGTGGCTGTCCTGGCGCATGGCCAATGGCAAGCGTTTGCTGCCCTGGGTGGGCTTGCCCAACATCCTGTGCAACGAGGGTCTGGTGCCCGAGTTCCTGCAGGAGCAGGTGCAGCCCGAAGCCTTGGCCCAAGCGGTGCTGGCCTGGCTGGACGATCCGGCCTCGGTGCAGCGGCTGGAGCAGCGATTCACCGCCTTGCACCATGCGTTGCGGCAAGACATGCCGACCCTTTCCACCCATGCGATCCAGAAAATTCTTGGTGCCTGAGCAGCGCCCGCTCGATTGGGACACCGTCGGACTCGTGGCCGGTGTGGACGAGGCGGGCAGGGGGCCTTTGGCCGGCCCGGTGGTGGCGGCGGCTGTGATCCTCGATGAGCTCCAGCCGATTGCGGGCCTCCAGGATTCCAAAAAGCTGAGCGAAAAGCGCCGGGAAACGCTCTATGACGAGATCCTGGCCAAGGCCCTGTGTTGCTCGATCGCCGAGGCCTCGGTCGAGGAGATCGACACCCTGAACATCCTGCAGGCCACGCTCTTGGCAATGCGCCGTGCCGTCGATGGCCTGCGGCTCAAACCCGTCAAGGTGCTGGTCGACGGCAACCGCCTGCCGGTGCTGGATGTGCGCGCCGAAGCCATCGTGCAGGGCGATGCCCGGGTGCCGGCCATTTCCGCCGCTTCGATCCTGGCCAAGGTCCACCGTGACCGGATGTGTGCCCAACTGCACGCGCAATACCCGCAATACGGCTTTGACCGCCACAAAGGTTATGGCACCGCCGAGCACCTGCAGGCGCTGGCCGACCACGGGCCCAGCCCCTGGCACCGCCGCAGTTTTTCACCGGTCGCGCGGAGCCAGCGATGAACCTCATCACCTCGCGGGACAACCCCCTGGTCAAGACATTGCGCCGCCTGGCCCAGGAGTCCAACGCCTACCGCAAACTCGGGCAGTTCTGGCTGGAGGGTGACCATTTGTGCCGAGCCGCCATGCAGCGCGGCGTTCGCCCTGCGCGGGTGGTGCTGGCCGAGTCCGTGGCGGGCACGGCGCACGCCGAGCCCTGGCTGGCGCTCGATGTGCCCGTGACCGTTTTGCCGGATGCCCTGTTTGAAGGCTTGAGCGGCTTGCAGTCGGCCGCCCGCATGGGCTTTGTGGTCAACCATGCCGCCGCGCCCCGGTTGCAACCGGGGGTGCCGACCGTGGTGCTTGACCGCCTGCAGGATGCCGGCAATGTGGGCGCCATTCTGCGCTGCGCCAGTGCCTTTGGCTTTCAGCAGGTCCTGGCCCTGCAGGGGACGGCGGCCCTGTGGTCGCACAAGGTGCTGCGAGCAGGCATGGGGGCGCATTTCGGTCTGCAATTGGTCGAAGGCTTGCAGGACAGTGATCTGGATGCCCTGACCGTGCCCCTGCTCACCACGAGTTCGCACACTGGGCCTTTCCTGCACGAATTGCAGAGAGAAGGCCGTTTGCCCGCCCGCTGTGCGTGGGTGATGGGCCACGAGGGGCAGGGCGTGTGCGAGAGCCTGATGGCGCGCGCCCATCTGCAGGTGCGCATCGCCCAACCCGGCGGCGAGGAGTCCCTGAATGTGGCCACCGCTGCGGCCATATGCCTGCACGCCAGCGCCACGGCAGGCCTGTAAGCGGCCCGCCCCCGACAGGTGCGTTTGCGACCGACAATTCGCCAGTATGGGCGGGCCTGAGCGGCTATAATGGGAGGCTTTCCCGCATCAACCCGTACGCCCCAGCCCAGCCAGGTCACTCCCCCTCGAACAAGCAGCCAAACACAACACTTTTGTGTTCTGAGCGCTGAGGCGTACCCGAACCCAACCGGAGAACCCAGTGCTTTTGTCTCTTCAGGGAACCTTCCCGCCCGCCATCCTGGCGCTTGCAGACGGCACGGTCTTTATCGGCAATTCCATCGGAACCACCGGTTCCACCGTCGGTGAGGTGGTGTTCAACACCTCCATCGTCGGTTACCAGGAAATCCTCACCGACCCCAGCTACTGCCAGCAGATCGTCACCCTGACGTACCCGCACATCGGCAACTACGGCGTCAACAGCGAGGACATCGAAGCCGACAAGGTCCATGCTGCAGGCCTGATCATCAAGGATCTGCCGCTGCTGGCGTCCAACTTCCGTTCCAGCCAGTCCCTGTCCGACTACCTCAAGGCCAGCGGCACCGTGGCGATTGCCAACATCGACACCCGCAAGCTCACTCGTGTTTTGCGTACCCAGGGCGCGCAGAATGGCGCCATCGTTTGCCTGGCCGCGGGCGAAAAAGTGACCCAGGCCCTCATCGATCAAGCGATTGCCGCCGCCCAGGCCGCGCCGTTCATGGCCGGTCTGGACCTGGCCCAGAAAGTCACCGTGGCCCAAGGCTACGAATGGACCCAGACCGAGTGGAAGCTCGAATCCGGCTACGGCAGCCAGACGGCTCCCCGATTCCATGTGGTCGCCTACGACTTCGGCGTCAAGAAAAACATCCTGCGCATGCTGGCCGAGCGCGGCTGCAAGGTCACGGTGGTCCCCGCCAAAACCCCTGCGGCCGAGGTGCTCAAGCACAAACCGGACGGCATTTTCTTGTCCAATGGCCCGGGCGACCCGGAGCCTTGCGATTACGCGATCGCTGCGGCGCGCGAGCTGATCGAGACGGGCACCCCGACTTTTGGCATCTGCCTGGGGCATCAGATCATGGCCCTGGCCTCGGGCGCCAAGACCTTCAAGATGAAGTTCGGCCACCACGGCGCCAACCACCCGGTCAAGGACCTGGACACTGGCCGCGTGAGCATCACCAGCCAGAACCACGGTTTTGCCGTGGACGAAAAATCCCTGCCCGCCAACCTGCGCGCCACCCATGTGTCGCTGTTCGATGGCACCCTGCAGGGCCTGGCCCGCACCGACAAGCCCGCGTTCTGCTTCCAGGGTCACCCCGAAGCCTCGCCCGGCCCGCACGACATCGCTTACCTGTTTGACCGCTTCACGGCATTGATGGCCACGGCCCAGGAGAAAAAATAATGCCCAAGCGCACCGACCTCCAAAGCATCCTCATCATTGGCGCCGGCCCGATCATCATCGGTCAGGCCTGCGAATTCGATTATTCCGGGGTGCAGGCCTGCAAGGCCCTGCGTGAAGAGGGGTTCAAGGTCATCCTGATCAACAGCAACCCCGCCACGATCATGACCGACCCGGCCACCGCCGACGTCACCTACATCGAGCCCATCACCTGGCAGACGGTTGAGAAGATCATCGCCAAAGAGCGCCCGGACGCCATCCTGCCCACCATGGGGGGGCAGACCGCGCTCAATTGCGCCCTGGACCTGTGGCGCCACGGCGTATTGGATAAGTACAAGGTCGAGCTGATTGGCGCGACCCCCGAGGCCATCGACAAGGCCGAGGACCGCCAGAAGTTCAAGGACGCCATGACCAAGATCGGTCTGGGCTCGGCCCGCTCGGGCATTGCGCACAGCATGGACGAAGCCTGGGCGGTGCAAAAAACCGTCGGCTTCCCGGTGGTGATCCGCCCCAGCTTCACGCTGGGCGGCACCGGCGGCGGCATCGCCTACAACGCCGAAGAGTTCGAGACCATCTGCAAGCGCGGCCTGGAAGCCTCGCCGACCAACGAGCTGCTGATCGAAGAATCGCTGGTGGGCTGGAAAGAGTACGAGATGGAGGTCGTGCGCGACAAGGCCGACAACTGCATCATCGTCTGCTCGATCGAAAACCTCGATCCCATGGGCGTGCACACCGGCGACTCCATCACCGTGGCCCCGGCCCAGACGCTGACCGACAAGGAATACCAGATCATGCGCAACGCCAGCCTGGCGGTGCTGCGCGAGATTGGTGTGGACACCGGTGGCTCGAACGTGCAGTTCTCGATCAACCCCCAGGACGGTCGCATGATCGTCATCGAGATGAATCCGCGCGTTTCGCGCTCGTCGGCGCTGGCCTCCAAGGCCACGGGCTTTCCGATCGCCAAGGTGGCCGCCAAGCTGGCCGTGGGCTACACCCTCGACGAGCTGCGCAACGACATCACCGGCGGCGCCACGCCTGCTTCGTTCGAACCCTCGATCGATTACGTGGTCACCAAGATCCCGCGTTTCGCCTTCGAGAAATTCCCCACCGCCGACAACCGCCTGACCACCCAGATGAAATCGGTGGGCGAGGTGATGGCCATGGGCCGCACCTTTCAGGAGTCCTTCCAGAAAGCCCTGCGCGGCCTGGAAGTGGGCGTGGATGGCATGAACGAAAAAACCCAGGACCGTGAGGTGCTCGAAAAAGAGCTGGGTACACCCGGCCCCGACCGCATCTGGTACGTCGGTGATGCCTTTGCTGCCGGCTGGAGTCTGGACGAGGTCTTCAACCTGACCAAGATCGATCCCTGGTTCCTGGTGCAAATCGAAGAGATCGTGAAGATCGAGCTCGAGCTCGAGCGCCACCGTTTGAACGATCTGAGCGCCGATGAACTGCGCACCCTCAAGAAGAAGGGCTTCTCGGACCGCCGTCTGGCCAAGCTGCTCAAGAGCACCGAGGGCGATGTCCGCGCCCGCCGCCACAGCCTGGGCATCCGCCCGGTTTACAAGCGGGTGGACACCTGCGCCGCCGAGTTCGCGACCAACACCGCCTACATGTACTCCAGCTACGACGAGGAGTGCGAGGCCGAACCCACCAACAAGAAAAAGATCATGGTGCTCGGCGGTGGCCCCAACCGCATCGGTCAGGGCATCGAGTTCGACTACTGCTGTGTGCATGCCGCGCTGGCCATGCGCGAAGACGGCTACGAGACCATCATGGTCAACTGCAACCCCGAGACCGTGTCCACCGACTATGACACCTCGGACCGCCTGTATTTCGAGCCCCTGACGCTTGAAGACGTGCTCGAGATCGTGGACAAGGAAAAGCCCACCGGCGTGATCGTGCAGTACGGCGGCCAAACCCCGCTCAAGCTGGCATTGGGTCTGGAGGCTGCGGGTGTGCCCATCATCGGCACCAGCCCCGACATGATCGATGCCGCCGAAGACCGCGAGCGTTTCCAGAAACTGCTGCACGAGCTGGGCCTGCGCCAGCCGCCCAACGCCACCGCGCGCACCGAGGCCGAAGCGCTCGAGCGTGCCGCTGAGCTGGGCTACCCGCTGGTGGTGCGCCCGAGCTATGTGCTGGGCGGCCGTGCCATGGAAATCGTGCACGAACAGCGCGACCTCGAGCGCTACATGCGCGAGGCGGTCAAGGTCTCCAACGACTCACCGGTGCTGCTTGACCGCTTCCTGAACGACGCCATCGAGTGCGATGTGGACTGCCTGCGCGATCCTGCGGGCCAGACCTTCATCGGCGGGGTGATGGAGCACATCGAGCAGGCCGGGGTGCACAGCGGGGATTCCGCCTGTTCGCTGCCGCCGTATTCCTTGTCTGCCGAAACCGTGGCCGAGCTCAAGCGCCAGTCGGCCGCCATGGCCGGGGCACTGAATGTGGTGGGCCTGATGAACGTGCAGTTCGCCATCCAGAACGTGGGCGGCAAGGACGTCATCTACGTGCTCGAAGTGAACCCGCGGGCCTCGCGCACCGTGCCGTATGTGTCCAAGGCCACTGGCATCCAGCTGGCCAAGGTCGCGGCCCGCTGCATGGCCGGCCAGACCCTGGCGCAGCAGGGCGTCACCCAGGAAGTCACGCCCCCTTACTTCAGCGTCAAGGAGGCGGTGTTCCCCTTCGTGAAGTTCCCGGGTGTGGACACCATCCTCGGCCCGGAGATGAAGTCGACCGGCGAGGTCATGGGCGTGGGCAAGACCTTTGGCGAGGCGTTTGTCAAAAGCCAGCTCGGCGCCGGCACCAAGCTGCCGCGCTCGGGCAAGGTGTTCCTGACGGTCAAGAACGGTGACAAGCCGCGTGCCGTGCAAGTGGCGCGCCAGCTGGTGGCGCTGGGCTTTGAATTGCTGGCGACCAAGGGCACGGCGGCGGCGATCGCCGAGGCGGGCGTGCCGGTGCAGCAGGTCAACAAGGTCACCGAAGGCCGTCCCAACATCGTCGACATGATCAAGAACAACGAAGTGGCCATGGTCATCAACACGGTGGAGGAGCGCCGCAATGCGATCGCCGATTCACGGCACATCCGCACCTCGGCCCTGCTGGCGCGTGTGACGACCTTCACCACCATCGCCGGGGCCGAGGCGGCGGTCGAGGGCATGAAGAGCATGGACAACCTGGGGGTGATTTCCGTGCAGGAGATGCACGCCCAGCTCGCGGCCTGATCTTTGCGATCGTCCCGGGCCGCGCTATCATGCGGCCCTTTGACCGCCGAGGTTGCCTCGGCGGTTTGTTTTTGGAGAGAGACCGATGTCCACCATCCCGATCACCAAGCGCGGGGCCGAAAAGCTCAAGGAAGAGCTGCACCGCCTCAAGACCGTGGATCGCCCGGCCGTGATCCAGGCGATTGCCGAGGCCCGTGCCCAGGGCGACCTGAGTGAAAACGCCGAATACGACGCCGCCAAGGACCGCCAGGGCTTCATCGAGGGCCGGATCCAGGAGATCGAGGGCAAGCTCTCGGCCGCCCAGATCATCGACCCCACTGCCCTTGACGCCGGGGGGCGTGTGGTGTTCGGTGCCACGGTCGAGCTTGAAGACGAGAACACCGGGGATCAGGTCAAGTACCAGATCGTGGGCGAAGACGAGGCCGACCTCAAGCTAGGCCTGATCAACATCAGCAGCCCGATCGCGCGTGCCCTGATCGGCAAGGAAGAGGGCGATGTGGCCGAAGTGCAGGCGCCCGGGGGTGTGCGCCGCTACGAGATCGTGGCCGTTTCCTACCAGTGATTCGACCGGGACAGGCCCGATTCGGCCGGGTCACCGGTCATTCGTGCCAGTGCTCGGCGACCCAGCGGGCGGGCTGGATGAAGCGAAAGCGCCGGTTGCGCCGACCCGCCAGCGCATCGGGCGGGTTGCACTCCCCGTGGAAGATGACGATGCGCGCATCGGCCGGGATGAAGGGCTCGGTCCAGAAATTCGTGGGCCAGGCCGGAATGCAGTTGTATTTGAAACTCGGGCACCAGGCCTTGGGCCAGTAAGCCAGCAGGCCTTGCCGGTACATGTGGTCCGACAGGTAAGACTGCTCGTTGCGAAAGCGTTGGCGGATGGTCTCGAAATTCTGTCGAAAGTGGGCCAAAACATCTGGATGCGCGCCCAGTTCGAAGCGGTAAACCGACGAGTTGCCGGTGATCCGACCAGGATTCCAGAAACGGTCGTAGTCCTTGATGATCAGGAAGCGGCCAGGGTGTTCAAAAAAGCCATCGAGGCTGCCGACGATGACCACGTCCACGTCCAGGAACAGCGCCGTGCCTCGCAGGCCGTGCAGGTCCTGCGAGAACGTCACCAACTTGGTCCAGCCACGCTCGGGGCTGCCCGGGGGAAGGTCCAGCGGAGGAATGGGCAGGCAACGCACGTCAGGATGGATGCCCTGGGCGTCATCGGTCAGGCACACCATCTGGAAGTCCAGCGTGAGGTGTCGCCGAACCATGGCAAAGAGCCGGTTGACGTATTCGGGGCCGTACTTGGTGCCCCATTTCATGCAGATCACATGACGCTGCGGGCTGGGCGCGGACGTCTGCATGCTCAGCCCTGCTGACGTTTCTTGACCGATTTCTGCTTGGGCTTGGCGCGCTTGATCTGACCACCCGAAGTCAGGCGCTGGTTGCCCAGCACCCGCAGGGTCTTGACCTCGGGCCGCTGGCCGCCGCGCTTGCTGTACTTCAAGACCTTGAAGTCGCGCGGGCCGGGCTTGCGGTCTTCGTCAGGCGCCTTTTCTTTCTTGGGCTGTGGGCGCCAGAGCACCAGCAACTTGCCGATGTGCTGGATGGGGGCCGCATTGAGCTGGTCGGCCAGCTGCATGTAGATGGCTTCCCGGGCGGCGCGATCGTCACCCAGCACACGGATCTTGATGAGGCCATGGGCGTTGAGGGCCGCATCGGTTTCCTTGATGACGGCGGCCGTCAGCCCGTCGTTGCCGACCATGACCACGGGATCGAGGTGGTGGGCTTCGGCGCGGTGTTCCTTGCGCTGGGCAGGAGTCAGTTGAATTTGGGGCATGCGGCTATTATCCCTGTTTGGATACCCGAAAATGAAAGTCAAAACCAAGAGCAAGAAGGTCAACAAGGCGTGGCTGAACGACCATGTCAATGACCCCTGGGTGAAGCTGGCCCACAAGGAAGGTTACCGGGCGCGCGCGGCCTACAAGCTCAAGGAAATCGACGAGACGCTGGGCCTGATCAAGCCCGGCCACCGTGTGGTGGATCTGGGCTCGGCGCCAGGGGCCTGGAGCCAGTACCTGCGCCGCAGGTTGTCGCCCCAGGGGGCTGCCGCAGGCGAGCTCAATGGCACCATCTTGGCCATCGACCTGCTGCCCATGGAGCCGATCGAGGGCGTCCAGTTCCTGCAGGGCGATTTCCGAGAAGACGCGCTGCTCTCGCAACTCGAAGCCCTGGTCGATGGCCGCAAGCTCGATACGGTGGTCTCGGACATGGCGCCCAACCTGTCCGGTGTGGCCTCGGTCGATGCGGCGCGGATCAGCCACTTGGTGGAGTTGGCGGTCGAATTCGCCCGCCAACACCTCAAACCCGAGGGCGCGCTGGTCGTCAAAGTCTTTCATGGCAGCGGTTACAGCGAGCTGGTGCAGCTGTTCAAGGACACTTTCCGGGTGGTCAAACCCCTCAAACCGAAGGCTTCTCGCGACCGTTCCTCCGAGACCTTTTTGATCGGTGTTGGCCTCAAGCCGGGCTGAGCTGGGCCGAATTCCCCTTTTTCCCTGGTCCCAAACCGCCCATGTGCTGTCGGGCGGCCCCGACAGGCCTACAATGGTCCAAAGCA
>Ga0315900_10003528_pt1 | contig 22807 bp, 16 predicted proteins | sample LakEriMetagenome_FD_203521 | JGI IMG/M metagenome (GOLD analysis project Ga0315900, IMG submission 203521) | Freshwater fungal communities from buoy surface, Lake Erie, Ohio, United States - Buoy 12 MA114 | ecosystem: Environmental > Aquatic > Freshwater > Lake > Lake biofilm | place: USA: Lake... | reverse complement strand
GGTCCTGCCGGCCTGCTCGGCGATGGGAAAGCCGTTGATCGTCGTGGTGGCGTAGCGGGCGCTGATCTCCTGAAGATATTCCATCGCCTTCTCCTTGTCCGCAGCCCCGGCCTTCTCATCCGCCGCCATTTCAAAACGCCGCAGGTGCTGCATGCCAAGCGCGTAGGTCGCCGCCGCTTTTTCCGCCGGGTTGGGATTCTTTTCCCGCACCGCCTTCAGGATCGGCGACGCCACTTCAAAGGGATAATATTCCAGCGACTTCACCGCCTCGGCGACCCCGTCCATGGCGGCATGTGATGTGCCGAGCATCTGCAGCGCCGTCTGTCCTTCGGGAAAGGCCGCCGCCTGCGTCACCAGCCAGGAGACCCCACGGGCGGTTCCGGGCTCGTTGAGATGCTCCTGGACAATCTTCAGCACCTTCTTCGCACTGGGCTCAGCGCTGGGCACCGTGGCGCGATGCTTGTTTTTCTCCTCCTCCGTCTTCGCCTCGATGATCTTCATCGTGTTGGCCCGCACGGAGTTTTCGTAGTCTTCGATCACGGCCCGGATGGTCTTGGCCGTGGCATCCACCTCCTGGGCGGTGGCGGTGGTCAGCATCATCAGGATCAGAGGCAGGAGGGTCTTCATGGTCTTGGGATGGAAAGGAGGTCAGCAGGAACGGTTTCGCGGCAGGAACAGCAGGGCGACAAGCATCAGCCCAAGGCTGCCCGGCTCGGGCACGGCGATGAAGGAGGCATAGACGTTGTCGTAAAAGGTCACCCAGTCAGGGCTGGTGGGCGTGCCGTAGTTCTCCTGCCAGGTGTTGAGGCTGAAAAGCCGGGCGGCCTGCCCCGTCTCCGGCGCTTCGACCCGGTAGGTGACGCCTTCGGAAAGCCCGGCCAGGCTGATGTTAAAACCGCCCGCACTGTTGGTTAGTCCGGAGGCCACCAGCGCTCCGTTGCTGTTGTCGTAAACAAACACGAGGACGTCGGCCAGACCCTCTCCCGGCGTGTAAAAGGCATCGGCCAGCACGCTGTCGTTGATCACGGATCCCGTCAGGATGGCGTCCGAAACCAGGCCGATGCCGTTCGAACGGACCGTGTTGGCCATGTGCTCGGTGATGACCAGGTCGCCGGTCACGCTGACGTTGCCGAGCGGGATGGCCACGGTTTGAAAGCCGATGCCGAACTCCTTGAAAAGGGGGTCCATGAGCGCCGCGCGGTGGCTGGCCCCGGGCTGGATGCCCGTGCCGCTGCCACCGTCCGGGCCCCAGTCAATCGCCAGCGCGGCATGGGCATGGTTCAAACCGCCTGCCGTGGCAAAAAGCAGCTGGGCCACATCCCCCCAGTTCGCCGAATAACCCGCGTTCACCAGCCGCTGGGAAAGCGACACACCACCGAGCCCATGGGCCTGCTGGTCCAGGCTGATCATCAGGTCGGAATAAAGGCTGCCCGCTGCCGCCAGCGAATCGTTCCAGGCCACCGGGGGGGCGGCGACCAGGCTGCCCCATTGCGATGCCAGGGCGCTGGCGCTCACCTGATAAAAAGAAAGGGCCGCAGCCACCCGCGGGTCATCCGACATCGGACTGCCCCACACACCGGGAGCGGACAGGTTAACGAGCTTCTCCAGTTCATCCGCCGGGCTCATCCTCAGCCGGTTCACCAGCTCGAGCATGTATTGCTGATCCGCCGTCGGTGCTGCCTGCACGACGCCCAGGGCAAGCCACAAACAGGCTGCCACCTTGGCGGCAAGGTGTCGGCAGCGTGCGGGGCCTCTGTCGGTGAAGACGATCATTAACAAAGCTAAACTTATAATAATTATAAAAACAGGCAAGACCGAACTCCAGGCCCGCTCATCACCGGGATTGCGCTCGCTCCCGCCGATGGGTAAAAAACCACCTCTATGCTTCGCCCGATTCTTGCCGCCCTTCCCCTGCTCGCTTGCCTCACCCACCTTCAGTCCGCCGAGCCGCTGAAGGTTCTGATCGTGGACGGTCAGAACAACCACAAATGGGAGATCACCACGCCAGTGCTGAAGCATGCGCTGGAAAGCAGCGGTGCCTTCCAGGTCAGCGTGACCACGACCCCGCCCAAGGGTGCGCCCGCCGACGCCTGGAATGCCTGGCAGCCGAAGTTTGCCGGCTACGCGGCGGTGGTCAGCAATTACAACGGCGAACCCTGGCCCGCCCAGGTCCGCAGCGACTTCCAGTCCTACGTGCATGCGGGCGGAGGCTTTGTGTCCGTGCATGCCGCCAACAACTCCTTTCCTGAATGGAAGGAATACAACCAGATGATCGGCGTCGGAGGCTGGGGCGGCCGCAATGAAGTTTCCGGCCCCTGGCTGTATGTGAAGGACGGCAAACTCTTCCGCAACACCAGCGCGGGCTCCGGAGGCGCCCATGGCCCGCAGCATGAGTTCGTCGTCGAGATCCAAAACGCGGAGCATCCCATCACCCGTGGCCTGCCGGCCCGCTGGCTGCATTGCAAGGATGAACTCTACAGCCGCCTGCGCGGACCTGCGGAAAACATCGAGATCCTGGCCACGGCCAAGTCGGACCTGACGGCTGAAAACGAGCCCAACCTGATGGTGATTCAGTATGGCAAGGGTCGGGTCTTCCACACCACCCTGGGCCATGCCGACTATTCCATGCTCGACCGGGGCTTCTATGAAACCCTCCAGCGCGGCACGGAATGGGTCGCCACAGGTGCCGTCACCGTCACCGCAGAGATTCCTGCGGACTTTCCGACGGCTGAGAAAACCTCACCGGTGCTGCTGGAAGGCCATCCGAAGCAGGTCCCGCCCGTGACCAAGCCCGCCAAGTAAAGAAGGCGGCATCCATCACCCCTCGGCGACAAGATCACCGCGCTGCAGCTGGCGGATGAGCTGCTTCAAGTCGTGCGCCCGCCGCATGTCCCGGAAACGCACTTCAACCCCGGCGGTGCCCGCTGAGGAAACCTCCAGCGTGCCGAGGCCCAGCACCCCTTTCAGGCCGCTTTCATGCACGTCGATGCTGCGGATGTCGCAGACTCGCACCTCCTTGGAACTGCGTCCCAGGATGCCCCAGACATGCTCCACGCGCTCATCGGTGACGATGTAATCCTGCGAGGCCCTGGCAATGGCGATGCAGATGAAGGTGGCGATCCCTGCCAGCACCGCGACCAGCGCATATCCCTCGTCGATGTTGACCAGCAGCCCGGCGGCCACCAGGAAGAGCAGCAGCAGGAACAGAGCCTTCCAGTAGCTGAGCCAGGACGGATGGGCGAAGTGGAAAATGCGTTCGCCGCTTTCGCTGAGCCTGAATTCAGGAACCTTCTCTTCCTCCTGCCCTTCATCTTCGGCTTCCTGCTCCTCCTCATCGCTGGCCTCCAGAGCCTCCTCGTAGGGATCATCGGCGCGGAATTCCTGATAGGCAGGCCTTTCCACCCGCACCGGCGTGCGGGCACGGGGCGGCCTCATGCCGCTGATGACCTCGCCCACCGTGTGATCCCGTCCCGTCTGCACATCCTTGCACAGGTCACCCCTGGCCAGCGACCCACGGTCCACCAGGGCATAAAGGTCCTCCTTGGACAGCAGGCCGGGAAAGGCCGGATGATGAAGAAGGAGGTAGCGCATGGATGAGTCGAAACGCCGCTGTGATGACCGATTGCACACGCGTCGAGGCGAATTGAAAACCTCAAAATGCCGGGCGGCTAACTTTCCGGAGGAGGCGGCAGCAGATCCTCGCGCTTCATGAGGCGCGGGATGTCGAGCAGCAGCAACTCCCCCTTGGGAGTGCGGCAGATCTCGCTCAGAAAGGGCGTCAGGCGGTCCGTCTCCGCCACCACGGCATGCACCAACCCCGCGATGACACGCGGATCAGACTGTCCGGCCGGGAAGATGTTGGTGACGCGGAACATGACCACGCCGTCATCCCAGTCGGACTCGAAGTTGCCCACGTTCAGCTCCTTGTTGGTGCGCATCAGCAGTTCGCAAACCGCCAGGCGATGCGTCGAGGGCACCTTGGAGGGGAGCCGGGACACGACGCTGATGACGCCGGGACCGCCATGCACCTGCACATGCAGTGGCACCCGGGTGTGGTGGGCTTCAAAGTCCGCCTCGATCACCTCGAGGCCGCTCACCTGCCGGAAGGCCCAGCCCTGGGCCTTGAAGGCGGACAGCGTGGTGGAAAAAAGTTCGGAGACCATCGGTGGAGGCAGTGGACGCTCCGTGAGGGAAACGTGGTCGGGACGGCGAGATTCGAACTCACGACTTCTTGCTCCCAAAGCAAGCGCTCTACCAGGCTGAGCTACGTCCCGAAACAGGCCTCCAGTTCGGAAGCGGGCGGGATAGTGGGGCACATTGCCTCAAGCGCAAGGGGAAAGGCCATCAATTCCGCTTTTGAAACAGTCCCTTGAACCGGGTCAGGAACCCCGGACGCTCCATGTCGCCTTTCAGCCGGGCCGCCGGATCCGCCACCATCTCGGGCATCGGAGCGGGCTGCGAGGCCTGCCAGCCTCCGCCCAGGGCCTTCACCAGGCCGACCGTCGCAATCAGACGCTGCCCGGCAATCTGGGCCGTCGCCCGCTGGGTGGCCAGCGTCGTGCGGTTGGCTTCAATCACGTCCAGATACGGGCTGGTGCCGGCCTCATAACGTGTCTTGGCCAGCTGCGCGGCTCTTTCCGCGCTGGTCCTGGCACGCCCCTGGGTCTCGGACTGCCTGCCCAGGTTGTGAATCGCGGACAGGCTGGTCTCGACATCCGCGATGGCCGCCAGAAAGGCCTGACGGTAGTTCGCCAGAACCTCGTCATGCACCGCCTTCGACTTGCTCAGGTTCCAGCGGTTCTTGTTTCCTGAAAAAAGCGGCACGCTGATGTTCGGCCCTATGCTCCACATGAGCGCCCCGGGCTCAAACAGCAGATCGATGTCGCCGCTCTGAAATCCGCCACGCCCCAGCAGCTTCACGCTCGGGAAAAACTGCGCCTTGGCGACACCGATCCGAGCGGTCGCGGCATGAAGCTGACGCTCGGCCTGCGAGATGTCCGGGCGGCGCTCGAGAAGGTCGCTGGGCATCCCGGAAGGAATCTGCGGCGGCGTCTGCAAGCCGCCCGAAGCCTTGCCGACCCGGAAACTGGCGGCGTTGGAGCCGGTCAGGATCGCCAGCACGTTTTCGAGCTGGTCACGCTGGGCCTGGAGCGCGGAGATCTCCGCCTCGGCGGTGGCTACCTCAGTCTCGGCCTGGGCAAGCTCCAGCTCGCTTCCCGCCCCCGCCTTCACCCGTGCCTCGGCGATGTTCCGCGCCTCCTGACGCCAGCCGACGGCCTCCGAGACGATGCGCATCTCGTTGTCGAGCGTGCGCAGCTTGAAGTAGTTCACCGCCACCTCGGCCTGGATGCCGAGGAGAATGTTGTGCACCGCATCACCGGCGGCGGCGGCATCGGCGCGCGCACCTTCGTTCTGACGGCGGATCTTGCCCCACAGGTCGAGTTCCCAGCCGAACTCGATCGGGGCGTTCAAGGCCGGACCGACATAGTGCAGGCCGTTCAGCGGAAACGGCGAGGGCATGTGCTCGGAGGTGCGCTGGTTCTCCACGGAGAGCGGCAGGCTGGCCGTCGGGAAGAAGTCGCCACGGGCCATGCGGGCTGCGGCGCGAGCCTGGTCAAAGCGGGCAATGGCGGCCTTGAGCTGCTGGTTGTTCGCCGTGGCGGCGGTCATGAGGGCGTTGAGCCTGGAGTCATGAAACACCGTCCACCAGGCGCCTTTCGGCAGGTGTGCGGAGGGCGTCGCGGCCCGCCAGGTCACGCCCTTGAAGGCGGGCGGAACCGCCGTGGCCGGGCGCTCATAATGGGGGCCGACCTGCGCAAAGACGGAACCAGTGAGGGCAAGAAGAAGAAGACGAAGAGGGCGCATGGCGAAGATCATTGAGGTTTGTCGTGAGCGTCAACAGCAGCGGGTTGGGCGGCCTTTTTCTTGCCGGTCATCACCAGCACGTAAAACACAGGCGTCAGGAACAGGCCGAGCAGGGTGACGCCGATCATGCCGCTGAACACAGCGGTGCCCATGGCGCGGCGCATTTCGGCACCTGCCCCGGTGCTGACCACCAGCGGATACACCCCGGCGATGAAGGCGATGGAGGTCATCAGGATCGGACGCAGGCGCAGACGGCAGGCCTCCAGCGCCGCCTGGACGGGAGTCAGCCCGTGGTCGTTCTTCTCCTTGGCGAACTCGACGATGAGGATGGCGTTCTTGCAGGCCAGGCCGATGAGCACGATGAAGCCGATCTGGGTGAAGATGTTGTTGTCGCCATGCGTGAGGTGCACGCCGGCGAGGGCGAACAGAAGGCAGAGCGGCACGATGAGGATGATCGCCAGCGGCAGGCGCAGGCTTTCATACTGGGCGGCCAGCACCATGAAGACGAGCAGGATGCAGAGCGGGTAGATGTAAACCGCCGTGTTGCCCGCGATGATCTTCTGATAGGTCAGGTCGGTCCATTCAAACTCGAATCCTGCGGGCAGCACTTCGCGCGCCAGCCCGGCGATGAGCTCCTCGGCCTGCCCGGAGCTGAGCGGCGGCAGAGGCGCCCCGTTCAGGTCGGCGGCCAGGAAGCCGTTGTAGTGCGTGACTCGATCCGGACCAAAGCCCTCCTTCACCTTCACCAGCGAGCCGACCGGCACCATGTCACCGGCGGCGTTGCGCGTCTTGAGACGGGTGATGTCCCCCACGTCATCACGGAACTGCGTCTCGGCCTGGGCCACCACCTGATAGGTGCGGCCGAAGCGGTTGAAATCGTTCACATAAAGGCTGCCCAGGTTGATCTGAAGGGTTTCAAACAGGTTGGCCAGCGGCACGCCCTGGATCTTCGCCTTCTCGCGGTCCACATCGGCCTCAAGCTGCGGCACGTTCACCGTGTAGCCTGAGAACACCTGCGTCAGCTTCTGGCTTCCATACGCCGCCCCGACCAGCTTCTGTGTCGCCTGATAAAGCGCGGCGTAACCCAGGTTGGCACGGTCTTCGACCATGAGCTTGAAGCCGCCCGTGGTGCCGATGCCGTTCACCGGCGGCGGCGTGAGCATGAGCACCAGGGCGTCCTGGATCGCCATGTACTTGCCATTGAGGGCGTTGGCGATGGCCTGGCCGCTGAGCTCGGGGGACCGGCGCTCTTCAAAGTCATCCAGCCCGACAAACACGATGCCGGCGTTCGGGCTGATGGTGAAGCCCTGGATGCTCAGGCCCGGGAAGGCGATGGCGTCCTTCACCCCCGGATGATCCATGGCGATCTGGGACATGCGGCGCATGACGTCCTCCGTGCGGTCCAGCGAGGAGCCTTCCGGAAGCTGCGCAAAGCCGACGAGATACTGCTTGTCCTGTCCCGGCACGAAACCTTCGGGCACGATTTGGAAGCCCTTCCAGGTGGCCCACACCAGGCCGCCGTAAATGACAAGCGCGATGACGCTGAGGCGGATGGCGCGCTTGACGATGCCCACATAGACATTCGACGACCATTCGAAGAAGCGGTTGAAGGGGCGGAAGAACCAGCCCAGCAGCGCGTCGATGAGGCGCGTCAGGATGTCCTTCTTGTCATGATGCCCCTTGAGCAGCAGCGCGGAGAGCGCCGGGGAAAGCGTCAGGGAATTGATCGCCGAGATGACCGTCGAGATGGCGATGGTGACGGCGAACTGCTTGTAAAACTGGCCGCTGAGGCCGCTGATGAAGGCCGTGGGAATGAACACGGCGCAGAGAACCAGGGCCGTGGCGATGATCGGCCCCGTGACCTCCTTCATGGCCTGCTTGGTGGCCTCCAGAGGCCGCAGGCCGTTGCGAATGTTGCGCTCGACGTTCTCAACCACCACGATGGCGTCATCGACGACGATGCCGATGGCCAGCACCAGGCCGAAGAGGCTGAGGTTGTTGATCGAGAAGCCGAGGGCGTGCATCACCGCGAAGGTGCCGACGAGCGACACGGGAACCGCGGCCAGAGGAATGATCGAGGCGCGCCAGGTCTGAAGGAAGATGACCACGACGATGACAACGAGGAGGATCGCCTCGATGAGCGTGTGAATGACGGCGTCGATGGACTTGCGAACAAAGACCGTCGGGTCGTAGGCGATGTCGAAGTCAACACCCTCCGGCATCTTGCGCTTCAGCTCCGCCATGCGGCTGCGCACCGCCTCGGAGACGGCCAGCGCATTGGCCCCGGGAAGCTGGAACACGCCCATGCCGACAGCCTTCTTGTTGTTGATGAGGCTGCGCAGAGAGTAGTCGCCGGAGCCGATCTCGGCGCGGGCGACATCACGCAGGCGCAGCTTTTCACCATTCGGGCCCGTCTTGACGATGATCTGCTCAAACTCCTCCTCGGAGACGAGCCGCCCCTTGGCGTTCACGGTGAGCTCAAAGGCGGAGTCCTTCACCGGCTGCTGGCCGATGGTGCCCGCCGCCACCTGGATGTTCTGCTCCCGAATCGCGTTGACGATGTCCCCGGAGGTCAGGCCGCGTGCCGCCGCCTTGTCAGGATCAATCCAGATGCGCATCGCATAATCGCCGCCGCCGAAGATGTTGACCTGGCCGACGCCCGGCAGGCGCGACAGCTCATCCTTGACGTTGAGGGTGGCGTAGTTGCGCAGGTAGATCTCGTCATAGCGGTCGTTTGGCGAAAGCAGATGCACCACGAGCGTCATGTCGGGGGATGACTTCACCGTGGTCACCCCAAAGCGCCGCACCTCCTCCGGCAGCTTCGGCAGCACCTGGGAGACACGGTTCTGCACCTGCATCTGCGCCAGATCGAGATCCGTGCCGATCTTGAACGTGACCGTCAGCGTCATGACGCCGTTCGCGGTGCTCTGCGACGACATGTATAGCATGTTCTCAATGCCGTTGATGGTCTGCTCAAGCGGCGAGGCCACGGTTTCGGCGATGGTCTTCGGGTTGGCACCCGGATACGTCGCCGTGACGATCACGGTCGGCGGGGCCACCTCCGGGTATTCGGAGATGGGAAGTTGAAACAGCGCGATCGCCCCGAGGATGAAGGTCAGCAGCGAAAGCACGCCCGCAAAGATCGGACGGGTGATGAAGAAGGAGGAAAAGTTCATCGGGACAAAGAATGGCGTTTGGAAAAACAAGGCCCTGGGGACAGGAGCCGGGGATGCGTCAGGAGGGATCAGTCAGGCCCCTGCCCGGCTTCAGATCGGCCCGGAGCCGAGCGGGCGGCCCTGTGTCATTTCGCGGCGGCTTGCTTCGCCCCCTCACCTGTCACCGGCTCCACCGGCATTCCAGGCTGCGGCAGTCGGGCCTGGCCGTTGATGATGATCTTGTCGCCAGGCTGCAGGCCAGTGCGGATGATGCGCCTGCCATCGATCACAGGGCCGATGCTGACCGGCTTGTAAACCGAAAGGGCGGGCTGCTTCGACTCATCAATGCCCAGCACGTACTTGTTCGCCTGATCGGTGAGGATGCTCTTTTCATCCACCAGCAGCGCCTTGTACTTGCCGGTCATCGGCAGGCGGATGCGGGCGAAAAGCCCGGGGGTGAGCTCGCCCTTCGGATTGGCAAACTCGGCACGCAGCACCATGCTGCCCGTGCCGGCGTCGAGACGGTTGTCGAAGGACTCGACATGCCCCTGGTGCGGGAAGCCGTTTTCGTTGGAGAGCTGAAGTTCCACCGGCACACGATTGTCACCATTGGTGTAGAGCTTCTTGTCGCGCAGCAGGCCCTGCAGCTTGAGGAGGCTGTTTTCGTCAATGTCCGCATACACGTAAACCGGATCCACCGTGACGATGGTGGTGAGCAGCGTGGCGCCCGCCGTCACATAGTTGCCCGTGGTCGTGATCGCCCGGCTGATGCGGCCGGAGATCGGCGCCTTGACGGTGCTGTGCTCAAACTCGATCTCGGCGCTGTGCTCGGCCGCCCGCGCGGCTTCCAGCGCGGCTTCGCCCTGCTTGAACATGGATTCACGCGTCTCCGCCTGCTCCGGAGCGATGGCCTTGGCCGCCAGAAGCGCGGAAACGCGGTCAAACTCACGCTTGGCCGCCTCAGCGCCAGCCTCCGCACGGACCACCTCCGCCCTGGCTGCACGCAGCCGGGTTTCAAACGGACGCTGGTCAATGGTGAACAGAACATCTCCCTTCTTCACCAGGGCGCCGGCCTGAAAGTGCACCTCGGTGATGTAGCCGGAGACCCGGGGCCGCAGTTCGACGGTTTCCATGGCTTCAACACGCCCGGTGAACTCCTCCCACTCAACGAGTTCCTTCTGCTCCACCTGAGCGACCGTGACCGGTGCCGGGGGCATCTGGCCGCCGCCATGACCGGCACCTTCGGGGTGCTGGCCGCAGGCGGCGAGGAACAGGGTGAGTGGGAGGAGGGTGCGGGGGGGCATGGCGGAAGGGGTTGCCTGGCTTAAGTTGACCAGTTGGTTAATTTGAAATCGAAATAAAAAACTGTCTGACTCAAGAATCGGTCTCTTTCACTCCCAGGATGCGACGTGCGCCGGCCTCCATCTCGTCCAGGTGACCGAGGTCATTCCAGATTCGGGCGTGCAGCAGCAGGCCCTCGCCATAGGCGAACAAAATGCGTGCCAGAGCCGGTGCGTCGGGCGCCTCGATGAAGCCCTGGTAGTGGGCGTCACGGATGGCGCTCTCATAGTAGCGGATGAACTGGGAAAGGATCTCCTGAAGCTTGTCACGCAGACGGTCGTCCGTCGTGCTGACCTCGGCTCCAAGGCTGTGAATCGGGCAGCCCAGGACACGGCCATGCTTCTTTTGCATCTCCTCCTGCTCCTGGCGAAAGTCCTGAAAGCATTTCCAGATGCGCTCCAGGGGCGGGTTGACCGGCGAAAAGGTCTGGTCCAGCAACTTGCGGTGCTCCCCCCAGCCATGTTCGACGCTTGCCACTGCAAGCTCGGTCTTGGATTCGAAGAAGTGGTAAAAACTCCCCTTCTTCACCCCGGCCTTCTCACAGATATGATCCACGGAGGTCGTGCCATAGCTGCCGGTCCAGATGAGTTCCATCATGGCTTCCAGCAGGCGCTCTTTGGCATCAGAGGTTCGTCCCATCTGGCCTTTTAAGCGCTTACTAGATGAACAGTCAACTATATTTATCTCACTTTCACAAAATCAGCATGCAATCGCCGTAACTGTAGAATCGATATTTTTGCTGAATGGCTTCGTGGTAGGCCTTGAAAATCAGTTCCTTGCCGGCAAAAGCGCTCACCAGCATCATGAGGGTCGATTTCGGAAGGTGAAAATTGGTCAGCAGCGCACCAACGGCCCGGAATTGAAAGCCAGGGTAGATGAAAATGTCCGTGCTGCCGGAGGCGGACACGACTTTCCCGTGGTCACGAGCGACCGTTTCCAGGGTGCGCATCGAGGTCGTCCCCACGGCGAGCACGCGTCCGGCGGCGGCAATCCGGGAGGCGGTTTCCGGGGGCACCTCATATCTCTCCGAGTGCATCTTGTGCTCATGCACGTTTTCCACCTTCACAGGCTGAAAGGTGCCCACGCCAACATGCAGGGTGACAAAGGCATGAGGCAGCCGGGCCAGCATATCCGGGGTGAAGTGCAGTCCTGCCGTGGGGGCGGCAATCGCACCGGCGGTCTGCGCGTACACCGTCTGATAGCGTTCACGATCCGCCGGCTGGTCGTCACGCCCCATGTAGTGAGGCAGCGCCAGGTGCCCGTGCCTTTCCTCGTCCACCGGCTGATCCCATGCGATCAGGCGGTCGCCATTGTCCAGGATTTCCCGGACCGTGCCCGTGGAGCCGCCGACGCACACTTGGTGCCCGACGCGGAACTTCTTACCGGGGCGCACCATGCAGCGCCAGAGCAAGGGCTGAAGCGTGTCCACGCGCAGCAGCTCCCGGCTGCCGTCCTCGGAGAAAAAGCGGGCGGGCACAACGCGCGTGTCATTGAGCACGAGCAGGTCGTCGGGACGCAGGAACGAGGGCAGGTCGCTGAACAAACGATGCTCCAATTCCCCGGTGTCGCGGTGCACCACCAGCATCCTGGAGGCGGAACGCTCGGGCAGAGGCTCGCTGGCAATCAGTTCAGGCGGGAGATGGTAGTCGAAGTCGGAAGTCAGCACAGGATCAGCGGAAAGGTCGGCGCCGTGGGGCGGCTCAGTCCCTATTCACCACAGGACTGTCGAATGCCACCCCATTCCTTCCTGGATCCTACCACTTGTACTTGCCGCGCAGCCGTCGGCGCAGCCAGATGGAGGAGGCGGCGAGGCCGGCGACCAGGAGAAGGAAGACGAACACGGAGCCGTACTGGGCACGTTCCGAATACTCGTTATGCGGAATGCGGGCCGCGAGAGTGTAGATGTGGTACGGCAGGGCCTGGACGGATTCCGTGAAGATGCCGAGGAAGCGCTCCACCGCCTGCTCCCAGTGGGCGAACCAGCCGGCATCGGCAGGCAGGGGCGTCACGTCCTTCTGCCAGGGAAGCTTGTCCTTGAAGGCCAGCGCGGCGGTGAACATGATCGGCGCGGTTTCACCGGCGGCGCGGGCGATGCCGAGAATGCTGCTGGTGAGGATGCCAGGAGTGGCGAAGGGCAGCACGGCGCGCCAGATCGTCTGCCAGCGCGTGGCACCGAGCGCCATCGAGGTTTCCCGGAAGCCCTGCGGCACCGCCTGCAGGCACTGCTCGCTGGCGGTGATGATCACCGGCAGGATGACGAAGGCGAGGGTGAAGCCGCCGCTGAGCACGCAGGTGTCCCAGCCCTGGAAGCTGAGCGTGGTGAAGCCCAGGGGGATGGCCAGCAGCGTGCGTTCATGCGGGGCGTCGGTCAGCACGGGAGCCGTCAGCACGAAGGCCCCGAGGCCAAACAGGCCGAACACCACGGAAGGCACACCGGCAAGGTTCAGGATGGCCAGGCGGATCATCTCCACCCTCCTGCCTTTGCTGGCATATTCGCTGAGGTAGATGGCGCTGGCCACGCCCAGGAAAAGCGCCACGGCCACGCTGACAACCACCAGGAGGGCCGTGCCAACGATCGGACCCAGAATGCCGCCGCCGGAATAGGAGATGGTCTTCTCCTCGCGGAAGTTGTCGCCAAGCTGCTTCTTGATGGCATCGGCGCCGTTGACGTCCGTCTCATGGGCCTTGCCCTGCTTGTCGACGATGACATGCAGCGTGCCCGGCAGCTCCGTCAGGAACTTCACGTTCACGAACGGAAACTCGCTGCGAAAGGTGATCGGCGCGCCCTTGATGAAGATGTGCGCCACGATGCTGACCGTCACAGCCACGATGAGCAGGGTGCTGATTCTGAGCAGCCAGCGCACCGAGGTCTCACGACGACGGACGGAGGACTGGTCCCCGGCGAATGGATTGGCGGTCAGGTCGCTCATGCTTTCGGAAGTTCAAATCGACGCACCACGGCCCGTGCGCAGGCGTTCACGCCGAGCGAGATCACAAACAGGACGATGCCGACCATAAACAGCGCCTGCCAGTGGGCGCTGCCGCGCGACACCTCGCCAAGCTCCTGGGCGATGATGCCCGTCAGGGTGTGGGCAGGCTGAAAGATCACGCCCGGACCGCTGGAGAAATCAGGTATCGCAATGCGGTTCCCGGCGACCAGCAGCACCACCATGGTTTCACCGATCACACGACCAAGTCCCAGAAGAATCGCCGCCGCAATGCCGGAAAGGGCGGCCGGCACAATCACGCGAAAGACGGTCTGCAGCTTCGTCGCGCCCAGGGCGTCGGAGGCGTCGATGTAGGCCTGCGGCACGTTGTTCAGGGCGTCCTCCGCCAGGCTGAACATGGTCGGCACGGCCATGAGGGCCAGCAGGCAGCCGGCGTTGAACATGTTCAGTCGCTCCTGGATCGGGAAACCTGGCAGCCAGCTCAGCCAGGAGAAGCCGCTGACCTCCTTGATCAGGTCACCCACCAGCGTGATGCCGATGAATCCCAGCACCACGGACGGGATGGCCTGGATGAATTCGATCACCGGCTTGATCAGCTCCTTTTCACGCTCTGAGGCAAACTGGTTGGTGTAGATGGCGGCGGCCACGCTCAGGGGAGTGGCGATGACGATGGCAATCAGCGCAATCACCAGCGAACCGGCCAGAAGGGGCACGAAGCCGAAGAAATCCTGCCAGGAGGAGTTCGTCAGCCAGTTGGTGCCGAAGAAAAAGGCTCCGACGACGGTGAAGATGGAAACAGAACTGTCCTGCTGCCACTGGCGCAGGGCGTCCACGCTGTCGCGCAGTGCTTTGGCATGAGCAGGAAGGGCTTCACGCACCTCCGCCAGCAGCTTCGTGGCCTCGGGCGTTCCGCCGTCCTTCGGAAGATGCAGCGCGGCCGAGTCAACGGCGGCGGCATAGGACACCACTTTATCAATCAACTCATCGCGACGCTCAAGCACGGGCGCCATGCTTGCAGAATAATCGGGCTCAGGAGTTTCCGAAGCCTTGGCCTCTTCCAGCAGGGCCTGTTTTTCTTCCGGATCTGTGGCTGCTTCAGCAGCCTTGAGAAGCTTCTGACGGCCCTCCTCCAGGGTGAAATGCGTCGTCGCCTCCTCCTTGGTTGCCAGCACCTCCTCCTTGAGCTCGCCCAGGACATCCCGGAGGGATTCGGGGGCCTCTTCCAGCGACTCCGAAGCCTCCACCAAGGGGCCAAACCTGGCCTTGGCCTCCTTGTCCCTGGCGGTGAAGGCGGCGCTCAATTCCATGAGCATGGGCGGCAGTTCGCTCACCTCAGGGCTCAGCCCGGCGAATTCAGCCCGCAGTCTTCGGGCTTCCTCCGTGCTGAAAAGCCCGGTCATCTGCATGGACTCGGCCGCCTTGCGTGTGGCGGCGGCCACCTGCTGTCGCAAAGGCTCAAGCTCACCAACGGACGGCGCCGGTTCTTTTTCCATAGCCGTCTCCAGGGCCTCCCTGGGAATCTTAACCTGCTCCTCCACCTCACGCTTCAGCAGGAAGGCGGCGTCACGCCTGGCCCGGGCAGCCTGAATCAAGGGATCCAGGCTCGATGTGACGGCCCGGCGGAGCTTGGACGAAAGCTCCTGCTGCTCCGTCAGCGGACGGTCCACGAGGTCGCAGAACTCCAGGCCAGCACGACGATAGATCTCCAGCTCATGCTTGTAGGTGCCGAGGAAACCCGCCCCTTCACGCAGCAGGAAGATCATGATCATGGCCAGCACCACGATGGTGACACTGGCGTTCGTTGCAAAGAACACCCGGATGCCGCGCTGCGGGTCCAGGCCCGGAAGGGTGCCCTTTTTCTTTTTCAGAATCAGGCTGTGAAGCGGTGGGCGGTCAGAAGACACGGGGTTTTGTGTCGGAGTGTGGCGTGTGTGTCAAACGTCTCCAAAAGACGATTTACGCAGAATGCGAAATCGCCAGGTCGTGGAAAAAGGGCCAAAAGCTCCATTCCACGACCTGCGCAGGATCGTGAACCCGTTTACTTGGCGGCCGACTTGGGGACGAAACCGACCTTGCCGACGATGCCGTCACCCACAGGGCTGAGGCAGTAGTCGATGAACTCCTTGGTCGTTCCGGCAGGCTCACCATTGGTGTACAGGTAGGTCGGACGGGAATAAGGGTAGTCCTTGACCGTGGCGACACTGGGCATCACCCCTTCAATCGTGACCACCTTGGTGCCTTTCGAACCCACGTAAGCCAGGCCGACATAACCGACGCCATTGACGTTGGAGCCGACTTCCGAGGCGATCTGCTCATTGCCCGCCATCTTCTGGCTGTTCTTGCCATACTCGCGGCCCTTCATCGCACGGTCGATGAAATCCTTGTAGGTGCCTGAGGAGGTGTTGCGGGTGTAGAGCGAGATCGGCCCCGGGGTGCCGCCCACTTCGCTCCAGTCCTTGATGTCACCGGCGAAGATCTGCAGAACCTGCTTCTTGCTGAGGTCGGAAACAGGGTTGTTTTTGTTTACGAGAATCGCGATCATGTCCCAGGCGATCTCAAATTCCGTCAGTTTGACTCCCTTGGCACGGCAGAGGGCACGTTCGTCGGCCTTCACTTTACGTGAGGACATGCCGATTTCGGCCGTGCCGGCCGCAAGGTTGGTGAACGCCGTGGAGGAACCTTCAGCGGCAATGTCGAAGCTGACCTTGCCACCGTTCTTTTTAAAGGCCTCGGCGAGCTGGGGTACAAGCTTGGCTCCGAGGGTGTCGGAACCACGGATTCGCAGTGTGGTCTGGGCATGAAGACCGGAGGCAGCCGCCGCAGCAAGAAGAACCAGTGAGTAGAAAACGGATTTCATGGGTGTTGTTGGGTGTGTTGAATGGACGTGTCGTCTAATGGGCGGCAGAACCAAGCTCGCAAAATTCTTCGTGTGACGAGTTTGTCACACAAGCCTGAAATGTGACGAAACGCTGTCGCCTAGAGCCACAACCACCGAGATAAAAAAACTCCAATCCATTGATTTCGTTGCGATTGCGACATCAATCACCCAATACCCCCTTATGTGACAAACATGTAACATTCGAAGGCTGGCGGAGATTGTGACGAAATTGATACATCACAGCGGCGTCACACAGGCACCTCTGTTTGTGTGACGCAACCGCCAGATCTTCAGAAAGCCTGGACCCTCGACGACACTCCATCATGCTCCGCATCAACCCGACACGACTCCGCTGGAGGCTCTGCAGCCTCTTCACCGCCGCCACGGTGGCGCTCACCCCAGCCTCCCCCGCCCTGGCCAGCCAGGCCATGGAGCAGCTTTTCGGCATCTTGAAAGCCAAAGGCAGCATTTCCCAGGCTGAATATGACCTGCTGGTGGCGGCCATGAAGGCCGACGAAGCCAAGGCTTCCACGAGCACGCCGACCGCCACGCCCCCGACATCCGCTCCCTCCCCCGGATCCAGCACGCCAGCCGTTGCGACCGCCCCCAACACCTCCGCCCTGGAGGCCAGGCTTGCCGCCCAGGAAAAGCGCATCAAGCAGCTCGAGTCGGCCCTGAACGGCACCAAGTCCAAGGTCGAACAGATCGCCGCCAAGGCCACTGAACCTGAAACCCAGGGCCTAGCTGGAAAGGTGGAGAAGCTGGAGGACATCCTCATGGGCACCAAGGGCCAGGTGGAGGAGCTTTCCCGCATCACCGACAACACCTCCCCCTCCACCCTCAACAAGGCGGAGTTGGACGATCTGCTGGCCGACAAGTGGTATGAACGCCTGAAGCTGCGCGGCTATGCCCAGTTCCGGTATCACGGCGTCCTGGATGAGGAAGGCGGCACCCTCAACGTGCCCAACGACGCCCTGGCGAACGACCTCCAGACCTTTGGGCTGCGCCGCGGACGCATGGTGTTCAGCGGTGACGTGTCCAACCAACTCTACATGTATCTCCAGGCGGACTTTTTCGGCAATCTAAGCGGAACCAACGCTCTCCAGGCCCGCGATTACTACGCCGATGTCTCCCTGGATTCCGCCCGCGAGTTCCGCATCCGCCTCGGCCAGTCCAAGGTGCCTTATGGCTGGTCCAACATGCAGTCCTCTCAGAACCGCCTGGCCCTGGAACGTGCGGACGCCATCAACTCCGCCGTCGAGGGCGAGCGTGACATCGGCGCCTACTTGATGTGGGCTCCCTATGAAATCCGCAATCGCCTCAAGGACCTGGTCAAAATGGGCCTGCGCGGCTCCGGCGACTATGGCGTCGTGGCCCTCGGCGCCTACTCCGGCAACGGCCTGAACAGGGCGGACAACAACGGCCAGCCCCACTACATGGCCCGCATTGCCTATCCGTTTGAATTTTCCAACGGCCAGTTCTTCGAGCTCGGCGTCCAGGGCTACACGGGCAATTTCCTGCCCAGCACCCAGAAGTTCAGCGATGCCGCAGCACCCACCGTGGATCCCAAGGGAGTGCGTGACCAGCGGGTCGGCGTCAACGCCATCCTTTATCCCCAGCCATTCGGCCTCGAGGCCGAATGGAACTGGGGGCGTGGGCCTACGCTCAGCGACGACCTGAAGACCATCACCTCTGACAGCCTTTCGGGCGGTTACCTCCAGGCCAGTTACCGCCACATTTTCGAAAATCAGCAGGAGCTCATCCCCTTCATCCGCTGGCAGCATTACGACGGCGGCCGCAAGTTTGCCACCAACGCCCCCAGGAACCAGGTGGACGAACTCGGCATCGGCCTGCGTTACATCCCGTATCCTGAGCTTGAGCTCACCCTGATGTACTCCCACGGCAATCGCATCAACACCTCCAGCAGCGACAAGGTCAAGGCAGCCGATCACTATCCGGACGTGAAGGCCAGCTACATCGGCATCCAGGCTCAGATCAACTTCTGATCCCCGCCGCCTCCCGTTCGACATCTCAGAGACCGGAGCCTCGCTCCGGTCTCTTTTTTGCGGCCTCAGGCCGTGAACTTCACGGTCTGGCACATGAAACGCCGGGGATTGTCCCAGGCCACCCTCTGGATCATCTCCGCACTCCAGCCTCGCTGCCGCATGGCCTGCATCGTCTTCGGCACCGCCAGCGGGTCGCTCACGCCCCAGTCACAGGCGCTGTTCAGCCAGATCCTTTCCGCACGCCGGTGCTCGAGCATGTCGATGGCCCGGTGAGGCGTGCACTTGCTCTCGGGATAAAGCGTGATGACGGCCCAGAAGCCCTGATCGAGCACGTGGTCAATCGTGTGCTCCTCCACATGATCAATGATCACCCGCTCCGGCTGGATCCCGGGGAAGTTTTTCAGCGCCTGGACGATCAGCCGGGTTCCCTTCAGCTTGTCCTCCAGGTGAGGGGTGTGGATGAGCACCAGCTGGCCGTGGTCCTGGGCCAGCTGCACATGCTGCTCAAAGATCCTCAGCTCGTTGCGGCTGTTTTTGTTCAGGCCGATCTCTCCAATGCCAAGCACGTTCGGTTTTCCAAGGAACTGCGGGATGAGCGCGATCACCTCCTCCGCCAGCTTCGTGTCCTCCGCCTCCTTGGGATTGATGCAGAGCCAGGAGAAGTGCTGGATGCCGAACCGGGCCGCACGCTTCGGCTCATACTCGGTGATCTGCCGGAAGTAGTCGAAAAAGCCCTGGGCGGAAGCCCGGTCAAAGCCCGCCCAGAAGGCCGGCTCGCAAATCACCTGGCAGCCCGCCAGCGCCATCCGCTCATAATCGTCGGTGGTCCGGCTGACCATGTGGCCGTGGGGTTCAATGTAGGGCATGAGGGAGGGTGTGAATGAAGTTGGAGCAGACGGGAAATGAGCCCCGGCTGCATCTGTCGTCAACGTGCAAGAAGCTGTGCAACGTCAGCTGCGTCCAGGCAGACACATTCAACGCAGCCTGGATTCGCCCCTGTCCCGTTGGGGCGACGGAACTCAGAGCCATTCATCACAACCGCTGTCAGGTGGAGCTCGCCGCAGGCTTGGCCGCCCCAGCCGAGGAGGCCTGTCCGGAGCTGCCGGAGGATGACGATGAACCACTGCCGGATGAGCTGGATGAACCGGCCTGCGAATCCTGCTTCGCCGCCGCCTTGTAGGAGTCACTGCGGTAGTCGGTGATGTAGAAGCCGGATCCTTTGAAGATGAACCCGGCTCCGGCTCCGATCCTTCGCTTCACCGGTCCTGCGCAGCCTGCCTGGGGGCAGTCCGTCAGGTGAGGATCCTTCATCGACTGGCGCGCTTCGAACTGGTGACCGCACTTCGTGCATTCGTAGTCGTAGGTGGGCATGATGGGGGATGGTGAGGGTTGAAAGGACAGCAGCTATGAGGGAGGCACCGCCAGGGCGCAAAAGGATTTTTCGCCCCACCATCCACGTGCCCAGGCAGCGCACCTGCCGCAGGCCGGATTCAAGGCCTGCCCAGGGCAGCCCTTCCTGACTCCGGATCCAGCTCGCCTGGGCGGTTGCTGATGAAATATCCATGCCCACCCTTGCCAGCCCCCTTCTGGATGAGGATGCCCTTGAAGGATGGCTTCGACGCAGATGCAGGCGTCCAGTTCGGGGTGAACGTTCCACCAAAGGTCCCCAGCCCCTGGTTCAAGGTCAGGGAGAAGCTGCTGTTGGCGGCGGGTATCTTCGTCACCACGCTCGTGCCAGCCGTCGCTCCTGGGGAGATGTTGAAGGCTGTCACGCTCACCGCGCCCACAGGTTCGCCCACCAGTCTTCCCCCTGTGAACTCCAGCCGACCGTTGCCATCGGCCAGGTTCACCGGGTCCAGCCCAAGGGTGGTCTTCACATCGACCGTCTTGTCGTAAAGGCCGCCGAATGCATCCAGGGTGATGCCGTCCGGCCAGCCTGCGGTATAAAGCTGGGTCGCCTTGGCCACAGCCGTCGTGCCAGGCAGCTGCACCACCGATGGACGCATCCACTGAAGATCCGCGGCGGTCACATCGCTTTCAGGCCCGGCCGCAAAATGCAGCACTCCGCCGAGGCGTCCGCCCTTGACGGTCACCGGCTGGCCGGGTGTGACCAGGGGTGCGAAGACAGGGCATTCATCAAGCATGACCAGACCGCTGGCGGAGGTGAACGTGCTGCCATCGGCCAGCGTGCCGGCCCAGGTCACCCCGCCCACATCGGTGAGCGTCACGCTTCCGAAGCCCTCCCCCTGCGGATAGCTGTGAATGTCCCGTTCCGGTGTCTGCACCTTCGCCGGCATGGCAAGGGTGAAGAAGCCCCTGTTGTTCACCGACGCCGTGACCGGCACCTTCTGGTTGAGCAGCATCGACGGCACCTTGTTCGTGATGCTGTGAACGGCACGTCCCGCATGGCCCCAGACCATGTTCATGCCCATGTCCTCGCTGAGCATCGCCACGATGCCATGCATGCCAAAAAACATTTCCAGCCTGCGAGCACCAATCCAATGTTCATAGCTCGCCACGCCCGCCATGTTGTAGAGGATGCGTCCGTCGCCATAAAACCGCCCTGTGATGGCATGGGAGGAGCCGTCCAGGAGAATTTTTCCGGAAAAGCCCCCGGTGGATGGCACCAGGGTTCCCATGATGAAGCCGATGCTGGCAAGGTCAGGCTCGCGCTGGAGCAGACCGTAGAAACCGTTGCCCTCTCCCAGGGTGGCGAGAAAGCCGTTGCGAACAAACACGGCCTCCGCATCGGCGTCCCCGGCTGGCATGACAAAGGCTGCCACATGCCCCAGCGCCACAGCTCCCGGCGGCAGGCTGTTCCAGTGGCTGAACACATAACCCGGCCTGGGCGTGGCGGTCAGCTTCACAGGAGTGCCGGGAAGGATGGCGCTCGACTTCGGGCTGGCGTTCACCGCCGCCGGACTTTGTGCCGAGGCGGCTGTGGCGGGAGAAGCGCTGATGGTCACCGAGCCTGCCGAGCCTACGGCGACTCCTTCCGGCGCCACCCGCCGGATGGCCAGGCTGTAACGCCGCGTGTAGGTGAAGCTGCGATTGACGGTGGTGGACACGTTGCCTCGCAGGTCATAGGCCGTGACCGCCAGTGTGTTGGCGACGCCTTCCATCGGCGCGATGCTCAGGCTCCACGGAACCGAGGTGTTGGAAGTGGCGGCGCCCAGCGTGGCCTGGAGCGCCACCGGGGCGCCGTTCACCACAACCTCCACCCGGTCCACCCCCCGGGCGTCCCCGGCGGTTCCCTTCACCTGGAAGGGGCTGGTCGTGCTCAATGCCGTCACTGTGGCCGCTGGTGAGATCACCGTCAGCGACGGCCTGACCGTGTCGGCGGCCAGGATCCGCACCTGGGCGCTGCCGATGGCCCCAAGGACCGCACCACCCGACGGAGCCGACAACGTGAGGTTCAAACGTTTGTTAGGCACCAGCGTGCCCGCCCTGGGAATCAGGCTGAGGATGATCTCCCTGGTCATCTCGTCTTCGGCGAAATCCACCACGGTGGATTGGGCGAGGTAGTCGGCACCCGCCAGGGCGGGCGCAAACGGAGGCACCGTGCCTGCGGTGCCATCGGCGGTCCCAAGCGTCACGCTCGCCGGCAGGGTGCCACCGGTGCGGGTCACCGTCACCCGCAGGCTGGCATCCCCCTGGAGGGCCGTGTAGGTGGCTGAGGAAAAGCTGAGTTCACCCGCGGACAATCCCGTGCCGGTCACGAAAACAAGGAAAGGATTTTCATCAGCGTCATTGCTCAGAATCTCAAAGGCGGCCGAGGCCGGGCCCGCAGAATCAGGAGTGAAGGTCACGGTGAATGCGGTCTGCCCGCCGGCGGTGACGGAGCCGGCAGGTGCCGTGGTCAGCGAGAAGGCGCTGCTGCCCGCCGTGCGGCTCACGCTCAGTCCGGACAGGGCGGCCGTTCCGGTGTTCCTGACCGTAAAGTTCAGAGCTGAATCATCCCCCGGGGCAACTTCTCCAAATTCCACGCTGGAAACTCCGCTGACCAGTTCCGCTCCGGCAGGCTGCTCAACCACGATCTCCGGCGCGGGGAAGCCGAGCCTCCAGACCACCATTTGTTCGGCAGTGCCATAAAGGGCGCCATCTTTCCCAAAGGTCGGGCCGCCACGGGGGCGGCCCGAACTGACACCATCCAGTGAATGCAGCGTGGTCAGCACTCCGCCGGATGTGACTTTGAAAAGGGTGCCTCTGCCATGGGCGCCGCCCTTCATGGTGGTTCCATAAAAGTGGCCGTCAGGCCCCTGGCACAACCCCGACCACGGGGAGGCACCATTGGCTTCATCGAAGGAAACCAGGGTTGTCAGCACGCCGCTTGGCGTGATCTTGAAAACAGTGCCATAACCCACCGAGCCGCCCTGCTCGGTCGTGCCGTAAAAGCTGCCGTCCAGGCCTTTCACCAGGCCGGCATAAGGAATCGCGCCATTGCTGAATTGAAATGAAAGCAGGGTGCTCAACACCCCGCCGGGCGTCACTTTGAACACAGTTCCCATGCCACCGGCCCCACCTGCCGTGGTCAGTCCGTAGAAACTGCCGTCATCCCCCTGCACCACCCCGCCCCAGGGTTGCATGCCGCTGTTGTAGTTCAGCGAAGCCAGG
>Ga0315900_10003527_pt1 | contig 22832 bp, 13 predicted proteins | sample LakEriMetagenome_FD_203521 | JGI IMG/M metagenome (GOLD analysis project Ga0315900, IMG submission 203521) | Freshwater fungal communities from buoy surface, Lake Erie, Ohio, United States - Buoy 12 MA114 | ecosystem: Environmental > Aquatic > Freshwater > Lake > Lake biofilm | place: USA: Lake... | reverse complement strand
CTTCGGTTTCAGGAAAAGCACCTCGGCCCGCTCGATCCAGCCCTTGCGCAGGTCCATGCGAAACCAGCCGTCGCTGTTCTTCCGGTTGATCCGGCAGCCGCTGCGCGGCCCGGGCGCCTTGAGGTCGTGCTGTGTCCAGGTCCGGCCCTTGTCCGAGGACCAGATGATGCCGTTCTGATAAGTCGAGGCAGGCGCGCAGTGGGTGGCGATGAAGATGCCGTCCTGGTAAAGCATGTTGGCGGACTCAAACATCGGGTTGAACAGCAGCGTGTGCTTCGAGGTGTCGGTGAAATCGGCGGGCGCGCAGGTGAAGATGCCGCGGTCATGGCGGTTGGCGAGGGCGGGGCCGTTGGCGTCGGCGATCCAGTACATCCGGCCGTCGATGAAGTTCATGCCGCCGGCCTTGAAGCGCGAGTTGGAGTCCACCGAGATGACGAGCTTCCACTCCCAGGCATCGGCCTTCGCATCATAGGTGCCGCGCAGCCAGTGAACCTCCTTGCCATGGCCCCGGTCGATGTCGCCGGTGCAGGCGTAAAAGGCGTTCTCCGCCGAGTGGTAGGTCACGTTGTGGATGTGACGGGCGATCAGCTTGTTGGTTGGGTCGCCCAGCATCGGCGCGTCCGGCGGCGCCCCCTTCTGCTGGAATTTGGGGTTCTGACCGAAGCCATAGGCCAGCTTCACGGTCTCGCCGTTGTCGGTGGAATAGTAGATGTTCACCGGCACGGCACCGCCCAGGACGTTGCAGTAGTTGCCCCAGACGAGCATCTCCCGTCCGCCCACCTCAAAGCAGTGCTCGCCGTCGAGTGAATGAAAGTACCACCCCGGATTCTTCGGATCGACCGGCTTGTGCGGCCGGTAGTCGGCGCCGTCCGGGCGCTTCACGATGATCTCGCGGTGTGACTTCAGGTTGTCCGTGCTGAGAAAGAGCCGCTCGCGCGTGGCGAACAGCACGCTGCCGTTTTTCAGCAGCACGCTGAACGTGATGTCCTGGGCTTCGGAAAAGTCCGCCACATGCGGCCAGGTCTTCCCGCAGTCCTCGGAGAGCATGATCTTCGTTCCCAGGAAGGCGAAGGCGCGGTTGTCCCGCTGCGTGTCCACATAGGGCTCGTCCGCCGACGGGATGCGGTAGATGAAATGTTCCGTCTCACCCGTGATGGCTTCGGCGGACAGGGCAATGGCGGGCAGAAGCAGCCCGGTGACAAGGAGGAGGTCGCGGAGGATTTTCATGATCAGGGCTGGCTGAGAAGGAAGGCGAGAAGGTCACGCAGCTCGACGTCGGTGAGCGCGACCACCAGGCCGGGCGGCATGAGGGAGGTGCGCAGCTCGGTGCGCCTGACGATGTCTGCCTCGGGGAAGGACTTCTCCTTGCCGGTGAGGTCGCGGAAGACATCGGAGCTGGAGGAGCGCAGCAGGATGCCGGTGAAGGTGGTGCCGTCCTTGAGCTCGACCAGCGAGGGATAAAACTGCGGCGCCACTTCACGGTGCGGCTCCAGAATGGAACGCAGAATGGCGGCCCGGTCACCCTGCCGGGCCACCAGGGAGAGGTCGGGACCGACGACGTTGCCACGGCCGCTGTGGCGGTGGCAGGTGGAGCAGAGCGCGACCTTCGAGTTGAAGAAGATGCGCCTGCCCTTGTCGCGGTCAGGTTCGCCGGGAAGCGCGTCCAGCCGCTTCAGCCAGGCCTCGGTCTGCTCAAAGGGCGGGCGGTCCGCCACGGGCGTGAAGCTGTCCGTGAAGCGCAGGGCGCGCTTCGCCTCATCACGGATGAGGGCGTTGTCGTCCTTTGCGAGCTTCTGCAGCAGGGCGGCGTCATCCGTGCCCAGGATGGCCTCGGCACGAAGCCGCGGGCCGCGTTTCTCGTCCGCGGCGATTTCAGCGCTGGCGCGGCGCGCGGCGAGCGTGCGCACGGCTTCAAGCTGCAGCACCTCGTCATCGCTGGCGGCGAACCCCCGCAGCATCTCGGTCGTCAGGGCCTTGTGAGCTGGCGGCGCGAGACGGAGGGCATAACCTTTGATGCGATCAGGCGTGCCAGGATGAGTGATGCGGCCGACCAGCACCTCGGGGTTGGTCACGCCGGCGCCAGGTTCGCCACGAAGGGTGTTCCAGGTGGCGAGCACGGCTTCAAAAAGCCTGAAGTCGAGCTTCGGATCCGAAAGCATGGCCTCAACCTGCGGCTGGAATTCCGTGAGCACGGCGTCGGCGGTCCAGCGCAGGCATTCAAAACGCATTTCAGGTTCGGCATCGTCCAGGAAGGCGCGCACCCAGCGGGCGTCATTGAGGCCGGCGCGGCGCATCGCCACGAAGGCCCAGACACGGTCCTGAGGTGGCAGGGCCTTCACGGATTCAATCGTCAGGCCCGGACGGGAAAGCGCGGTGAGGGCGGCGTCGGCAAGGTATCGGTCAGCCCCGCGCGCCAGCTTCAGCAGCTCGGCCGTGCCCCGTTTTTCAGCGCCTTCACGCAGCTTCTTCGCCAGCACCGCCTCCGCTGTCGCAGGCTGCTTTTCGGCAATCCAGGGCTGCTTGCTGATTTCGAGCTTCCACAGCCTGCCGCGGCCATGAATCGGGTAGGAGCTGAACACCCAGTCGGTGAGGTAAAACGCGCCATCAGGCCCCTGCGCCATGCAGACAGGGCGGAAGAAATCGCTACCCTTCACCAGCGGCAGGCGCTCGGAGGTGTAACCCGCGCCTTTTCTTTGCAGCGGGAAATAGTCGATGCTGTGGTCGCTCCAGCTCGGGATCATCACGCCGCCGCCAAGCTCAAGCACGGCGCAGGGGCCCTCACCGCAGGGATGCACCATGCCCAGCGTGCCGCGAAGCTCGCCATTCCAAGCGACAAAGGGATGCACGGGCGCGCTGCCATAGACCCACTGGAAACCGTAGTCGGCACCTTCCACGACGTTGAGCAGGCGGCAGGGCGGACGGCTGCCCGGGTCGTTTTCCGCCGCGAAAATCTCGCCGTCGGAGCGAACCATCAGACCGAAGGGGTTCCAGAAACCGCGGGCGATGCGGCGCAGGCCCTTGCCATCGGCGGAACAGCGGAACACGCCACCTTCACCACGTCCGCTCACCTTCGCGCCATCCGTGCCGGTGAGGATCCAGTCCTTGCCGAAGTTTTCGCCTAACGAAAAAACCAGACCACCATCCGGATTCCAGGCCATGCCGCTGAGGCCGTTGTGCGGATAGTCGGCCACAGAGTCGAGCGTGGCCAGGTTCTCCTCGGTGTCGCCCCTGCCGTCGCCGTCGCTGTCCTTCACGCGCAGCACGCGGTCGCGCTCCGCGAGGTAGATCCAGCCGTCCGGACCGACCTCGACATGCATCGTGGCGTCGGTCTTGTTGTAGAAGACCCGGCGGTTTTTGCCGTCGGCGTCAAAGACGAGGATCTCGTCATGCTGCGGGCCGACATAACCTTCCGGACGAAAGTGCGTGTGGCAGGCGGCGAGCCAGATGCGGCCCTGGTCATCGACATCGATGCCTGTCGGGGTGACCAGGTCGGGATGCTCGGCCAGCAGCGTCATCTTCACGCCCGGCTGCAGCGTTTCAATCTGAGGCGGCAGGTCCTTCGGAACGTCCGGCGCCTTCGGAGGCGGTCCGGACTGGGCAAGGGCGGCGACGGGAAGGGCGAGCAGCAGGCGCAGGTTCATGGAGAGCGTAAACCTACGCCCTTCACCAAGACGGCCTGTCGCCAGGGCAGAACGAAAAGCAGATCAATAACCGAGCCAGGGCCCGAGGCCCAGTCTGCCTGCAGCAACCAAATGCATCATCGAATCAAATGCGGGATTTGCGGGTAAATGGAAACCGACTAAACCTTAAGTTTGCACATGCACGACGACTCCATTGTCCCCGGCGCACGCCAGTTTGCCACGACATGCTGGACGCTCGTTGGCGCAGCAGGTGCAGATGACAGCCATTCAGCAAGGGCGCTGGAGACGCTGTGCCGTGACTACTGGTACCCGCTCTATGCGTTTGTGCGGCGGAGAGGACATGGGGCGGCGGACGCTCAGGATCTCACGCAGGCCTTTTTTGCATCGCTGCTCGCCAGAAACAGCCTGGCGCAGGCGGACCGTTCCAAAGGCAGGCTACGCAGTTTTCTGCTCGCGATGCTGTCATGTTTTCTGGCCAACGAGCGTGACCGGGTCATGGCGCAAAAGCGCGGTGCGGGCAGGATCCTTGAATGGGACGCGCTGAATGCGGAGGAGCGTTACGCTGCGGAGCCTGCCAGCGAAGAGGCGGAGCCCGAGATGGCGTATGATCGACGCTGGGCGCACCTGCTGGTCGGGCGGGCGCTGGAGCAATTAGGCGCAGACTACGCTGCCGCGGGCAAAGGCACGTTGTTTGAGTCCCTTCGTGGCACCTTGACTGGAAACGAGCCTCCCCGTTCCGAAACGATGCAAAGACTCGGTCTCAGCGAGTCCGCACTGAAGACATCTGTGCATCGCCTGCGTCAGCAATACCGCGCCATTCTCAGGCAGGAGGTGGCACGCACGGTTTCCGATGAAACGGAGGTGCAGGCGGAGATGCGCCACCTGGCTGCGCTGCTGCGTCAGTCATCATTTTGACTTTTTTGCAACCTGGCCGCCTCATTTTCTTGAGAACAGGTCTGCCATGAAAACCCCGCCGACCTGCCCCAAATGCCAAGCCCCTCTCCCCGCGCCTGACGCCGAATGCGCGGCCTGCCTGCTCAGCCTCGGCGCAGAAATAACCCAGGCCGCAGATCCAGCGAAACTGCCGGAGCTGGCGCTGCGGTCGGGCGAAAGATTTGGCGGCTACCTCATCGGGAATGAACTCGGCCGCGGTGGCATGGGGGCGGTGTATTTAGTCACTGAAATGGCCACCGGCAGGTGCCTCGCGCTTAAGGTGTTGTCCCATCAGCTCGCCGACGCCGATTCACGCGCCCGGTTCCTTCGCGAAGGCCGCGTGGCTGCCTCAATCAATCACGCGAACAGTGTCTACATTTTCGGCACGGAGGAGATCCAAGGCCGGAGCGTCATCACCATGGAGCTGATCAGCGGCGGCACCCTCCAGCAACGCGTGCTGGAGAAAGGTCCGCTGCCCGTGGGTGAAGCGGTGGACGCCATCCTGGACATCATCGCCGGCCTGGAGGCTGCGGATGCCGCCGGCGTGCTGCACCGCGACATCAAGCCCACGAACTGCTTCATCGACATGGACGGCACGGTCAAGGTGGGGGATTTCGGACTCTCCATCCCGACCGAGGGCGGCGGCCGGGATTACAATGTGACCAAGCCCGGCGTCCTCCTGGGAACGCCGGCCTTCTGCAGTCCAGAGCAGCTGCGCGGAGAACCGCTTGATGTTCGCAGCGACATCTACTCCGTCGGCGTAACCCTGTTTTACCTGCTGACAGGCCAGACACCGTTCCAGGGTGAAAACGTCATGCAGGTCATTGCGAACACGCTCGACAAAGCGCCGCACGATGCGGCCAAACTTCGTCCAGGCCTGCCCGGAGAGATCGTGCGATTGATCCAATCCTGCCTGGCGAAACAGGCGGGGTCCCGCCCTCAGACCTATTCGGCGCTTCGGAAGCTGCTGCTGCCCTTCCGAAGCGCGGCACCCACGCCGACATCCCTGGGCCAACGCTTGGCCGCAGGGGTGATCGACCTTGTGGTCACGCTCGGAGCCACCTGGATCCTTTCGCTTCTGACGAGGGAAGATCCGATGACATGGACGGAGCCTTCGAAATGGGGCGTTTACACAGGGTTCATGTGGATGTGCCTGGCTGCGATAGAGATCATTCCACAGGGACTCTGGGGAGCCACGATCGGACAGGCGGCGATGCGACTGCGTGTCATGCTCAGTGATCGTGGCGTCCCTGGACTGGGACGCGCCCTGACACGCTGTCTGATAATTTACCTGCCTTGGCTGATCTTGCCGCTGATGGGGCAGGACAACGACTCCTTCGGCATGATCAACCTTGTTGCCTGGGCCTACTGTCCGCTGCTCTTTGTGACAATCCGACGGCACAATGGTTTTGCCGCCTTGCATGACCTTTTGACTGGCACGCGGGTGGTGGAAAAAGCTGTCGCACAGGGCACCAAGACCGTCGCCAGTGTGTCTCCGGACGCGGCCCACTCCACACCATCCATCCTGGAACCGACCGGCCCCTTTCAGCTGCTCGGCACGCTCGATCAGGACGTTGATCACACCCTATATCTTGGCTTCGACCCAAGGCTGCTGCGGCGCGTCTGGGTGCGGGTTCATGCCGAGGGAGAAACTCAGACGCGGCCGCACGTTTCGCGGTTCACGAGACTTCGCTGGCTTGCCGGGGAAAAGTCGCAAAAACGCTGCTGGGATGCGTATGAGGCACCGTCAGGCAAGGCGCTGATGGAGGTGCTGTGTCAGGCTCAGCCATGGTCCATGGCACGACACTGGTTGCATGATCTGGCCCAGGAAATCGAGCTTTCACGTCAGGAGGGATCGCTTCCTGCCCTGCTGAGCCTGGATCGAATCTGGATCACGGAGAAGAACAGGCTGAAGCTGCTGCCCTTTGCAGCGCCAGGAACTGAAACCACACCACAGGTGAACGCGTCCACGTTTCTTAACCACGCCGCCCAGGCGATGTTGGAAGGCCGCATACCCGGGCCCGAGGAGGCTCTGAGCCGACCCGCAGCCGCGCCCGTGCCAGCCGCCGCCCGGGAATGGCTGAGAGGGCTTGTTCAGAACTCGTCTGCAGCAGTGCTTAAAACCCTGAAGCCACTGCTTTGCCTTCCCGCCGAGGTCAGCAGGCTTAAACGCGCAGGATTGATGCTCATTCCGGCCGCCCTGCCACTGTTCACCCTGGCCGTGTTCTTCATGTTCAGCCTTACCCACGAAAGGGTCCGCCGGATCGAAGCCCTTCATCCCCAGGTGCACGAGGCATTGCATCTGCTCACCCACTGGGATGCCATGGTGATTGCAGCGCCTTTTCTATCCGATGCCCAGCATCGTTATCCGCTGCTTGCCATGGTGAAAAACAACCCGGCAAAAGCACGCCATCTACTCGGCGTGCTGATCTCCTCTCGTTATGGCCGTTTGGTCAACGAACCAGCGACCTGGGAAAACCCCGAAGTCAAACTCATGTGCGCCCCATACCTTGCCCTGCAATCTCGCGAACGGATCGAAAAAATGGTGCAGGAGCACGCCGGCTCCAAACCGGCGGACGTGGCGGAGGCGGAGCGCGTCTTTGCGCTGACGTTCAAGAACCACCTTAACAAAAACCCTTCCATGGAGGCATTCGCCACAGACTCGATAGATGCATCGAGCCACATTCTCCTGGGTGCCGGCCTGCTGGTCTTTGAAGCATGCGCCAGCCTGCTGCTGACGTTATTCTGGCACCGGGGAATGCTCCAGCGTGCGTTTCGCGTGGACTACGTGCTTGCAGACGGGCGGCCCGCAGGCCGCCTGCGCCTGCTTCTGCGCGCACTGCTGGGCTGGACTCCAGCCACAGGACTCGCGCTGTTTTTCATGACGCAAAGCTGGCCTCTGACCACTGCTTCACAGATCCTCGGCGGATTGTTCGCGCTGGGGGCTGCGGCACTGTGGATTCAGAGCCTGCGGAATCCGATGCGTGGACTGCATGATCAAATCGCACGCACTTGGCCCGTGCCCGAGTAAGCAAAGGCACTCAATAACCGAGCCAGGGCCCGAGCCAGCGCTCCATCTCCTCGACGGTCTTGCCTTTGCGCTTCGCGTAGTCCTCGACCTGGTCCTTGCCGAGGACGCTGATGCCGAAGTAGTGGGCCTCAGGATGGGCGAAGTAGAGGCCGCTGACGGCGGCGCCTGGGTGCATGGCCATGCTTTCGGTGAGTTCGACGCCGGTCTTGGCGGTGGCGTCGAGCAGGGCGAAGAGGATGGGCTTCTCGGTGTGGTCCGGCTGCGCGGGATAACCTGGAGCCGGACGGATGCCGCGGTAGTTTTCCTTGATGAGGTCGGCGTTGGCAAAGTCGCCGGGCTTTTCATAGCCCCAGGCGAATCGGGCCTGCTGATGCAGATACTCGGCGAAGGCCTCGGCAAGCCGGTCGGCGACGACCTTGGTCAAAATGCCGTGGTAGGGATCGTGCGCGGCCTCGAACTCCTTCGCGAACTCATCACCACCGTGAATGCCGACGCAGAAGCCGCCGATGGAGTCGATGCGGCCGCTGTCCTTGGGCGCGACGTAGTCACTGAGGGCGAAGTTGGGCTTGTCCTTCTTGATGACCTGCTGGCGCAGGGTGTGAAAGGTGGTCTTGAGCCTGCCGTTTTCGTAAACCTCGATGTCATCACCGACGCTGTTGGCGGGAAAGAGGCCGAAGACGCCCTTCGCGGTGAAGCGCTTCTCCGCGATGATGCGGTCGAGCAGGGCGTTGGCGTCATGGTAGAGCTTCAAGGCCTCGACTTCGGCCTTGGCCTTCATTTCGGGATCCTCATTCGCGGAGGAGAAACGCTTCTCGGCGGCGATCCAGCGACCGCGCAGCTCCCAGGAGTGGAAGAAGGGCGACCAGTCGATGAACTCGCGCAGCGTGGCGATGAGTTCGGGGCCTTCGACAACCTTCGTGCCCGTGAATCTCGGCGTGGCGATGTCCTGCGTGCTCCAGTCGAACTTCTGCCCCTTCTCGCGGGAGTCGGCGAGGCTGAGCAGCTCGCGGTCTTTTTTACGGCCGTATTCCTCGCGGAGCTTCGCGTGGCGCTCCTCGTTCCTCTTCACGAAGTCGGCGCTTTGATCCTCGGAAAGCAGGGCCGTGGTCACCGGCACGCTGCGTGAGGCGTCGAGCACATGAACGATGCTGCCGCTGTACTTCGGCGCGATCTTGATGGCGGTGTGCGCGGCGCTGGTGGTGGCGCCGCCGATGAGCAGCGGCTGCTTGAAGCCCAGGCGCTCCATCTCGGAGGCCACGTGCACCATTTCATCCAGCGAGGGCGTGATGAGGCCGCTGAGGCCGATGACATCGGCGCCAACCTCGACCGCCTTGTCGAGAATTTTCTGGCAGGGCACCATGACGCCCATGTCGGTGACCTCGAAGCCGTTGCAGGCCAGGACGATGCCGACGATGTTCTTGCCGATGTCATGCACGTCGCCCTTCACGGTGGCGAGCACGATCTTGCCGGCGCTGCGCTGCGCCGGGTTGGCGAGCTTCTCCTCCTCCATGTAGGGCTGCAAGTAGGCGACGCTCTGCTTCATGACGCGGGCGCTCTTGACGACCTGCGGCAGGAACATCTTGCCCGCGCCGAAGAGGTCGCCGACGACGCTCATGCCGTCCATGAGCGGGCCTTCGATGACGCTGAGCGGCTTGCCGAGCTTGGCGAGCGCCTCGGCGGTGTCCTCGTTGATGAAGTCGGTGATGCCCTTGAGCAGCGCGTGCTCGAGGCGCTTCTCGACGGGCGCCTCGCGCCAGCTGAGATCGATCTCGGCCTTCTTCGCGCCGCCGGCCTGGCCTTTGAACTGCTCGGCGTAATCGACGAGGATCTCGGTGGCGTCTGGGCGACGGTTGAGGATGACGTCCTCGACCTTCACGAGCATCTCCGGCGGGATCTCCTCATAAACCTCGAGCATGCCGGCGTTGACGATGCCCATGTCCATGCCCGCCTTGATGGCGTGATACAGGAACACGCTGTGCATGGCCTCGCGCACCTTGTTGTTGCCGCGGAAGCTGAAGCTGATGTTGCTGACGCCGCCGCTGACCTTCGCGTGCGGAAGGTTCTGTTTGATCCAGCGCGTGGCCTCGATGAAGTCGACGGCGTAGTTGTTGTGCTCGTCGATGCCGGTGGCGACGGTGAGGATGTTCGGATCGAAGATGATGTCCTCGGGCGGGAAGCCGACCTCGTCGACGAGGATGCGATAGGCGCGCTCGCAGATGCGGATCTTGTCCTGATAAGTCGCGGCCTGGCCCTGCTCGTCGAAGGCCATCACCACGGTCGCCGCGCCGTACTGCTTGATCTTGCGGGCGTATTCCTTGAACTTTTCCTCGCCCTCCTTGAGCGAGATGGAGTTCACGATGCCCTTGCCCTGCAGGCACTTCAGGCCGGACTCGATGATCTCCCACTTCGAGGAATCGACCATGAAGGGCACCTTGTTCACCTCCGGCTCGGTCTGCAGGAGCGTCAGGAACTTCGTCATCATGGCGACGCCGTCGATGAGGCCCTCGTCCATGCAGACATCGATGACATTCGCGCCGCTCTCGACCTGCTGGCGGGCGATGGCGACGGCCTCCTCGAGCTTGTTCTCCTTGATCAGCTTCGCGAACTTCGGCGAGCCGGCCACGTTCGTGCGCTCGCCGATCATGAGATAGTTCGAGCCGGGGCTCAAAATGTAAGGCTGCGAGCCGCTGAGACGCATCGTGTGGGGATCGGCGGGCACCTCGCGCGGCGCGAGGCCCTCCACCGCCTTCGCGATGGCGGCGATGTGCTCCGGCGTGTTGCCGCAGCAGCCGCCCATGATGTTGACGAAGCCGCTGCCGCCAAAATCCTTCGCGTAGCCGGCCATGTCCGGCGGCAGGAGGTCGAAGCCGGTGGGCGCCAGCGGGTTCGGCATGCCGGCGTTCGGGTAGGCGGAGACGAAGCAGTCCGCCTTCGCCGCGAGTTCGGCGAGGAAGGGGCGCATCTTGTCCGGGCCTAACGAACAGTTCAGACCGATGGAGAGCGGCTTCACATGCCGCATGGCGTTCAGGTAGGCCTCGGTGACCTGGCCGGAGATCATCGTCTCACCGCCGGGCCCCACGGCGGCGCTGATCTGCACCGGCAGCTCGACCTGGTCCTCCTCAAACACCTCACGGATGGCCACCAGCGCGGTCTTCGCGTTCAGCGAGTCGAAGATGGTCTCCACCAGCAGCGTGTCGACGCCGCCGGCGATGAGGGCGCGCACCTGGTGCTTGTACGCCTGCTTCACCTGGTCAAAGGTGACATAGCGGAAACTCAGGTCGCTCAGGTCCGGGAACTGCGACAGCGACACCGTGAGCGGGCCGATGGCCCCGGCGACGTAGCGCTTCCGTCCCGTCTGTTCCGCGACGATGTCCGCCCATTTGCGGCACTGCCTGGCGGACTCGAAATTGATCTCCCATGCGAGGTCATTCAGAAACGTGTCCTCGATGATGCCCTGGAAGAACTCCGGGTTTTTTTTGCCTTCTCGGAAGAACTCCGCCTGGGCGATGCTGGTGGCGGAGAAGGTGTTGGTTTCGATGATGTCAGCCCCGGCCTCGAGGAAGCGCTTGTGGATGTCCTCGATGATGTCGGGACGGGTGATCGAGAGGATGTCACCGTTGTTGAGGATGTCCTTCTCGTTGTCGCGGAAACGCTCACCGCGGGCGGAGGCTTCATCGAGCATGCCCTTGGCTTTGTACTGGCGAATGGTCGTCCCCATCGCTCCATCGATGACCAGGATGCGCTGACGCATGGCGGCTTCGAGTTCAGGGCGGCAATTGGGGCGGGCGGGCATGGCGAAAACTAGCGCCGGACATGGAGAGGTCAACCCCTCGCATCAACGCATCATGATTTGTGGATATGTGCCAAACACCCCTCCACAGGCTCGCTTCTTCCAAGTTGACCACCTTGGTTCGCCATCCACAGATGCTCACATGTCCGCCTGCCGTCGTTTTCTCCTTGGCCTGCTTCTGCCGGTACTGTCCTCCTGCACCGGGTTCGAGATCAAGCCGCTGCTCGGCCAGACACTCCAGATTCCCACCGCTGACTTCGGACCGGAAACCCTCTCCGCCCCGCTGCTGGGCACGAACGCCGGACGGAAGACGGCGGTGGTTTACCTGGGGTTGTCGCAGAAGCAGCTCGAAGCGCGCTATCCATCGACGCAATACTGCCATGTTCCCGTGGTTGAGGGCATCCGGCATCTGAACCGTAACGTTGCTGAACTTCCCCATGATCCGGCTCACGCAGAGCTTCGGAGCCGGTTGATCGCCACGCGCAGCCGATTGATGGATTATTACGACACTCGTCGCATCGCCTTCAACTCGGTGCCACCCTACACGGGACGGGGCTTCATGTCCCGGCGGATGATGATGCCGGCGATAGGCACGACCCGCTGAGGCCGGTTGAGGTCACCAATTGGCGGCCATTCCGGCGCCTTTGGCGCGCTGAAGCCCCCAGTACATCATGGTCCGGGCATCGTCCCAGATGTACTTTGTTTTGGTGCCAAGCTGAACCAGGATGACGTTCCTGCCGCGGCTGCTGGCGGTGGAGATGAGACAACGGCCGCTGGCGTTGGTGTAGCCGGTCTTCATGCCATTGCACTCGGGCATGACCCCCAGGAGTTCGTTGGTGTTCCTGAGGGTGATCGTGCGGCCGTCGCGGCGGGTGAAGGTGTAGTATTTCCGCCGCACGGCGTCTCGGATGACCGGGTTGCGGTAGGCCGCCATGGCGATGCGGGCCATGTCACGGGCTGTGGAATATTGTCCGCCGACGGTCAGGCCATGCGGATTTCGGAAACTGCTCTGGGAGCAGCCCAGGGAGCGAGCCTTGGCGGTCATCTTGGCGGCGAAGGCGCTGATGCTGCCGGCGTTGTCCCGGGCCAGCACGTTGGCGACATCATTGCAGCTCTTGATGAGAAAGGCGTAGAGAAGATGGCGCCGCGTGTAGGTGTCGCCGGGGCGCAGGCCGAGCACCGTCGGCTCCACCCGGACATCGGAAGCCTGGACGGTGACCTTTTTGTCCAGATTGCCGGCGTCCATCACCACCAAGGCCGTGAGAATCTTCTGCGTGCTGGCCACGGCCCGGGGTGTCTCCGACGCACGTCCGGCCAGGTGGCGGCCGGTGTTGGCGTCAATCAGCAGGTAGGAGGCCGCACGAATGGGAGGGCCTGAGGCCACCACCAGCGTGGGTTCGAGATCCATGGTGGAAGCCTCCTCATAAGCCACTGGCCGAGCTGCGGGAAAACCGTTCATCGCTCCAAGGCTCATGTCTCCGGAAGCGGTCCGGCGAGGTTCGGACACAGCGCAGGAGGCCAGGGAAAGGACTACCGTCAGCAGGGCGATGGACGCTGGGAACCGGGACAGCATGAGAGATCGTAAGGGAGGGGGAACGCAGCTTTGATGCCGGATTCCATCTCTTCAAGTAGGCCAGGACGTCACCTGGTGTCAACCTGGGCCGCCATTGGCAGGTAAAAGAAGAGGCGAAGGTGGCCGTGAGCCCCCTTTCAGGAGTGAAGATTGGCGACGATGCGCAGGCCGTGAAGGGTCAGATCAGGATCCACGGGAATGCTTTCCTGGATCCCCGACATGATCCAACCGGCATCTCCGCCGGTCGCCACGACATGCACCTGCAACCCGGCGGGCATCTCCTTTTTGAGGGCGTCCAGGATGCCCTGGACCATGCCACGGTAGCCGATGGCCGCCCCGGCCTGAATCGCGCCGACCGTGGACTTGCCGATGGCGCTGGCGGGTTCACAAAGCTCGACCTGGGGCAGCAGGGCCGTCCGCTCATGCAGGTAGTCGGTCATCAGCCGCAGACCCGGGGCGATCACGCCCCCGATATAATGACAGTCGGCGGACAGGATGTCGAAAGTCACCGCCGTGCCGAAGTCGATGACGAGGCCGGGAGCCCCATGAAGATGGGCCAGGGCCACGGCGTTGGCCAGGCGGTCCTGACCGATGGTCTCCGGCTGCGGATAGCGGACCCCGATACCCATGGGGGTGTCGTGACGCAGTTCCAGGAGGTTGGGAAACACCTCCCGCCAGACCGGCACCACCGCCGGGACCACGCTGGCAATCACCGCCCGGCGAAACTGCCAGCCGGAAACCGCCTCCCGGACGGCCTCGGGAGACACCCCGACGGAAGGCAGATCCCGGCGGTCGATCAGGTGCTCGGAGGTGGACAAGCCGAGCTTGGTACGGCCGTTGCCCACGTCGATCAGGAGAAAATCGGCGGTCATGGGGGCGTTTATGGAGGCGGGCGGGGGTGGCGGCAAGACCGGAAAAACAGGTTGCGAAACCTTGGATCACCTCCACTATGCGCGCCCCTTACCCGGTTCGGCCCCTCCAGGGAACCGCGAGGTGAAGGGATTATCCTGACTGTCACCATGAGCAACATCATCTCCAAAATCGAAGCCGAGCAGGTCAAAAAGGACGTGGCGTCCTTCAATGTCGGCGACACCGTCAAAGTTCACACCCGAGTCATCGAAGGTGACAAGGAGCGTATCCAGATTTTCGCCGGCATCGTCATCGCCCGCAAAGGCAGCAGCCTGAACGAGGCCTTCACCGTCCGCAAGATCTCCTACGGCGAAGGTGTTGAGCGTGTTTTCCCCCTCCACAGCCCGAAAGTGGCCAAGATCGAGGTGACCAAGCCCGGCCGCGTCCGCCGCGCCCGCCTGCATTACCTCCGCGGTCGTCAGGGCAAGGAAGCCATGTCCGTGAAGGAAGTCAGCCAGAACGAGGGTTGATCAGACAGATTTCCGACGGCGGCAAGGCTCCGAAAGCCGGCTGTGGTTGGTTTGTTGACGTTCAGAGCACCTCCGCGAAGCAACTCGCGGGGGTGTTTTGTTTTCAGGCCCGTGCTCAAAACACCGCAAGATTCGCCATAAAAACCAGCCTCAGAGCATCGTACATTCCCTTCTCCATCCTGCCCCCTACCAGACATGAAGCATCTCCCAGCCCTGTTCCTCCTCCTGTCTGCCCACGCAGCGTCCGCCCAGGAAACCAAACCCGCCGCAGCAGCTCCTGCGCCCGCCCCGGCTGCAGCCTCCGCCAGCAAGCCGGCTCCGGCCCAACCTGCTCCAGCCAAAGCCTCGCCCGCCCCTGCAGCGGCCCCAAAGCCTGCCGCCACACCGACACCTAGCCCGGCTTCGAAGCCCGCCACGGCTGCCGCTCCGGCCCCCGCCAAACCGGCAACACCTGCACCTGCTCCCGCTGCCTCTCCGGCCAAGACCGCCGCCAAGCCTGAAACCAAGCCGGCTCCTGCTCCCGCCCCGGCACCAGCCAAGCCGGCGCCTGCCGCCGCCAAAACCGAACCCGCCAAGCCCGCCGCTCCTCCCCCGCCGCCCAAACCCGTGGCCGTCTTCAAGGACAAGGCCCTCGAGGCCGCCGTGCGCAAACAGGTCTTCGCCAAGCGCGACAACCAGGAGGTCATCACCGCCGAGGACGTCGCCACCGTCTCCATCATCGAAGGCAAGGGCGCCGGCATCACCGACCTGAGCGGTCTCGAAAAATGCACCGCCCTCGCCTCACTGACCCTGTCCGACAACAAGATCACCAGCCTCGCCGCGATCAAGGGCCTGGAACGCCTCCAGTTCCTGGACGTCGCCAACAACCAGATCACCGACATCTCGCCGCTCGCCACCTGCAAGATGCTTCAGTACGTCGAGCTCACCAACAACAAGGTCGCCGACGTCACCCCGCTTGGTGGCATCACCACGCTGAACTCCCTCTACCTCGCCGGCAACCAGATCTCCGATGTCAGCGCCCTCTTCAAGCTGCCCAAGGTCTGGACCCTCTACCTCGACGGCAACAAGGTTTCCAAGCTCGACGGCATCGGCCAGCTCAAGTGGCTCTCCATGCTTTCGCTGAAGGGCAACCAGGTCAGCGACCTCGCCCCCCTTGAGGCCCTCACCGACCTGCAGTTCCTGTTTCTCGACAAAAACCCGGTTGCCGATCTCGCACCGCTTCATCGTGCCTGGAAGAAGGACAACGACGGCCCCCGCGAATGGGCGCCTTACTGCCAGATCTTCCTCTCCGACTGCCCGCTCAACGACGCCTCGAAAAAGCTCGTCGAGGAAATGAAGAAGGCCGGCGCACGGATCACCCCCTGATTCAGCCGGCTCAGTCCACCTGACGAAACTCCGCACTCGCTAGAAGGGCCTGGCAGAACGCAGCCAGGCCCTTTTCGTGGTCACCCGCGTCGTTCAGAAACTTCCGCACCATCCGCCTCTCCGGCTCGTCAGGCGAACGGTTGAAGCAGAGCTGGAAGGCCTCGTGAATCGGATCACGCGCCTTTTGAACCCGCCGCGCCAGAGACCTTGCCTGCTCCTGCACAAACGGCCCGTTCAGGACATACAGGGCCTGCAGAGGCACGTTCGTCACATCCCTGCGCCCGGTGACCAGGCTCGGGTTCGCCATATCAAACTGCTCCAAGACATCCGGCAGATGATCCCGGATCACCGGCAGATAAACCGACCGGTGCCTTGAGCCGTCCAGGTCCGGAGGCAGCTTCGCATTGAAGCCGATCAACGACACGGACTGTCCATCCAGTTCAGCGACCAGCGAGCCCGGCCGGCGCGAAAGATCCAGCAGCCCGGAAACGGAAAGCATGGCATCCCGGATCGCCTCCGCATCCAGCCTGCGGCGGCTTGCGTGGCTCAGCAGGCGGTTGTCAGGATCCACCTTGGAAGATCGTCCGGGCTCCCGCAGCCCAGCCTGGCGGTACGTCTCCGACATCACGATCTCCTTGATCATCTTCTTCACCGACCAGCCGCCCTCCATGAAGCGAACCGCCAGGTGGTCGAGAAGTTCAGGATGGCTCGGCGCCTCGCCGGTCGCGCCGAAGTCGTCCACGGTGCGGACCAGCCCCATGCCGAACAAATGATGCCAAATCCGGTTCACCATCACGCGCGCCGTCAGCGGGTTGTCACGACCGGTCAGCCAGCGGGCCAGCTCCACCCGGCCGCTCTGGCCTTTCGGCGCCTGCACCGAGGAGTCCCAGACCTTCGGGAAGCCGCGTGGCACCGTGCCGCGCGGATGACTGATCTCGCCTCGTTCATAAAACGGTGAGTCCATGACCTCCGCATCCTTCACCCCCATGCACAGCGGCAGCGGACGCCCTCTGTCATCCACGGCCTCCAGCGCCCCTTCGACTCCGCCCCGCGTCCAGAGGATGCGCAGCGCGTTGGAGAGCAGCCGGTGCGCCTCATCGCTGATGTCGCGCCCCTCGGCCCGGGCCCTGGCGATGTATTCCTGCTGCGCCTTCTCATCCGCGTTCAGCTTCGCCAGGTCGGCCTTCAACTGCCTGACCCGCTCCTCGGGCAGCGCCTTCCCGACAACCACCTGCCCCGGCAGGTCAGGCAGGCGGATGAGATGCCCGTGGTTGTTGTTTTCGGAATCGATCCAGTTCCCGTAAAACGTCCGCGTGCTTTTGAAGATGCCCGCCAGCCCGTAATAATCCTCCATCGTGAAGGGATCGGTCTTGTGGTCATGGCAGCGCGCGCAGGCGATGCTGCTGGCCAGCACGGCACGCGTCACCGCATCCAGCTGCTCATCCGCCACGTCGGCGGCAAACTGCGCCTTGTTCTGTTCATTGAGCCCCTTGGCACCGATCGCCAGAAAGCCCGTTGCGGTCAGCAGCCGGGCGCGTTCCACCTCATCTTTCGCAGGCAGCAGGTCGCCCGCCACCTGTTCCGTGATGAAGCGGTCATAAGGCATGTCCGCGTTCACCGCATCGATCACATAGTCGCGATATCGCCAGGCATGGGGAAAGGTGAGGTTGGACTCCCGTCCGTTGGATTCGGCGTAACGCGCCACATCCAGCCAGTGCCTTCCCCAGCGCACGCCAAACTCACGCGAGGCCAGCAGCGCATCCACCCTGGCCTCCAGGTCCGCGGGCTTGAAGGAGGCCGCCGCCTCCGGCGTGGGCGGCAGTCCGGTGAGGTCAAAGTGCAGCCGGCGCAGAAGGATGACCGGCGCGGCTTCGGGCGCAGGCTCAAGTCCATGCTCCTTCAGCTTCTCACGAATCATTCCGTCAATGCCCGCCGCAGACTGGAAGGACATCACCGGCTTCCGATGGCTCCAGAAGCTCCGCACCGCCCCGCCAGGACGGCCGGCGGCCGCCTTCCCTGCCTCACGCGGATCCACGGCCCCGGCCTTGATCCAGGCCTCCAGGTCGGCGATCACCGCCGCTGGCAGCCTCGGCTTCCTTGGCGGCATCTCCAGGTCCTGCTCATGCTTCACCGCCGCCAGCAGCAGGCTGCCGCCAGGATCACCGGGGACCACCGCAGGCCCGCTGTCGCCGCCCTTCCTCAGCCCCTCCCGGCTGTCCAGCCGCAGCCCGCCCTTCGACTTCCCGGACTCGGCCGAGTGGCATTCATAACAATGTTTGATCAAAACGGGGCGCACCTTCGCCTCGAAGAAGGCCGTGCCGTCATCCGCCGCGGCGCAGGCGGGCAGGGCCAGCAGCACGGCAAGAAGGCGTCGGTTCACGGTCATGACGCGTGGCACTGTCCCTCAGGAGACCAGGGGAGTCAAGACATCGCCATGCACGTCGGTCAGGCGGAAGTCGCGCCCAGCGTAGCGGTAGGTCAGCCCCTCGTGGTTGATGCCTAACAAATGAAGCATCGTCGCATGCAGGTCGTGCACGCTCACCGGGTCCTGCTGCGCCGCGAAGCCGAACTCGTCCGTGGCGCCGTGCACCGTGCCGCCCTTCACTCCGCCGCCCGCCATCCACACGCTGAAGCCGTAGTGGTTGTGGTCGCGGCCCAGCTTCGACTGCGTGCCGCTCATCTCCACGGTCGGCGTGCGCCCGAACTCGCCGCCCCATAGAACGAGCGTCTCCTCAAGCATGCCCCGCTGCTTCAGATCCGTCAGCAGCGCCGCGATCGGCTGGTCGATCTCCGCCGACAGCTTCCGGTGGTTCCTCTCGATGTTGTCATGGTTGTCCCACGGCTGCCCAGCCCCGTGCCAGAGCTGCACCATGCGCACGCCGCGCTCCAGCAGACGGCGGGCGATCAGCGTCTGCCTTCCATGCACGCCCTCGCCATACATCCTGCGCACATGCGCGGGCTCCTTCGACACGTCAAACGCGTCCGCCGCCTCCATCTGCATGCGGAACGCCAGCTCAAAGCTCTGAATCCGCGCCTCCAGCCTTGGATCCGCGCGGCCAGCCAGATGCGCCGCGTTGATCCGCCTCAGCAGCTCCAGCTGGCGAAGCTGCACCCTCTCATCCGCATGAGGGCTGCGGAGGTTCTCAATCAGGCGCTCCACCGACTCATGCTTCGAATCGACATAGGTTCCCTGGTAGGCTCCGGGCAGGAACGCCGCCTGCCAGTTTTCCGCCCCCTTGACCGGCAGGCCGCCCGGACACATCGCGATGAAGCCGGGAAGGTTCGCGTTCTCACTGCCCAGCCCGTAGGTCAGCCAGGCCCCGAGGCTGGGGCGCGGCTGGATCGAGTCGCCACAGTTCATCAGCATCAGCGAAGGCTCATGATTGGGCACCTGCGCCTGCATCGATCGGATCACCGCGATGTCGTCGATGTGCGCCGCCGTCTTCTCAAACAGCTCGCTCACCTCGATGCCGCTCTGCCCGTGCCGCCTGAACTTGAACGGCGAGGGAAACGCCGCGCCGGTCTTGCGCTCGGTGATGCGATGGCCCGGCACCGGCCGGCCCGCGTAGCGTTCCAGCGCCGGCTTGGGGTCAAAGGTGTCCACGTGCGAAGGGCCGCCGTTGAGGAAGAAGTGGATCACGCGCTTCGCCTTCGGCGCATGATGCGGCCGCGCCCCCGGCGCCGCCAGCACGTCGCCCAGCCCGAGCATGGCCAGCCCCATGCCGGATCGGCGGAGGAGGTCTCGGCGGCTCAGGACGGCTTGCATGACAAACCCAGTACGCACCTCGAGGGCCGGGCCTTTGCGAAACGGCCGATTAAACGCCCGGCGGTTTCTGCTTGGCGGCGATGCTCCGGTTCGCTCATCATCCCGGCTAATGCCACAGCCCCACATCGCCATCATCGACTGGCGCACCGCCCCGCAGGGCGAGGCCGAGTCCGCCATTGAAAAACACATCATTGGTCAGGCCGCACGGGTGACCCGGCACCTCTGCGACACCGATGCGGACATCGACGACGAGCTTGCGTCCGCCGACGCCGTCATCATCTGGCACAACATGCCGCTCTCCGCCCGCGGCATCGACCGCCTGAAAAAATGCCGTGCCATCATCCGCAACGGCGTCGGCTTTGACAGCGTCGACATCCAGGCCGCGCGTGAACGCGGCATCGCCGTCTGCAACGTGCCCGACTACGGCACCGAGGAGGTTGCCGACCACGCCATCGCCCTGGCCCTCGCGCTCTGCCGCCAGATCCTGCCCCTTCACGCCGAGGCCAAGACCCTTGGGTGGAACATCCGCGTCACCCCGAGGCTGCGCCGCCTGAGCACGCTCACCTTTGGCATTGTCGGCCTCGGCCGCATCGGCACCGCCACGGCCCTGCGCGCCAAGGCCCTCGGCTTCAAGGTCATGTTTTTCGACCCTTATCTCCCAAATGGTGCGGACAAGGCGGTGGGCATCACACGCGCGAGATCGCTCGACGAGCTGCTCATGCAGACCAACGTGCTCTCCCTGCACTGTCCGCTGAACGAGGAGACGCGCCACCTCATTGCCGAACGCGAGCTGGCGCTGCTGAAGCCTGGCGCATTTGTCGTCAACACCGCCCGGGGGGCCATCATTGGCAAGTCCGCCATCCTGCAGGCGCTGCGCGACGGCCGCCTTGCCGGCGCCGGGCTGGACGTCATCGAGGACGAACCCCTGCGAACCCCGGAAGAGGCCGCGACCCCGAACCTGATCGCCACCTGCCACGCCGCCTTCTGCAGCGTTGAGTCCAAAGCCGAGATGCGCAGCACCTCCGCACGCATCGCGCTGGCCGCCGTCACCGGCCAGCCGCTGGAAAACGTCGTCAACGGCGTCACCCGGCCTGTGAATGGATGAAATGTGCCGGGAGCTTCCTGCGAAATTCTTGGTTAGACTTATGAATCGCCGTGACACCTTCGCCCTCACACTTGCCGGGCTCGGCCTGGCCTTGCGCGCCCGGGCCGCCCTTCCCTCCATGCAGACCGCGCAACCGATCATCCAGGCCCAGGTGGACAACGGCACGCTTCACTCCGCCGTGCTGCATATCCAGCGGGGCGACGAAGTGGCCTGTCAGGCCTTTGGCAGGGCGGATGCCGGCTCCATGTTCCTGCTCGGCTCCATCACCAAGCCCCTGACGGCCGCCGCCGTCATGATCCTGGCCGATCGTGGCGCGCTTAAGCTTTCGGATCCCGCCGTGAAACACCTTCCCGAATTCAGCGAAGGAGCCCGCAGGAACATCACCCTCGAACACCTTCTGACCCACACCTCCGGCCTGCCCGACCAGCTGGAGGACAACAACGCCCTGCGCGCCCGCCACGCCCGGCTGTCGGAGTTTGTGAAGGGCGCGGTGCGCACGCCCCTGCTCTTCAAACCGGGCACGAAGTATCATTATCAAAGCATGGGCATCCTGCTCGCGGCGGAGATCGTGGAGCGGGTGTCAGGCATGCCCCTGCCGAGGTTTATCCAGCAGCACCTTTTCACGCCGCTCGGCATGTCGCGCTCCGTGCTCGGCCTGGGGCCGCACGCGAAGTCGGAGATGGTGCCGATGCAGACCGAGCACGCCGCCCCCGAGGCCGGAGCCGGCGACCCGTCCGCCCGAAACTGGGACTGGAACAGCGACTACTGGCGCAACCTCGCGGCCCCATGGGGCGGGGCGCACAGCTCGGCGGCGGACGTCGCCGCCTTCCTGCGCAGCTTCCTGCATCCCGACGGCCGGGTCCTGCGGGAGGAAACCGCCAGGCTCATGGTCCGGGACCACACCCCGGGGCTTGAGGCGCACCGCGGCATCGGATTCATGAGCGGCCCCACCGGTCTCGGCAAAGGTTGTTCGGCAGGCTCCTTCGGCCACAGCGGCTCCACCGGCACCCTGGCCTGGGCCGACCCCGCCACGGACACCAGCTTCGTGCTGCTCACCTCCCTGCCCAAGAACGTTTCCGGGGCGCTGCTGCTTTATCCCGTCTCGGACCAGGTGTCAGCCGCCTAACCGTGTTTGAAAACCGGCCTGCGGCCGGGCGCCGCAGAGTGGCCATCTCGCTCCGCGAGATGAGCTAGGCGTCTGGCAGGCTCAGCCCTTCACCCTCTCCGGCCGTCCTGCATCCGGGAAAAAGCCCCTGCCTCAGCACGACCCGCCAGGGTCAAGATTTGACCGGCTCCTTCAAGATTCACGGCTCCCGCTGCGTAGGTTTGGGGTCATGACCCCTCGCAGCCTCTGCCTACTCACCCTGTTCTCCACCTCCGCCCTTGTCGCGCAGCAGGTCACCCTGCCGCTGCCTCGCCTGCTGACGATGATGCCGATGGGCGGCCAGGCCGGACAGCAGGTCCAGGTGTCGATCACGGGGGAGAACATCGAGGATGTCTCCGGGCTCACCTTCTCCACGCCGAAGATCAGCGCCCAACCCGTCGCCGGAGCGACGAACCAATTCCTCGTCAGCATTGCCGCCGACCTGCCGGCCGGTGTTTATGACGCCCGCGTGATGTCGCGCCTCGGCGTCTCCTCCGCCCGCGCCTTTTCCGTGAACCGGCTGCCCGAGGTGCTGCGCACCAAGCCGAACAACACGCTCGAGACCGCCCTGCCCCTCGCCGTCGGCTCCATCTGCAACGCCACGATGACGAAGCGGGCCGTCGACCACTACTCCTTCCAGGGCGTGAAGGGCCAAGCCGTGGCCGTGGACTGCGCGGCGGTGGGCATCGACTCACGCCTCACCCCGGTGCTCGTGCTGGCCGACGCCAGGGGCGCCGACCTGAAGGTGAACCGCACCGGCGGCATGATCGATTTCACCCCTCCCGCCGACGGCACCTACATCATCAAGGTGAGCGATCTCACCTACCAGGGCGGCGAACGTCACTTTTACCGTCTCGCGATTCAGAAGGGTCCTGCGGAGCCGCAGCCGCAAACCCGGATGGTCAGCGCCATGTCCTGGCCGCCGGACGGCCTGGCCGCCAGGGCCGCCGCCAGCGAGTCCGAGCCTAACAACAAGGAGGCTCAGAAGATCAGCCTGCCCTGCGACATCGCCGGCGCCTTCTACCCCGCCGCCGACGTGGACACGTATGAATTCACCGCCAAGAAGGGCGAAACATGGTGGGTGGAGGTGGCCAGCGAGCGCCTC
>Ga0315900_10003526_pt1 | contig 22832 bp, 20 predicted proteins | sample LakEriMetagenome_FD_203521 | JGI IMG/M metagenome (GOLD analysis project Ga0315900, IMG submission 203521) | Freshwater fungal communities from buoy surface, Lake Erie, Ohio, United States - Buoy 12 MA114 | ecosystem: Environmental > Aquatic > Freshwater > Lake > Lake biofilm | place: USA: Lake... | reverse complement strand
CGCGCCTGCGCGAGCGACACGCGGACGACCCCGCCGCCCGCCAGGACGCGCTGATGCCGTTCGCGGATCTGCTGCCGCCTCGGCTGCGCGGTCCCAATCACCGCGTCGAAGCCGAAGAGGAGACGCCCGTTGTCGCTCGATGACCAGCCGCCGGGCGGCCCCTCGGCCGGCGCCGACGACGCTCCGGTACCGGCGGGTGCGGCGAGCTCGCGTGCGCCGCTGCGCCGGCTGCGCCTGCGCGTGTTGCGCTACAACCCGCGCGAGCCGCAGGTGCCCGCCCGCTTCGAGACCTACGAGCTCGACGAAGCCGACAACATGACGCTGTTCCTCGCGCTGGAGGAAGTGCGGGACCGGCTCGACGCCTCGCTGGCCTACGACTTCGTCTGCCGCGCCGGCATCTGCGGCAGCTGCGCGATGCTCGTGAACGGCCGCCCTCGCCTCGCCTGCCGCACGCTGACCGGCGGGCTGCCCGCGGAGATCACACTCGCGCCGCTGCCCGTGTTCGAACTGGTGCAGGACCTCTCGGTCGATACCGGCAAGTGGATGCGCGCCCTCGGCGAGCGACTCCACGCGTGGCTGCACGCCCAGCACGTCGAGCCCGACCTCGATGCGATCGAGGAGCGCATGGATCCAGACGTCGCGGAGAAGCTGTACGAGCTCGACCGCTGCATCGAGTGCGGCTGCTGCGTGGCCGCCTGCGGCACCGCGCAGATGCGCGTGGACTTCGTCGGCGGCGTCGGCCTCAACAAGATCGCGCGCTTCCACCTCGACCCGCGCGACACGCGCACCGACGCGGACTACTACGAGCTGATCGGCGACGACGACGGCGTGTTCGGCTGCCTCGGGCTGATGGCCTGCCACGACCTGTGCCCCAAGGAGCTGCCGCTCCGCACGCAGATCGCGTTCCTGCGCCGCAGAATGGTGCGCGCGGGCCTCTCGGGGAAGTAGCCGCGCCCGCGCGCGGCGGACTGCGTCAGCCGGCCGCAGCCGGCGGCCGCGCGACCGCGGCGTCGGCGGGCGTGCCCACGGGCGGCATCGCGGGCGCTTCGGCCGGAGCCGCGGTCGGCGGCGCGACGGGCGGGCAGTCCTCGACCGACGAGCCCCGCGCCTCGGGAACGGCGGCCACCAGTGCCTTCACGTCGAGCGCACGGCCGCCGGGCGGCCGCTCCACGTCGATCCACCACGTGACGACCGCGCGGGCCTGCTCGGCGATCGTCGGGGCCACGGCGAACGCGCGCAGTTCGTCGAGCCGGCGCTCCGCACGCTCGCGCTCGGAATAGAGCCCCAGCGAGACGACCGCGCTCGCGGCGTCCGCGGCCGGCGGCAGCACCTCGACGTCGGCGACGCCGGCCGCGCGCAGCCGCATCGCGACGCGGGTGGCCTGCTGCAGGGTCGGCGTCTCGAGCGACACCCAGTAGGCCGTGCCGTCCTCGCGGCGCGCGCTGCGCAGCCGGGGCTCGAGCCGCGACGAGCGCAGCCACAGCAGCGCGCGTTGCGCATCCGCCTCGGCGCCGAACGGACCGATGGACAGGCAGCGGCCCGCACCGAGCGCTGGCACTTCGGCAGCGAGCTGCAGGCGCGGGATCGGCGGCCCGGGCGGCGGCACGGCGGCCTCGCGCGCCGGCAACCCCACGAAATGCACGTAGGCCAGGAACGCGAGGTTCGCGAACAGGAGCGCGAGAACGAGAGCCTTCACGGGTGCGGCTCCTGCGCGATCGCCGCGAGCCCCTGCAGCACCAGGTCCGGCGCGCGCGAATGCTCGATACGGAGCAGCGGCGCGACGAGTTCGCCATCCCCTCCCGCCAGGAACACGTGCGGTGGAGCGTCGCCGGGGATGAGCACGCGCGCCAGCTCGGCGACCGAGCGCTCGGCGAGCGCGGCGAGCGCGACGCGGGCGCCCTGTTCCACCGCACCGCCCGTGTTCACGCCGAACGCGCCGTCGACCGCCGGCGGCGCGAGCGCCGACGCACGCGCGATACCGCCGGTGCGCTCGTGCAGCGCCTCGCGCATCATCCGTACTCCCGGCACGATGTAGCCCCCGCGATGCCGGCCCTGCGCATCGACGGCGTCCACCGTCAGCGCGGTTCCGGCGACGATCACGACGCACGCGCGGCGCGCCGTCCGCCAGGCCGCGATCATAGCAAGCCAGCGATCGACGCCGAGCGCGGTGGGCATCGCGTAGGCGATCGTCAGGCCGGCGGCGCGTGCCCGCGTCGCGACGAACTCCGGCGCGACGTTCCACGTCGCGCGCGCCCAGTACGTCAGCGCGTGGCCGAAGCTCTCGCCCGCCACGTTCGCGACCACCAGCCGCGCGGGTCGCCCGGCCCCGGCGAGCACCCGCTGCCAGTCGGCCGCCGGCACGTCGCGGTGGGGCGTGGCCTCCACGACACCCAGCCGCCCGTCGACTAGCCGCGACCACTTGAGCCGCGTGTTGCCGGCGTCGAGCAGCAGCGTCATCGGGACACGCCCACGATCACGACTCCGCCCGGAGCGACACGTCGCCCGCGGTGACCACGACCAGCCGGCCGTCGATCTCGACGCGGAGCTCGCCGCTGGCGTCGATGCCGCGCGCGACCCCGTGACGCGCGCCCGCATGGCCCAGTACGGTCACCGGGCGATCGGCGAGCGCATCCGCCGCGCTCCACTCGTCCCTGAACGGTGCGAGGCCCGCACGCTCGAACTCGAGCGCCATCGCGACGAGTTCGTCCAGCACGCACGCCGCGAGACGCGTACGGGGCACGGCAAAGCCCGTCAGTTCCGACAGGCTGGCCGGCGGCAGTCCGCCGCGCTCGACCACCTCGCGAGCGGCCTCGGCGGCGAGGCGGACGTTGAGTCCGAGACCGACGACCACGTAGGCGGGCCCGCTGGCCTCCGCGCGGAGTTCGCACAGGATGCCCCCAAGCTTGCGGCCGTCGAGCAGGAGGTCGTTCGGCCACTTGAGGCGCAAGTCGTGGACACCGAGCGCGCGCAGCGCACGCAGCACCGCGACGCCGACGGCAAGAGCCAGCGAGGCGAGCGCCGACCCCGGCTCGCGGAAGGTCCACCCGAACGACAGGCACAACCCGCCGCCGAACGGCGCGAGCCAGCCGCGCCCTCGCCGGCCACGGCCGGCGGACTGCCATTCCGCGAGGCAGGCGTCGAAGCGCCCGGCCGGCAGGTCGCCCGCCGCCAGCAGCCGGGAGTTCGTCGAGTCGATCTCGTCGTGGACCTCGAGCCGCCGCAACCGCCCCCGGGTGGCGGGCGCGAGTTCGTCCGGCAGGCTCGCCGCATCCAGCAGGTCGAGCGGCGTGCGGAGACGATGGCCGCGGCGCGGCACCGAATCCACCTGCAGGCCCCACGTCTCGAGCGCGCGCACCTGTTTCGCGACCGCGGCGCGGGTCACGCCGAGCTCGCGCGCCAGCGCCTCGCCGGAGTGGAACGCGCCGTCGGCGAGCCGCCGCACGAGCGCCGCCCGCCGCGACACTACGACGACGCCGAGTGCCGCCCGAACAGCCACAGGCGCCGCGCTCGGTTCTCGGTACCGGCGCGCATGCGCGCGATGTTCGAACGGTGGGTGTAGACGACGAAGGCCGTCGTCGCGATCCCGAACGCGACGAGCGGCAGCGCTCCAATGTCGCGAAGCAGCTGGGCGACCGGGAACGCGGCGGTGGCGAGCATCGTGGCGAGACCCACGTAGCCGGTGAGCACGACGACCGCGAACCACACCGCCACCACCGGCAGCAGCAGCGCCGGCTGTACGCCGCCGAGCACGCCGAGCAGGGTCGCCGCGCCCTTGCCGCCGCGGAACTCGTACCAGACCGGGTAGACGTGGCCCAGCACCGCCGCGGTGGCGCAGGCGACCACGAGCCAGTCGCGCGAGACCGCGGGATCCTGCTGCACGCCCGGGAGTTCGAGCCCCGGCAGCACGGCGGCCGCGAACCAGCCCTTCCCGACGTCGATCACCACCACCGCGAGCGCGAAGGCCCTGCCCTGCGTGCGCAGCGCGTTGGTGCCGCCGGCGTTGCCGCTGCCGAGCTCGCGGATGTCCACGCCCCGGACGCGGCCGACCAGCAGCGCGCCCATCAGCGAGCCGAGCAGGTAGGCAAGGAGCGTCTTGACGGCGAGTTCGAGCATCCGCGTCCGGCGAGGCGTCGATACGCCTCGAAGTCTAGCACCGGGGGTCGACGGCGGACGCGCGACACCCGCTAGTAGGCGTTCTGCTGCCGGAGCACCGCCGCGACCGTCTTCCACAGGATCTGGAGATCCAGCATCGGGGTCCAGCGCCGGAGGTAGTCGAGATCGTAGTCCACGCGGGCCTGCATGTCCTCGACCCTCTCGGTCGCACCGCGGCAGCCGTTGACCTGGGCGAGTCCCGTGATGCCCGGCAGCACCTTGTGCCGGCGCATGTACCCGGCGATCAGCCGCCGGTACTCTTCGTTGTGCGCGACCGCGTGCGGGCGAGGCCCGACCAGGCTCATCCGACCCTGGAGCACGTTGATCAGCTGCGGCAGCTCGTCGAGCGAGTAGCGGCGGAGTACGCGGCCGACCGGCGTCACGCGCGGGTCGTTCGGGCGCGCCTGCACCACCTGCGGACCGTTCTCGGTGACGGTCATCGTGCGGAACTTGTAGACGACGATCTCCTCGCCGTCGAGCCCGTACCGCCGCTGGCGGAACACGATCGGCCCGCGCGAGGTCAGCCGGATCGCGAGGGCGATCAGCAGCATCACCGGCAGCACCATCGACAGCACCACGGTCGTCAGCGCCACGTCCGTCAGCCGCTTGACGACCGCGCGCTCGCCGCGCATCGGCGACTCGCACATCGCGATCACGGGCACGCCGTGAACCTCGCCGCTTCGCGCGTGCAGCAGGTCGAACACGTAGAGGTCGGGGATGTAGTAGATCGAGGCCGTGGTGTCGCGCAGCCGGTCCACCATCGCCACCACGCGCCGCACGTGCGGCACCGGCAGCGCAACGAAGATCACGTCGATCCGCCGGCGCTTCACGAATTCGACGAGATCCTCGAGGTTGCCGAGATGAGGCGTCGGCGCTTGCGGTCCCAGCCGCACCGGGTCGCGATCGTCGAAGAAGCCGGCGATCCGCAGACCGGGATTGCGCGCGCTCAGGATCCGGTCGGCGAGCGCGCGGCTGGCCGCGGTCCAGCCCGCGAACACCGCGGCGCGCGCGTTGGCCGGATGGTTCAGGATGCGGCGGATCAGCTCGTCGACAACCACGGTCGCGGCGATGATGATCCAGGGCGTCACGAAGGCCCAGGTCAGCACCACGCGCCGCGCGAAGTAGGTCGAGTACTTGGTGAGGTAGGCGAGCGCGAGCAGCGTCGCGACGACGGCCAGCCAGCGCACGACGATGCCGACGGCGAGCGGGCTCAGCGCCGTGCGGAGCCGCGACTCGCTCTCGCGAGGTCGAGGGATCGCGAGGCAGAGCACGGCGGCCGTCGCCGCCAGCATCGCGAACGGCTCGCCCCAGCGCTCGCCGTAGAAGGCCGCGAGCGCCCGCAGGCTCGTCACCGCGATCAGCGCTGGCAGCAGCGCCTTCAGCGCGACGAGTCCCGCGTAAGCGAGCGCGTGGCGCCGCACCTGGCCTTCGGTCATCCCTGACTCCCACGCTCTCGACGGCGCGCCGACGCGCGTCGCGTGCTGCGCGGGCTTCCTGCCCGCGCCGGCCGATTAGACGTCAGCGCGCGGCTCGGCTGTGGGGGCGCGAACGCGAAATGCGTCGGGCGCGCTGCCTTTGGCACTCGCGCCCGCGTCGCCGCGCGCCGCCCGCGCGACGTGCAGGTCCGCTGCGAACAGGACGCCGGGCAGGCTCACGACCCTCACGATCGCGTGCTCGAGCAGCGAAGCGGCGACCGCGACGGCCGGTGCGACGCCGTGCGCCGCGAGCAGCGTCACGTACCCGATCTCCTGCACGCCGAATCCACCGACCGTGATCGGCAGCATCACGAGCACCCACAGCACCGGCATGACGACCAGCAGTGCGGACCACGCGAGATCTACGCCGCAGGCCAGCAGCAGCGCCTTCGCGAACGCGAGCCGCAGCGCCAGCACCACCAGGGTCCATCCGGAGACCGGCAGCGCTAGACGTCGCGCGTGACGGTAGGCGAGCGCCGCGCCGGCGATCTCGCCCAGCAGGCGCCCGGCGGGGGCCGGCAGCCGTGCCAGCAGCCGATCCCGCACGGCGGCCCTGACGGCCGGCGCGAGCAGTGCGAGACAGCCCGCACCGGCGAGCAGCGCGCCGACGATCACCGCGGCCGCGACGCCGTCCGGCAGGCGCGTGCCCGCCAGTGCCACGACGGCGACCGCCGCGAGCAGCAGCGACGCGAGCGCGATCGTCGCGCGGTCCACCAGGGTCGCGGCGACGACCGCGGCGGCCGGCTCGCCGCGCCGACACAGCGCCGCGACCCGCAGGGCGTCCACGCCCACGGAACTCGGCAGGAAAGCCCCGAGGCAGTTCGCGGCCAGCTGGATGCGGAACAGGCGCCAGTATCCGATCCGGATGCCGCGTGGCGCGAGCAGCAGCTGGTAGCGGCGATTGAGCGCGAGCCGGTCCAGCACCGCGGCAATCATGGCGAGTGCGACCCACGCGGGCTCGGCGCCGGCCAGCACCGCCGCGATCGCGCGCCAGTCGACCAGCAGCAGCACGAGGCCCAGCAGGCCCGCGGTCGCGATCCAGCGCAGCAGCCGACCCCGGGCGATCACGCGTGACGCCGGCGCCAGTCGCGACCCGCGCGAGCGCGCCGCAGACGCTGCGCGAACAGCCCCGGCACGGAACGCCGGCCCTCGCCCGGCAGGCGCCGAAGGTACTCGTCGCTGAGCCGCACGACGTGCCCCGCATCGTCGCCGGGGCGGTTCAGCGCGCGGCCGGGAGTGAGCCCCCAGTAGCACGCACGGAACCCGAGCGCGCGCGCCACGGCGACGGCGTTCGGCGTGCCGACGTACATGGGGAACGCCAACTGATCGACGCGAGCGCCCGGCAGTCGGCGCTCGATTTCGCGCCGGGACGCGAGCAGATCGTCGACCAGCGGCAAAGGCACGCCGCGACGCCGCGCTTCCAGCTCCGGTGCGCAGCCGCTCAGTCCCGCGGGGTTCGGCCACTCCGGCACGTAGCGGCTCTCCAGGGTGTGCGACTGGAAATCCACGAGTCCGCTGCAGGCGATCCGGCGGATCTCGGTCCAGGTCATCGGCCTCGCCTCGACGTCGTGGAACTCGTCGGCATGCAGTCCGGGTGCCACGAAGCAGGTCGCCCGCGCGCCGAACTCGAGCAGCAGCGGGAAAGCCACGTCGTGGAAGTTGCGCGGGCCGTCGTCGAAGGTCAGCAGCACCGCGCGCTCCGGAACGACTGCGCGCGCCGCGAGCACGTCGAGGAAGGCATGCGACGACAGCGTCGCGTACCCGTTGCGGCGCAGGAACTCGAGGTCCGCTCCGAACTCGGCGGCGGTCACGACGTGGTAGCAGAACACGGGCACGCCGGCGAGCCGCTCCGCCGGACGTCGCGCGGTCACGAAGGCGGGCAATGCCCCGTTCCACAGCCCCGCTACGTCGGGTGCGTTCTTCCGCCATGCGGCGCCGAGGGCGGCCGCGATTCCACCGCTCATGCCCCGGCCACCTCGCGATAGCAGTTCAGCAGCCCCTCGACGTGCCGCTCGAGCGAGAAGCGTTCCGCGCTCGCCGCGGCAGCGATTCGGCAGGCGGCGCGGCGGGCGGGATCGCGCAGCAGTTCGACGACCGCGGCTGCGAATGCGCGTGCGTCACCGGGCTTCACGAGCACCCCGCTGCCGCCGTCGTCGATCACCTCGCGCATGCCCCCGACGTCGAAGCCGACCACCGGCAGGCCCACCGCGAGCGCTTCGATGGCCGCAATCGGCAGACCTTCCGATTCCGACGGGATCAGCAGCAGATCCAGCGCGGCGAGCAGTCCGGGTACGTCCGAGCGCTGGCCGAGGAAGCGCACCTGATCGCCCAGGCCTCGCGCACGCACGTCGGCCTCGCACGCGGCGCGATCGGGTCCGTCCCCGATCATCCAGAGGCGCGCCCCGGGCACGGCGGCGGCGATCTCCGGCCATACGCGGATCAGCGTCCGCTGGCCCTTCACGGGATAGAGCCGGCCGACGACCCCCAGCAGCGGCACGCCGGGCGCGACGCCGTGCTCGGCGCGCAGGCGCGCGCGTGCGTCGAACGGCAGCGCACGCAGGCGCTCCAGCGCGATGCCGTTCGGCACGATGCGCAGGCGTTCCGGTCGCAGTCCGTAGCCGCCGACCGCGACGTCGCAGACTCCACCGGCGACGCAGACGCCGAGATCCGCCGGGCGAGCCGCAGCCGCATGCAGACGCCGCAGCAGCGGCCCGGGCACGTTGCGGTCGTGCACGTGGACGATCACGCCCGCGCCGGTTTCGCGCGCGACGAGCCGCGCGCAGAGCGTCGCCTTGATGCCGGTCGCGTGGATCAGGCCGCAGCGCCGCGCGCGCAGTTCGCGGGCGACGCGCCACGGCACCGTCGGGTCGAGCCGCGGTGCACCGAGAAACCGCGGCGCCACGCCCGCGGCGCGCAGCCGCGCGGCCGCAGCGTGCGGCTCGCGCAGGAAGCACACTGCGAGATCCACGCCGGCGGTCTGCAGCGCAGGCAGCACTTCGCAGAGATACGTGGTGACGCCGTGCGCGACGCCGCCGGGATACCCGAGGTGGTCGCCGAGGAACATCACCGGTGGCAGTGCCGAACGAGTTGCGTCGAGCATGGTGGCGTGCAGTTGCGCGATCGGGTGCGATGGCTTGACCGTGGGCCGACCGAGAATGTGTACTCGTTTCCACGAACGAAGCGGCGCTTGGATGGGTCGGCGCCGTTGCGTTAATGCCAGAGCTCCCGCGAGGGAGCTTCGCGGCGCGGGAGGCGCCGGGACCGACGCAGGGACGCGCATCGTGCGGTCGACGGCGGCGCTCGCGGGCGCGCCGTCGCACCGTCACGCGGCGAGGCTCGCGCCGGCTCCGGGCTCGCGCGGCGCGCACAGCCTTCCACCTCGGAGCAGCCGCCGTGAGCACGCCCGTCCCACAGCTTCCCGACGCATCCCGGCGTCCCGTACTCCTGCAGAGCGTGCCGCCGTCGCCGCCGCAGGAAATCCCGACACGAGCATCCTCGCGCTGGCGCGGCGCGACCTGGGTTCTCGTCGTGCTGGGCGCAGTCCCGCTGCTCGTGCTGCTGTTCGTCGGGCCACTCGGAATGCTGCTCCAGCGCGTGGCGCAGGAGCCGCCGATCGCGCACGCGCTGGAACTGCTCGGCCGCTACGAGCTGCCGGCCTTCGGCGGCGCCGCACTGGTCGGCGGCGCGCTCGGCGGCTGGCTGCTGTGGCGAGGGCATCGGCGCACACTGGCGATGCTCCTCGTCGCGGGTGCGCTGCTGGCGGTGCTCTACGGCGCGCTGCAGTTCCGGCAGCAGTATCCCCGCGCCGATCTCTTCGAAGCCGGCCGGCTCGCCGACGCCGGCGCGATCCTGCTCGGCGAGGACATCCGGCTGATGGACTTCGACCCGGAGCCGCAGTTGCGCGTGCCGCGGACGCCCGTCGTGCGCGCGGCGTTCCCGGTCATCGACTTCCACTTCCACCTGGCCTCGCTGCCGCCCGACATCGACGCCGCGCGTCTCGTCGCGGCCATGGACGCGGCGAACGTCGCGACAGTCGTCGACCTCGACGGCAGTCCACGGCTGTTCGAACGCCACGCGCGCGAGTTTCGCGCGCGGTATCCGGACCGGTTCATCCTGTTCCACAAGCCGGATTTCGGCGCGATCCGCCGGCCGGGCGGTATCGAGACGGAAGTGGCCCGGATGATCGAGGCGGCACGCAACGGCGCGCGCGGTCTCAAGGTCAACAAGAGCCTCGGCCTCACCATCCGCGACGCGACCGGCGCGCGCGTGCCGATCGACGATCCGCGACTCGACCCGATCTGGCGGACGGCCGCGCGGCTCGGGCTGCCGGTCCTCATCCACAGCGCCGATCCGCCGGCGTTCTTCCTGCCGCCGACGCGCCGCAACGAGCGCTACGAGGAACTCGTCCAGAATCCGGAGTGGGCGCGCCCCGCGGGACGCTTCCCGCCGTTCGGGCAGCTGATGGCCGAGCGCGAACGGCTGCTCGCGCGTCATCCGGAGACGATCGTGGTAGGGGCGCACGTCGGCTCGAACGAGGAAGACCTCGCCTACGCGGCCGTGCTGCTCGACCGCTTCCCCAACTACTACGTCGACATCTCCTCGCGCGTCGCGGGCCTCGGCCGACAGCCCTACAGCGCCTACCGCTTCATGGTGCAGTACCAGGACCGCATCGTGTTCGGCTCGGACGGCGGCTTCGGACTCCACCCGACCCAGGGCTGGACGCCCGAGCGCTTCTTCCGCAGCTACCTCGAGTTCCTCGAGACCCGCAACGAGTACATCGAGTACCCGCTGTGGGGGATGCTGAACCAGGGCCGCTGGCGCGTGCACGGCATCGGTCTGCCGCGCGAGGTGCTGCAGAAGATGTATTCGACGAACGCGCAGCGGATCCTGCCGTCGCCGGTGGACCTGCAGCAGCGGCTGGCGGCCCTGCCGTGAAGGCTTTCGTCACCGGTGCGACCGGCTTCACGGGCGGGCACCTCGCGCGCGAACTGCGTCGGCAGGGGCACGAGGTCCGCGCGCTGGTGCGCCCCGGCAGCGACACGCGGCAGCTGCGGGCACTCGGGGTCCAGCTCGTCGAGGGACAGCTGACGCGGCGCGCCGACGTGGTCGCCGCGGTCGCCGGCTGCGACGTGGCGTTCCACGTCGCGGCGGTGTTCCGCACCGCCGGTCATTCCGAAGACCACTACCGCGAGGTCAACGTCGGCGGCACCGTGAACGTACTCGAAGCGGCGCGCCTCGCCGGCTGCGAGCTCGTCGTGCACTGCTCCACCGGGGGCGTGCACGGGCACGTCGCCGAGCCGCCGGCGGCCGAGGACTACCGGTTCGGCCCCGACGACGTCTACCAGCAGACCAAGGTCGAGGCGGAGCGCGAGGCGCAGTCGGCCATCGCGCGCGGTCAGCGCGTGACGGTGTTCCGCCCGGGGGCGATCTACGGGGAAGGCGATCTCCGGTTCCTGAAGCTGTTCCGCGCGATCCAGAAGCGGCGCTTCGTGATGCTGGGCTCCGGCCGTGTCCGGCTGCACATGGTCCACGTCGACGATCTCGTGGACGGCATCGTGCTCTGCAGCACCCGCGCCGCCGCCGTCGGCGAGGTGTTCCTGCTCGCCGGCCCGGAGGCGCCGACCCTCGACGAAATCGTCGCGACCGGCGCCGACCTCCTCGGAGTCCCGCGGCCTCGCCTGCGGCTGCCGGTCGAGCCGTTCCATGCGGCCGGCTGGCTGTGCGAGAAGCTGTGCGTGCCGCTCGGCATCGACCCGCCGCTGCACCGCCGGCGGGTCGGCTTCTTCACGCACCACCGCGAGTTCGACATCGGCAAGGCGCGCCGGCTGCTCGACTACGCGCCCCGCATCGACGTCGCCACGGGACTGGCGCGGACGCTCGCGTGGTATGTGCGCGAGGGGCTGCTCGCCCCGAGGCCCGTCCGCGAGACCTCGAACGCCTGATCGAGTGCAGCCACCGCGGCTCGCCGCGCGGGCTCGCTCCAGCCGAGCTCGCGTGCCGCCGCGGCCGCACAGGCGTCGAGCACCGCTGCACCGGGGTGCCCTGCGTCGCCGAGCCCGAGCCGCCTCAGCACCAGGTCGTCCAGCCCGAGCGCCATCTCCTCGCGCAGGGCGTGGAGGATCTCGACGCCGCGCACGTCCGTGCCGGGCGCGATCGCCTGCAGGCCTTCCGGCCCGTCGGCGTGCGCGGCGACCTGCAGCCAGCGCGTCCCGTAGCGGCGCCGCAGGCGAGCTTCGACGGCGGCATCGCACGACGGCGGAATCCATTCGTGCGGCTGCGTGCGACCATGCGGCGCCGGCGCGAGGCGCGCCACCGTCGCGCCGCGCCGCGTCCCGAGTTCGCGCCGCACGCACGCGAGTACGCGCGCGGACAGGTCGGGAGCGCTGGTCAGCTTCTCGCCGATCGCGACGACGAGCCCGGCCGCACCGGCCGCGTCCGCGCCCGCGACCAGGGTCGGGGATTTGCGGGGCACGTCGGGCGCGACGTCCTCGGCCGGCAGCAGTCCCCAGTGCGTCGCGACCACGTCCTTCGCGGTGAGCTCGGCGCGCGGCGCGACGCCGGCCGCTTCGTCGAGGAACCGTGCGATCAGGTCGTGCGGGGGAGCCGCCGGATCCGCATCGTCGTCGCAGGTGAGATAGTCCGTGCCGACCAGCGTCGTCGCGCCGTGCGGCACGAAGAACAGCTCGCGCGTAGCACGCTTCACCCACGCGCTGCCGTCAGCACGCCGGCTCGCCGCACCGAGCGCCACGCCACCCTCGAGCGCGAGCCGGCGGCCGAGCACGAGATTGAGCGCACCGACCCAGCGGGGCGGCCGGTACGGCGCTGCGAGTCCCGCGAGCGTCGCGAGGCGGCCGCCGCCGGGGCCCGTGGCATCGACCACCACGTCCGCACGGATCTCGACGTCGCGGCGGGCGACGCGGTCCACCGCCACGACGCCGTGGACTCGACCGCCGGCGAGCAGCAGCGCGCGCGCCTCGAGCCGGTTGGCGACCGCCGCGCCGAGCTCGGCAGCCGCGAGCACCGGCTCGAGCGCGAGCCGCGCCGGGTCCAGCGCGATCGCGTCCCACCACAGTGCGCCGGCCGACGCACGAAGATCCACCAGTGGGGCCAGCCGGCGGCGGCACTCCGCCGCGCCGAGCAGGCGGCCGCGCGGCAGCCGCGCGGCAATCGCGACGCCGCGATTGCGGTCCCACGCGACCACGTCGTTCGCGACCAGAGCGGGTCCGAGCAGCCACGGGCTGCGCACTCCGGCGCCCTGCAGCGGCAGCAGGCACGGCAGCGGCGCGACCAGGTGCGGCGATTCGCGGCAGAACGCGCGCCGCGCGGCGATCGAGCGGCGCATCCGCGCGAGGTCGAGGTGCTGCAGGTAGCGCAGCCCGCCGTGGACGATGCGCAGGCTGTTGGCGCTCGTGCCCGCGCCGAAGTCGCCGCGCTCGAGGAGGACGACGCACAGCCCGGCGCGCGCCGCTCGCAGCGCGATCCAGGCGCCGTGGATGCCGCCGCCGACCACCGCGACGTCGAAGGTAAGGCTCTCCAGCGCCGCGACGTCGCGCCGCATTCAGCGCTCCTCGGCGAGGCGGTCGTAGAGCGCGCGCAGCGTGCGGCGATACGTGGCGAGTGAGTAGTCCCGCTCGGCGCGCTCGCGCGCGGCGGCACCGAGCCGCGCCCGCAGCGCGGCGTCGGCGCACAGGGCCTGCAGCGCCGCGGCGAAGGCCTCGGGCCGGGGCGGTGCAAGGCTCGCGCAGCTCGAGTCGAGCGCCTGCGTGTGCGAGCGGATGTCGGTGGCGAGGATCGCGCGGCCCGCCTGCATGTAGGAGTAGAGCTTCATGGGCGTATTGCGCCCGAGCGTGCGGGGAGACAGCAGCACGTCCGCCTGCGCGAGGTAGGAACCGAGCCTCGCGACGGGGCGGGCGCCCGGGAAGGTCACGCGCTCGTTCAGGCCGAGTTCGACGGCGCGTCGTCGATAGCGCTCGACGTCCGCCGGCAGCCCGCCGATCACGACGGTGCGGAGCGGAACCTCGCGCGGCACGGCCGCCAGCGCGTCGAGGAGGAGATCGATGCCCTGGTAGTTCTCGAGATTGCCCACGTAGAGCGCCAGCACGGCATCGCGCCCGCCGGCGAGCGTCCGCAGGCACTCCACCTCGCCCACCGCGCCGTCGCCGAGCGGCACGTCGGGCAGCACCACGACGCGGTCTGCACCGATCCAGGGGCGCACCTTCGCGGCGAGATCCTCGCAGACCGCGACCGTGGCCGTGGCGCGCCGCACCGCGAAGCGTTCGATGCCGACGAGCAGGCCGCGCAGCGCGCGCAGCCACCGCCACTTGTCGGTGAGCTGGTCCGCGAGCGACGAGTCCATGTCGTACACCAGCCGTGCGCCCGCATACCGGCTGACCACGACGGCGGGGAAGATCGCTTCCTCGACCGCGTGGATCACGTGGTAGCGGTTGCGGCGCAGCAGACCCAGCATCCGCCACACGAGCATGACGTCGCAGGCCAGCTTCGGCACCGAGATCCCGATGGGCACGCGCCCCACGCCCGGCGGACGCCGCGCACGGACCACGCGGAGATTCGCCGTCCCGACGTCCTCGCCTTCGTGGAAGACGAGCAGGTCCACCCGGTGGCCGAACTCGCAGAGCGTCTCGGCCAGCAGGCGCACCGCGATAGGCGTGCCGCGCTCCTGGAAGAAAGGTTGCGGTGCGATCAGCAGTACGTTCATGGCGTCTCCCGGGAAGCAGCACGGTCAGCGCGGTAGATGCCCGGTGAACCGGCCAGCTGGGTGAGGCCGGCCGCGCGGCCGGCCGCCTCGACTCCCTGCAGCCAGCGCGCACCTCCGGCGGTCCGGTGCACCACCATCGGCAGCAGGAACTGCTTCACCACGCGGGCCTCGACGAAGCCGTGGCGCGCACACTCCCGCCGCAGCGCGCGGCGCGGAAAGCGGCTGTACGTCCGGGTGTTCCCCTCGAGCCGCCGCTTGAGTCCGAACAGCAGCGGCGTCAGAGCGTTCAGCCCCGTGGTGGCCGGGTAGTCGAAGACCACGGCGCGACGCGCGACGCGGCACATCTCGGCCAGCAGCGCCGGCCACGCGGGCACGTGCGACAGCAGTCGCACCGCAAGCACGACGTCGTAGCTGCAGGACGCGGCGGGGAGCCGCTCGAGCGGGCCGAGCAGGAACTTCGGCTGCGTCCGGCCGTGCAGCCGGCGCAGATGCGTCTCGCACACGGTATCGGTGCCGTGCACCGTCACGTCCCAACCGAGCGCGCCCAGGGATTCGCACAACTGCCCGTGTCCTCCGCCCACCTCGAGCAGCGTTCCGGGCGCGAGCCCTTCCAGCGCGCGCTCGACCGCCAGACGCTGCACGTCGAGCAGGTAGCGCCCCGCGGCGCCCGAGAAGCGGGCCGCATAGCCGGCACCGGACGTCTCGACGTCCGGCGCGACGATCGCGCTCATGCGGCCCGTCCCTGCGCGGCGCGCAGCCGCAGCTGTTCGCCCAGCACGCGCCAAGGTGCGTCCGGCCCGCCGAACGCGTGCAGAGCCGGCGGCGCGCCGCCGGCGAGCAGCGCGCGCAGCACGGTCGCGGTCGCGGCGATCGCCTCGATGCGGACGCCGTAGGAGCCGACCCGGCGTTCGGCGCCGCGCAACGGGAGCGGGTCAGTGCCCGGCAGCACGGCGCGTCCGGCGCGTCGCGCGACCTCGAAGGCCGCCGGCTCCGGCCACGGCCACGGGCGGCTCGCGTTGTCGCCCGCGTACACCGGCTGGCCGGCCCATGACTCCAGCGCAGCGATGACGCGACGGCCGCGCGCGCCGAGCCACTTGCCGACGCCCCACGGCAGCACGGCGATCCCGCCGCTGCCGAGCGCCGCCGCGATCGTCGCGTCGAGCGTCAGCCCGTCCGGGATGCGCTCGCGCGTCAGCAGGGCGAGCACCTCGACGCGTTCGGCGGCCACGACCTGGCAGCCGGCGACGATCGCAAGCCGCGCGCGGCCGCACGCGGCGACCAGCGTGTCTTCGTCCGACCCGCGCTCGACGCGCCACGGGCCGGCCACGGCCCCGTTCGCACGCCGCACCTCGTCGAACCAGCTGCGGCCCGCGGTCTCGGCGAGCAGCAGCGCGCCGGTCCAGCGCTCGCGCGGAGCGTGCGTGCGGAAGTTGCGCGCGGCGGCCTCGAGCAGCACCGCGGGATCGGCGCAATCGTGCAAGTGCACGTGCGCGTCGGCGAGCACGATCATGCGGCGGCCGTGCACATCCTTGTGCCTCCTGTGCAGTAACGCAACGTTCGGGCCGTGCGCGATGATGACAGAAGCGTAGCCGTTGGCGGATGCTCCGGACGTGTCTTCGCATCACCCAAGGCTCGCGGTCGTCGTTCCCTTCCTCAACGAAGAGGAGAACATCGAGCGCATGCACGCCGCGATCGTCGCCGCCCTCGAACCGCTGGGCGCCTCGTTCGAGATTCTCTTCGTCGACGACGGCAGCACCGACGCGACGCCGCGGCTGGCGCGCGAGATCGCGCGGCGCGACGCTCGGGTGCGGGTGATCCGCTTCCGGCGCAACTACGGCCAGACGCCCGCGATGGCGGCCGGCATCCGGCACGCGCGCGCCGAGATCGTCGTCACGATGGACGGCGACCTGCAGAACGACCCCGAGGACATCCGGGCGTTCCTCGCCAAGATCGACGAGGGGTACGACATCGTCGTGGGCTGGCGCCACGACCGCCAGGACAAGCTCTGGACGCGCAAGGTTCCATCGAAGGCCGCGAACTGGCTGATCGGCAAGGTCACCGGCGTGCCGATCCGCGACAACGGCTGTTCGCTGAAGGCCTTCCGCGCGAGCGTCATCAAGCGGATCCCGCTGTACTCCGAGATGCACCGATTCATTCCGGCGATGGCGTCCATGGCGGGCCCGCGCATCGCGGAACTGAAGGTGCGTCACCACGCGCGCCAGTTCGGCCGCTCCAAGTACGGGCTGTCGCGCGTCTACAAGGTGCTGCTCGACCTGATGGTCATCAAGACCGTCGCGGCCTTCGCCTCGCGGCCGCTGCGCTGGTTCTCGCTGCTCGCGCTGCCGTTCGCGGCGGGCGGCTGCGCGGCACTGGGCGCGGCGCTCTGGGCGTGGTCCGCGCCGGCCGGCGAACTGCCGCTGCCGCTGGCCGGCACCGGCGTGATCTGGCTCGCGACTGCGTTCGTGCTCGGGCTCGGCGGCGCGCTCGCCGAACTGGTCTACAAGCTCGGCGACGTGCGCGAACACGAGTTCGCGGAAGTCACCGCCCGCAGCTGGGGAGTCTCGCAGTGATCGGCAGGAACCCGTCCCTGAGCGTAATCGTGCCCGTCGGCCGGCGCCACGCGCCGGCGGAGAGCCTCTACGCGGAATACATGAAGGGTCTCGAGGCGACCGGCTGCACCTACGAGCTGATCTTCGTGCTCGACGGCGAGCGGCGCGGATTTCGGGACGGCCTCGCGCGACTGCACGCCGCCGGCGAGCCGCTGACGGTGGTCGCGCTGACCCGTGCGTTCGGCGAAGCCACCGCGGTCATGGCGGGCTTTGCGCGGGCGCGCGGCCGGACGATCGTAACGCTGCCGGCATACCACCAGATCGCGCCCGCCGGGATCGCGGAGCTCGTGAAGGCCGCGGCGCGCACCGACGTCGCCATCGCGCGGCGTTGGCCGCGCGCGGGCGGCGCATTCGAGCGGGGGCGCCGGCACGCCTACCACGCGCTGCTCGGCCGCGTGACGAGGCTGCGCCTCAACGACGTGGCCTGCGTCGCACGGGCGTTCCGTCGCGAGGTTTTGGAGGAGATCCAGCTCTACGGCGACCAGTATCGCTTCCTGCCGTACCTCGCGGACCGGCACGGCTTCCGGGTGGTCGAGGTGGACGTCCCGCAGTCCCCGGCGGACCGCTTCGACGGGCGCTACTCGCCGCGCGAGTACGTTCGCAGCGTGCTCGACATCTTCAGCGTGTTCTTCCTGGTGCGCTTCACGAAGCGACCGCTGCGCTTCTTCGGGATGGTCGGCCTGACCACCTTCGGCACCGGCGCGGCCTGGCTGCTGCTGCTGATCGCGCAACGGCAGCTGCTCGACGTCGGTCTCGCGGATCGGCCGGCACTGCTGGTGGCGGCACTCCTCATGGTTCTGGGCGTGCAGGTGTTCGCGCTCGGCCTGCTCGGCGAGCTCGTGATCTTCACGCACGCCCGGCAATTGAAGGATTACCACATCGCGGAGGTCATCCACTACTCGCGCCCGACGGCGGTGCCGACGGAACTTGGGCGCGAAGGCACGACCACGCGCTGAGGCCCGCTGCTGCCGGCACCGCGACGCGCCGGCAGCGATCCTCGAGGAGTGCCAACGCTTCCGGCAGCACTCCGTGTGCGACGCCGAGCCGGTCGTTCTCCGCGACGACGAGCACCGGCCGGACGTTCGCACCCAGCACGCGCTCCAGCGATGCGGCGCTCGCGATCACCCGCCGGCCCGTGCGCGGATCCCGGCCGAACTCCTCGCGGCTCTCCGTCTCCGGCAGCAGCCCCGCGTTCAGTTCGTAGTCGTAACGACCGAGATAGTGCAGCGCCTTCATCGAGTTCGAGGTGACCACGAGTGCGCTGGCGTCCACGGCCGGCTGCAGCACGCCCCGGGCCGGAGTCCAGTCGCTCTCGTCGCCGTAGCTGAGCACTCGGGAGTACGGCTCGACGCCGAGCGCGAGGCGCAAGCTCCGGAGCCCGTCCACCGAAACGGCGAGCGGCAGCAGCAGCGCCGCCGTCGCGAGCGCCGCGGCGTGGCGCACGACCGCCGGCCAGCGGTGCACGAGCTGGCGCGCGAGCCACGGCACCGCCGTCGCGAACGCGACGCCGAGCAGCACGCAGAGCCACGGCAGCACGTAGTAGACGTAGCGGGTCGCCTTGGCGGCGGCGAGCGAGTGCACCGCGAGCGCGGCGAGGGTCGCCACCGCCAGGGTCCACCCGAGTCGCGGCCGCGTCGCGCAGACCAGCAGCGCGGCGAGTGGGGCCAGCGGCCACAGCAACGGCATCTCGCGCGCGAGCGCGACCGCGTAGAAGCCGACACGGTCCGCCGCGCTGGCCGACCACGCGGGGGCGTCGGCGAAGGTCGCGAGCAGACCCGCAGCGTGCAGCATGGCGAGGCCCGCCATCGCGGCGCTCGCGAGAACCGCGGCCGCGAGCCACGGATGCGCACCGACCCAGCCCTGCAGCGGCAGGCGTCGGTCGGCCGCGAGACCGGCGGCGAGCCCGCTGGCGACCGCGCCGGCGGCCACCGCCGTCGTGACCTGCAGGTGCCAGGCCACCGCGAACGGCACGAGGCTCGCCGCCAGCCAGACGGCGCGCAGCGTCCACGCGCGGTCGCGCCGGGTGGCCTCGTAGAGGCAGGCGAACACGACGAAGACGGCGAGCGCGTGCAGCGTGTAGAAGCGCGCGAACACCGCCAGGTTGACCGTCCACAGGTGGGTGGCGAGGAGCCCTCCCGCGACTGCTCCGGCCAACGCGCCTGCGTGCCGGGCCGTCCAGGCGGCGACCAGCGCGGCGAGCAGCAGGCCGCCGAGCCACGCGGGCAGACGCGCCGCCAGCAAGCCGTCGTCCACGACCCCACCGGCCGCCGCCGCGGCCCGCGTGTACAGCAGCGCCCGCTCATAGCGCCCGTCGGCGATGGTCGGCTCGCCCTCCCGCTGCAGGCCCTCGGCGGCAAGCACGTGCAGGAGTTCGTCGTACGTGGGCGGGTGCTCCAGCGCGCCATGCGTGACGAGCGCCAAGGTCACGGCGGCGAAGGCGGCGACCCAGAGCGCCGCCAACCGAGTTCGTGGCGCCTCGCGGACCCGCGACGTCGTCCGTCCGCCCCGCAGATCCGTACCGACGTCGAACGCCCGTCTCGTCATGGAGCTTCTTCCCTCGTCGTCGCCGGGGGCGGATCCGCGGCGTCCCGCGACGCGACGAGCGCCGCGCTCCCGGCGGGCCCGACGCGAACGACGTAGACGTCGCCACTGCGGAACAGCACGCGCGACGCGTCCGGGTGCGCGAGCACGAAGCCTTCGCGCAGGCCCCGCTCGCGCGCCGCCCGGACCAGAGCGTCGAACGGCGCGTAGTAGCCGACCTGCCGCCAGACGCGCGGCGAGGTCACGAACACGTCCACTCCCCAGGGGTCGAGTACCGCGTCGAATTCCGCCCAGCCGGTCGCATAGGCGGCCTGCAGGGACGCCTCCAGACGCGGCCGGAGCGACCGGTAGTAGCCCTGCATGAACGGGAGCGAGGTCTCGGTCGAGGCGAGCACCGCGCGCCGCGCCCGCAGCGGCACGAAATCGGCGACGTCCGGGTGCGCGCCGACCAGCGTGTCGGCCGGCAGCGTCCTCAGGAACGCGTACGCGCGCTCTAGGTCTGCGTCGACGGGCTTGCGCCAGACCGCGAGTGCGGACGGCACCGCGACCATCGCGACTGCCGCGAGCACCGCGACCGCGGCCGCCGCCTCGACCCGGCCCGCGGTAACCGATACCAGGCGCTGCCGCAGCGCCCCGAGGAGCGCGGTACCGCCGGCGACGCAGGCCGCGACGCCGAACGCGGCGATCGCCCAGCGTGCGTGGCGGTTCGGGAGGTAGAGCTCGAACAGCACCAGCCGCGCCGCGAGCCAGGTCGCGAGGCCCGCCCCGAGCAGCAGCCACGCGACGCGCGGTATCGGCACGCGCGTGCGCGGCACGTACGCGGCCAGTGCCGCGCCGGCGAGTACCAGCAGCGTGATCGGCGCCCAGCCCAGTCCCACGAGGTGGTTGCGAAACCAGGTGCCGCTCGGCGAGTCGCCGAACAGCCGCAGGCGACCATCGGCACCGAACTCCGCCATCGCGAGCGCCTCGCGCCCGCCCACCGTCGGCCCGACGTCCGCGGGCACGCCGGCGTTCACCAGCACGATCGCGATCGCGCCGGCGCCCGCCAGCGCGTTCCAGTACCAGAGCGGCGGCAACCGCCGCCGCTCCCGGGTCTCGAGCGCCAGCGCGATGCCGCCGGCCAGACCGAGAACCACGACGATCACCGGATAGAGCACCGCCGCCAGCAGCCAGCAGGCCCCGAGCCAGAACCAGCGCCGCGCAAGCAGCGCCCACAGCAGCAGCAGCGTCAGCGGCAGCGCGAAACTGCGCTGCAGTGCCAGCGGTGTGAGCGCATCCGCGCGCTGGAACACGAGCCACGCTACCGCACCGACGCCCAGCAGGCCACCCGTGTCGCGCAGCGACTCCGGCGCGACGCGCCGGCCGATCGCCCAGCCGAGCGCGAGGCACGCCGCGAACAGCAGCGCGGCCAGCCACTCGCCGGCCGCGAGCACGTCGACGTACGGCGCGAGTGCCGCGTACAGCGTGCGGTAGCCCCACGGCGCGGTGGAGTCCAGCGCGAAGAAGCGCGCGGTCGGGTCGCCCGCGAACAACCCCGGATCGGCGTAGCGATACAGCCAGAAGGTGTGCTGCGCGGCGTCGTCCTCGAAGAGGTCGGCGCGCAGCACCCACGGCCCCGACCACGCGGCGACCGCGAGCGCACCGGCGACGAGCGCGACGGATTTCGACACTTTTCGCTGCACCACGTCCCTGTGAAGCATGGCCGTGGATGCTAGCATCGGCTCCGCGTGTAGCGATGGCGCGAATCGACAAGGAAGTCGAACGATGGACGCGTCCTGCCAGCCCGACGTCGCGGTGCTCGTGCCGTGCCTGAACGAGGAAGCGACGATCGGCAAGGTCGTCGCCGATTTCCGGCGCGCGCTGCCCGGCGCCACCGTGTTCGTCTACGACAACGGCTCCATCGATCGCACCCTGGAGGTCGCACGACGCGCCGGCGCGGTCGTGCGGCGCGAGCCCCTGAGGGGCAAGGGCAACGCGGTACGGCGGATGTTCGCGGACGTCGAGGCGGACGTCTACGTTCTGGTGGACGGCGACGACACCTACGACGCCTCGCGGGCGCCCGAGCTCGTGCAACGCCTGTTGCAGGACTCGCTCGACATGGTCAATGCATCCCGGATCGAGACCTGCGCCGAAGCCTACCGGCGTGGCCACCGCTTCGGGAACGTCGTGCTGACCGGCCTCGTCGCGTGGTTCTTCGGCGAGCGCATGAAGGACATGCTGTCCGGCTACCGCGTGATGTCCCGGCGCTTCGTGAAGTCGTTCCCCGCGCTCGCCTCGGGCTTCGAGATCGAGACCGAGCTGACGGTGCACGCACTGCAGGTCCGCGCGCCGCTGGCGGAGGTGCCGACGGCCTACCGCGAGCGTCCGCCGGCGTCCACGAGCAAGCTGCGGACGATCCCCGACGGCATCCGGATCCTGCGCCTGATCACGCGGCTGATCCGCGAGGAGCGACCGCTCGAGTTCTTCTCGACCGCCGCCGGCGTGCTCGCGCTGCTCGCGCTGGTGCTGATGTGGCCCGTGCTTCAGGAGTACTTCGCGACCGGCCTGGTGCCGCGGTTCCCGACCGCGATCGTGGCGACCGGCCTCGCGGTGATGAGCTTCCTGAGCCTCGCCTGCGGCCTGATACTCGCGACCGTCACGCGCGGCCGCAACGAGGCCAAGCGCCTGCAGTATCTCGCGGTGCCGATACGCTTCAGCGGCCGTCCCGCGCTCCCCGCCCGCTCCACGGCGGCCTGATCGGAGCCCGCCGGCCATGACGACGCTCCTGGCGGTCAACAACTACTACTACCGCCGCGGTGGCGCCGAGGCGGTGTTCCTGGATCACAACCGGCTGTTCGAGTCCGAGGGGTGGCGGGTCGTGCCGTTCGCCATGCGCCATCCGCGCAACCTCGCATCACCCTGGTCGCAGTACTTCGTCGACGAGATCGAGTACGGCGAGCGGTACTCGCTGGGTGGCAAGCTGGTGCGTGCGCCCAAGGTGATCTACTCGCTCGAAGCCCGTCGGCGGCTCGCGGAACTCCTCGACCGGGTGCGGCCCGACGGCGCGCACGCGCACAACGTGTACCACCACCTGTCGCCGTCGGTGCTGTGGGCGCTGCACGCCCGCGGCATCCCCACGGTGCTGACGCTCCACGACCTGAAGGTCGCCTGCCCCGCGTACACGATGCTGGCGGCGGATGGTGTCTGCGAGCGCTGCCGCGGCGGCCGGCTCCACGAGGTCGTGCGCCGCCGGTGCATCAAGGGCTCTCTCGCGCTCAGCACGCTGGCCTGGGCCGAGGCGGCGCTGCACCGGCGGCTACGCACCTACGAGCGCTGCGTGGCGCGTCTCGTGGTGCCGAG
>Ga0315900_10003523_pt1 | contig 22848 bp, 18 predicted proteins | sample LakEriMetagenome_FD_203521 | JGI IMG/M metagenome (GOLD analysis project Ga0315900, IMG submission 203521) | Freshwater fungal communities from buoy surface, Lake Erie, Ohio, United States - Buoy 12 MA114 | ecosystem: Environmental > Aquatic > Freshwater > Lake > Lake biofilm | place: USA: Lake... | reverse complement strand
GTCGGCCGGGCTTTCGGTCGCGCGCGGCCGGCTACCGGCTTTTCGCTCGAGCTGCGCGAGCTCGCCAGCCTTCAGGCCGCGCAGGAGCCGCCCGGCGCGGTGCTCGCGCCCTGGTCCGATGACCCCCTTCTCGCGCAGGCGGTGGCCGAACTGCGCGCGGCGGGCGAGATCGTCGTGCGTGCGCTGCCCGGCCATGAACAGGAACAGCAGGCATTCGCCTGCGACCGTGAACTCGTCAGCGTCGGAGGCCGGTGGATGCTGCGGGCCCTCGCGCTGTGATCCGCAACCGGTTCTCTTGAAGGAAATCGGCGCGGCTGCCCGCGGGTGGTTGCGTCGTCAAGCACATGGGAAAGAACGTCGTCGTGATCGGCACCCAGTGGGGTGACGAAGGCAAGGGCAAGCTGGTCGATTGGCTGACCGAGTCGGTGCAGGGTGTCGTGCGATTCCAGGGCGGACACAACGCCGGCCATACGCTCGTGATCGGCGGGCGAAAGCAGGTGCTCAGGCTGATTCCCTCGGGGATGCTGCGCCCCGGCACGCGCTGCTACATCGGCAATGGGGTCGTGCTCTCGCCCGATGCGCTCCTCACCGAGATCGCCGAGCTCGAGGCGGCCGGCGTGGCGGTGCGTGATCGCCTGCGGGTCAGCAGCGCCTGCACGCTGATCCTTCCGTACCATGTCGCGATCGATCAGGCCCGCGAGGCGCGCCGCGGCGACGCCAAGATCGGCACCACCGGGCGCGGGATCGGTCCTGCCTACGAGGACAAGGTCGCGCGCCGCGCGCTGCGGGTGCAGGATCTGTTCTCGCCGGTGCGCTTTCGCGAGCGCCTGGCGGAGGTGCTGGAGTTTCACAACTTCACGCTGCAGCACTTCCTGGGCGCCAGGTCCTTCGCGATCGACGAGATCGCCGATCAGGCGCTCGCGTTCGGCGAGCGGCTTGCACCGATGGTGGCCGACGTGCCTCATGAACTCGCGCAGGCGATCGCCCGTGGCGACAGCCTGCTCTTCGAGGGCGCGCAGGGCGCGCTGCTCGACGTCGACCATGGCACCTATCCTTACGTGACCAGCAGCAACTGCGTGGCCGGTGCGGCTGCCGCGGGTGCCGGCGTGGGGCCGCGCGAGTTGCACTACGTGCTCGGGATCACGAAGGCCTACACCACCCGTGTCGGCTCCGGGCCCTTCCCGACCGAGCTCTTCGACGACATGGGCAAGCACCTCGCCACCCGGGGCAACGAATTCGGTGCGGTCACCGGCCGACCGCGGCGCACCGGCTGGTTCGACGCGCCGGCCCTCAGGCGCACCATCCAGCTCAACGGTGTGGGCGGACTGTGCGTGACCAAGCTCGATGTGCTCGACGGGCTGCCGGTGGTCAAGCTCTGCGTGGGCTATCGCGAGAAGGGCGCCGCCGGCGGTCCCACCATCGATCTGCTGCCCTTCGGCGCCGAGGCGGTTGCGCAGCTCGAGCCGGTCTTCGAGGAAATGCCCGGCTGGACCGACACCACCGCCGGCGTACGCGACTGGGATGCACTGCCCCTGAACGCCCGACGCTACCTCGAGCGGCTGGCGCAGGCGGTGAATGCCCCGATCGACATCGTGTCGACCGGGCCGGACCGCGACGAAACCATCTTGCTGCGCCATCCCTTCGCATGACCGGCCTTGCCGATGTTGCGACCCCGGGCCGACCTTTGCCTGTGCGTGATCGAAGGAGCTTCCGATGAAGGACCTCTATGTTTCCTGGGATGAGTACAACCGTCTGATCGAGAAACTCGCCATCCGGGTCTATGACTCCGGCTGGCACTTCGACGCGATCGTGTGCCTCGCGCGCGGCGGCCTGCGCGTGGGCGACGTCCTGTCGCGGGTGTTCGACCGGCCGCTCGGCGTGCTCTTCACGAGCTCCTACCGCGAGAACGCCGGCACCAGGCAGAGCCGCCTGATCATCGCCGATCATCTGTCGAGCGCGGCTGCGCTGCCGGGCACGCGCTGGCTGCTCGCCGACGATCTCGTCGATTCCGGGGGTACGCTGGTCGAGGTGATCCCGGCGCTGAAAGCGCGCTTTCCGCAGGTCGAGGAGGTGCGTTCGGCGGTGATCTGGCGCAAGGGGGCGTCGGTGGCCGAACCCGACTATTACATCGAGTACCTGCCGACCAATCCCTGGATTCACCAGCCCTTCGAGGAATACGACCACATGCGGCCGACCGACCTCAAGACGCGCTGGGGCATGTGAGGGTGACTGGCGCCCGCAGGGGCTCTGCTTTCAGGGCCCCCAAAGGAAAAGGCCTGCTTGCGCAGGCCTTCGAATTGGTGCCCAGAAGAGGACTCGCCCACGTTTCGCGGGCCCGGCCCGGCCTGCATGCCGGGCCTTTCTCGTCCTCGCGCAGAGCCCGCAGGGGCTCTGCTTTCAGGGCCCCCAAAGGAAAAGGCCTGCTTGCGCAGGCCTTCGAATTGGTGCCCAGAAGAGGACTCGAACCTCCACAGTGTTGCCACCGCTAGGACCTGAACCTAGTGCGTCTACCAATTCCGCCATCTGGGCTTTTTCGCCACAACGCCAGCGAAGCGACGAAGCCCTCAAGTGTAGGCGACTCGCACGATTTGTCAAATCGGTGCGCGCGTCGACGAGCCATGCCGCGAGGAGCGCCCCCATGACCGACACCGCGTGGGTGCTGCCCACCCGCGACGAGATCCTCGAGAGCCTTCGCAGCGCGGAGGTGCCGCTCACGCCCGAGGAACTCGGCTTGCGCCTCGGCGTGCCGCCGCAGCAGGCGCCTGCGCTGGCGCGTCGCCTTGCCGCGATGGAGCGCGACGGCCAGCTGATGCCCAACCGCAAGGGGGTGCTGCTGCTGGCAAGCAAGCTCGACATGATCGCCGGTCGGGTGCAGGGCCATCGTGATGGCTACGGTTTCCTGCTGCCGGATACCGGTGGCGCCGACCTCTTCCTGAGTCCGCGCGAGATGCAGAAGGCCATGCATGGCGATCGCGTGCTCGCCAAGCGGGTCGGCGTCGATCATCGCGGACGTCCGGAGGGCGTGATCGTCGAGGTGACCGAGCGGGCTCACCGGCGGCTGGTGGGACGCTTTCTCGCCGAGCGCGGCGTGAGCATCGTCGTGCCGGAGGATCAGCGCATCAAGCACGACATCCTGGTGCCGCCGGCCGATGCCGGCGGCGCGAAGCCGGGGCAGGTGGTCAGCGTCGAGATCGTCGATCCGCCCTCGGGCCATGCCGCCCCGATCGGCCGCGTGGTGGAGGTGCTCGGCGAGATCGACGATCCCGGCATGGAGATCGAGATTGCGGTGCGCAAGTTCGATGTGCCGCATCAGTTCGCGCCCGAGACCCTGGCCGCGGCCGCGGCGCTGCCGGCGAAGGTACGCTCGACCGATCTGCGCGGGCGGGTGGATCTGCGCGATGTGCCGCTGGTCACGATCGACGGCGAGGATGCGCGCGATTTCGACGATGCGGTGTACTGCGAGCCCCATGCGCAGGGCGAGGGCGCGCACCGCCTGCTGGTGGCCATCGCCGACGTGGCGCACTACGTGAGCGCAGGCGATGCACTCGATCGCGAGGCCGCGCTGCGGGCCACCTCGGTGTACTTCCCGCGTCGCGTGATTCCGATGCTGCCCGAGAAGCTGTCCAACGGTCTGTGCTCGCTGAACCCGGAGGTCGATCGGCTGGTGCTGGTGTGCGACATGGTGGTCAGCGCGGCCGGCGAGGTGCGTGCCTATCAGTTCTACGAGGCGGTGATGCACTCGGCGGCGCGCCTGACCTATGACGAGGTCTGGGGGATCCTGTCGGGCCGCGATGCGCAGGCGATCCGGCGCCGCGCCGTGCTGGTTCCGCAACTCCAGAACCTGCACGCGGTATTCCGGGCGTTGCTCGGCCAGCGCGAGTCACGTGGCGCAGTCGACTTCGACTCGGTCGAGACCCGTATCGTCTGCAATCCGATGGGACGCATCGAACGCATCGTCGCGCTGGTGCGCAACGACGCGCACCGGCTGATCGAGGAGTGCATGCTGGCGGCCAATGTCTGCGCCGCCGACGTGATGAAGCGCAGCCGCCACGCCGGGCTGTACCGGGTTCACGAAGGACCCACGCCGGAGCGGCTGGCGAACCTGCGCGAGTTCCTGCGTACCGTCGGGCTGACGCTCGGTGGCGGCGAGAGCCCCGGGCCGCGTGATTACGCGCAGCTCGGCGTCGAGGTGCGCGCGCGGCCCGACGCGCTGCTGCTGCAGCAGATGATGCTGCGTTCGATGCAGCAGGCGATCTACTCGCCGCACAACAGCGGTCACTTCGGCCTCGCCTACGAGGCCTATGCGCACTTCACGTCGCCGATCCGCCGCTACCCGGATCTGCTGACGCACCGCGTGATCAAGGCACTTCTGCGGGGCCGTCGCTACCTTCCCGGGGCGCCGGGCCGCGAGGACGACGATATCGCGCCGATCGCCGACGAGCCGGGCCGGAAGGTTGCGCGTGCAAGCCGCAAGAGCGAGGTCGCGGCGACCGCCGCCGCCGGTGGTGGTGGCCGTCACGAAGGCGGGCATGTCGTGGCCCACTGGGAACGGCACGGGGTTGCCTGCTCGGCGAGCGAGCGTCGCGCCGACGAGGCCTCGCGCGACGTGGCGGCCTGGCTCAAGTGCCTGTACATGCGCGAGCGGGTCGGCGAGCAGTTCGCCGGGCGCATCACCGGTGTGGCACCCTTCGGGGTCTTCGTCACGCTCGACGAGCTGTACGTCGAGGGACTGGTGCATGTCTCGGAGCTCGGCACCGAGTATTTCCAGTACATCGACGCCGCGCATGAACTGCGCGGCGAGCGCACCGGGCGCCGTTTCCGGCTTACCGACGAGCTGCATGTGCAGGTGTCGCGGGTCGATCTCGAGGCGCGACGCATCGAATTCCGGCTCGTGCAGAAGACCGGCTATCGCGACATGGTCGCGGCGGGTCGAGGCGCCGCATCGGGTCGCGAGCCAGCAGCGCCCCGCAAGGCAGCGCCCGCCAAGTCGGAGCGCATCGCCCAGGCACGCAGCGATCGGCTGCAGGCGCGCGCCGAGGCGCGACGGGGAGCTGCGGGCAAGTCGGGGGCGGGCCGGAAGGCGGCCGCCGGGGAGGCGCGGCCGGCTGCCGCCGGCAAGCCGTCGAGCCGGCGCAAGCGTCGTTGAGCCGGCGATGAGCGGCGCGCGGCTGTCCAAGCGGAGCCAGGCACGATGCTGATCTGGGGATTCCATGCGGTGATGGCGCGCCTGGCCCGGGGCGCCGCGGGCGTCGTGACGCTCCATGTGGCCCGACAGCGGGGCGATGCCCGAATGCGCGAGTTGCTGGCGCTGGCCGCGGCGCAGGGTGTGCGGGTGGAACTGGTCGACATGGCGCGCATCGAGAGCCTGTGCCCGGGTCGCCGGCACCAGGGTGTGGTCCTGCAGGCCGAGGCGGCGGCACCGCTGGTCACGAGTCTCGAGGCCCTGCTCGAGGCGCAGCCCGAACCTTTTCTGTTGCTGCTCGACGGGGTCACCGATCCGCGCAACCTCGGCGCCTGTCTGCGCGTGGCCGATGGCGCGGGCGTCCACGCGGTGATCGCCCCGAAGGATCATGCCTGTCCGCTGACGGAGGCGGCGGTTCAGACCGCCTCGGGGGCGGCCGAGAGCGTGCCCTACCTGATGGTGACCAACCTCGCCCGCACGATCGACGATCTGCAGCAGGCTGGAGTCACGGTGATCGGCACCGCCGATGCCAGCGCGGCTTCGCTCTTCGACACCCTGATCCCGCCATCGGTCGCCTGGGTGCTCGGGGCCGAGGGCAAGGGTCTGCGGCGTCTGGTGCGCGAACGCTGCGACGCGCTGGTCTCGATCCCGATGGCGGGCCGGGTGTCGAGCCTCAACGTGGCGGTGGCCGCCGGTGTGGTGCTCTACGAGTCGGTGCGCAGGCGCCAGGCAGCCTAGTCCGCCATCAGCCGGCGCGCTGGCGCTGGCGGTGCTGCCAGGGCGGGACGGGCGCGGTGTCGCGCCACAGCCCGGCCCGCCGCGCCCTGGCTTCGCGCTCGGCGCGCGCGTAGGCGATGCGTTCGTCGGGGTGCTGGTCGGCGGCGTAGCGCAGGAAGTGCCAGGCAAGCCCGGCCTGGACCTGCAGCAGACCGAGATCTTCGCTGCCGGCGTGCACGCGCGCGACCACGCGACCGAAGGGATCGGTCTTGAGGGCGTCGATGCGCAGGCCCGGCCGTGCGAGCAGGACCTCGAGATGATCGCGGGAGGCGTCGGCCCAGGGTTGATCGCGTTCGGGCGCATCGATGCCGGCGATCCGGATGCCGAGTTGCCGACCGTCGGGCAGCCGCGCGGTGAAGGAGTCGCCATCGGCGACGCGCTCGATGATCGGGGCGTCCGGGTCTCGCGTATCGGGATGGGCGGCGGCATCGTCCGTGCGACGGCTGGCGTCGTTCGGTGCCTGCAGCCGTCCGCAGGCACCGAGGGCGATGGCGGCGAGGCCGAGCACACCGGCGACGAGGCTCCGGCGCTCGGGCGGTCGAGCCATCGAGGAGCCGCGCGCCGGCGAGGGCCTCGCGCTCCGGCTGTCGGCCATCGCCGGACCGAGGGTCCGATGTTTCCCGGAAGGCTCTGTCGAGGGCATGGCCAGAGCATAGACGCCCGAACCCGCGGGCGGCTGGCTCGGTATCGTTCCTGTGGTCGATGCCGACGGTCGATGGCGGATGGCTCGGCATGGCAGTATCACGGGCGGCCGCGAGCCTGCGCCGAGCGCCTGCGCGTCGGCTCGGCCGTGCGCGGCATGATCGGCCGAACTTCGCAGGAGACCCCGATGTCCAAGACCTTTCCCCCGGCCCCCACCGCCCCTCACCGCACCCGCCGCCACCTCGCGCTCGGCCTGCCCGCCGCCGCGGCGCTGGCCGGCCTGGCGCCCGCCGCTGCCCGCGCGCAGGCGGGCTATCCCAACCGTCCGATCCGGATGCTGGTCGGCTACACGCCCGGCGGCTTCACCGACAACATGGCGCGCGCGGTGGGCGAGCCGCTGGCGCGCGTGCTCGGCCAGCCCATCCTCTTCGATTACAAGCCGGGCGCCAACAGCATGATCGCCGTCGACATGATGGCCAAGTCACCCCCGGACGGCTACACGCTCACCACCGTGATCGCCGCGCACTCGGCCAACCCCTCGCTTTACGCCAAGATGTCCTTCGACGCGATCAACGACGTCGTGCCGGTGGCGCTGTCAGGGGTCGCGCCGCTGATCCTCGTGGCCAACGCGTCGTTCCCGCCGAACAACGCCGCCGAGCTCATCGCCTACGTCAAGGCCCGCCCCGGTCAGTTCAACTACGGCTCCAGCGGCATCGGCGCGGCGGCCCATCTGGCGATGGAGCAGTTCATGGCCACGCACGGCCTGAAGATGACGCTGGTGCCCTACAAGGGCACGCAGCCGGCGCTCACCGATCTGATCGGCGGGCAGATCCAGCTGCTCTTCGACGTGCCGCTCGCGATGGCCCAGCATGTGAAGAGCGGCCGGATCAAGCTGATCGGCATGGCCAGCGAAAAGCGGCTGCCCGGCTATCCCGACCTGCCGACCTTCGCCGAGAGCGGCGTGCCCTACACCGCCAACACCTGGGCGATGGTGCTCGCGCCGGCCAAGACCCCGAAGGACATCGTCGCCCGGCTCAACGCCGAGATCAACCGCATCCTGGCCACGCCGGCGGTGCGCGAGAAGCTCGAAAGCACCGGCGTGGTGCCTGGCTCGGGCAGCCCCGAGGACGTCGCCGCCTTCCTGCTCTCCGAGGTGGCCCGCAACGCGAAGGTGATCAAGGCTGCGGGCATCAAGCTCGAGAACTGAGGCCGATCTCAGATCACCGCATCGGCGCGCATCGCTGCGATCTCGCCGGGCGCGAAGCCCAGCTCGGCGAGGATCGCGTCGGTGTGTTGCCCGAGCGCCGGCACCGCGCCCATGCGCGCCTCGTAGGCATCGGACACCCCTGGCGGCAGCCAGCTGGTGACCGGGCCGGCCGGCGAGTCGATGGTGCGCATCCGGTCGCGTGCGAGGTTCTGCGGGTGTGTCCAGAAGGCGCCGGGGGTGTTGATGCGGCCGGTCGCGATGTTGGCCTGCGCCAGCCGGGTCTCCAGCGTCTCGGTGTCGAGCGCGGCGAAGCATTCGTTGATGATGGCCTCGAGTGCTGCCCGGTTTTCGGTGCGCGCGAGGTTGCTCGCGAAGCGCGGGTCGGTGGCCAGTTCCGGCCGGCCCAGCGCCTTGTCGCAGAACACCACCCACTCGCGCTCGTTCTGCACGCCCATCAGCACCTGGCCGCCGTCGCCCGCGCTCACCGGGCCGTAGGGCACCACGCTCGGGTGGAAGGCGCCGGTGCGTGGCGCCGGCGGCGCGCCCTCGTAGGTGTAGTAGATGGGATTGCCGAGCAGCTCGGTGAGCGACTCGTACATCGACAGATCGATGTGGCTGCCGCGGCCGGTGCGCTCGCGCAGCAGCAGCGCGGCCATGATGCTCGAGTAGGCGTACAGGCCCGCGCCGATGTCGGCCGACGAGAAGCCGGTGCGCGCCATCGCCTGCGCGGTGCCGGTGACCGACAGCAGCCCCGACTCGGCCTGGATCATCAGGTCGTAGGCCTTGTGATCGCGGTAGGGCCCGTTGACGCCGTAGCCGGAGATGTCGCAGCTCACCAGCCTCGGGTTGAGCTCGGCCAGACGCTCGCGCGACCAGCCCATGCGCTCGACCGCGCCCGGTGCGAGGTTCTGCACCAGCACGTCGGCACGCTCGAGCAGCCGGCGCAGCGCCTCGGCGCCGCGCGGATCCTTCAGGTCGAGCGTGAGGCTTTCCTTGGAGCGGTTGCCCCACACGAAGTACGACGACATGCCCTTGACCCGCTGGTCGTAGCGGCGCGCGAAGTCGCCCTCGCCCGGGCGCTCGATCTTGATGATGCGCGCGCCCTGGTCGGCGAGATGCCGGGTGCAGACCGGCGCGGCGACCGCGTGCTCGAGCGCAATGACCAGCACGCCGTCGAGCGGTCGGGGCCGCGCGGCATCGCCCTGCGCGGGGGCCGCGGCCATCAGAAGGACCTCGGCAGGCCGAGCACATGCTCGGCGACGTAGGACAGGATGAGGTTGGTGGAGATGGGCGCGACCTGGTACAGGCGCGTCTCGCGGAACTTGCGCTCGACGTCGTACTCGCAGGCGAAGCCGAAGCCGCCATGGGTCTGCAGGCAGGTGTTGGCCGCCTCGAACGAAGCCTTGGCCGCGAGGTACTTGGCCATGTTGGCCTCGGCGCCGCAGGGCTTGCCGGCGTCGAAGAGCTCGCAGGCCCGGAAGCGCATCAGGTTGGCGGCCTCGATCTCGATGTAGTCGGCCGCGATCGGGAACTGCACGCCCTGGTTGCGACCGATCGGGCGGCCGAAGACCACGCGTTCGCTCGCGTACTTGCGCGCCCGGTCGACGAACCAGTAGCCGTCGCCGATGCACTCGGCGGCGATCAGCGTGCGCTCGGCGTTCAGACCGTCGAGGATGTACTTGAAGCCCTTGCCCTCCTCGCCGATCAGGTTCTCGACCGGGATCTCGAGGTTGTCGAAGAAGAGCTCGTTGGTCTCGTGGTTGACCATGTTGGGGATGGGGCGCACGGTCATGCCCTTGCCGATCGCCTGATGCAGGTCGACGATGAAGATCGACATGCCGTCGGACTTGCGCGCGACCTGGTCGACCGGCGTGGTGCGCGCGAGCAGGATCATCAGGTCGGAGTGCTGCACGCGCGAGATCCAGACCTTCTGGCCGTTGACGGCATAGTGATCGCCCCGGCGCTGCGCGACCGTCTTGAGGTTGGTGGTGTCGGTGCCGGTGGTGGGCTCGGTGACGCCCATCGACTGCAGGCGCAGACGGCCGCTGGCGATGTCGGGCAGGTAACGGCGCTTCTGCTCGGGCGAGCCGTGGCGCAGCAGCGTGCCCATGTTGTACATCTGGCCGTGGCAGGCGCCGGCGTTGCCGCCGCAACGGTTGACCTCCTCCATGATGACCGAGGCTTCCGACAGGCCGAGCCCGGCGCCGCCATATTCCTGGGGGATCAGCGCGGCCAGCCAGCCCGCCTGGGTGAGTGCGTCGACGAAGGCCTCGGGATAGGCACGCTCGTGGTCGACCTTTTGCCAGTAGGCCGAGTCGAACTGGTTGCACACGGCGCGAACGCCGTCGCGGATGTCGGAATGAACGCTGTCCAGGGGGGCCATCGGGTGTGTATGCTGGTTGGAGACGCTGGGTCGGTGCGCCATTATCCGCGATCGCACCCGGCGTGGTGGCGAGCCCCCGTGCCGTCCGTGTCACTGCCATGCCGGAGCCCCGTGCGATGAATCCCCCGATCCCGCCCGCCGTGCTGCACGGCGTCGATGCCCAGCTCGTGGCCCGCGGCCGCGAAGACCTCGCCGCTGCACTGCGCTGGTCGGCGCGCCTCGGGCTCAACGAGGGGGTCTGCAACCACTACAGCCTCGAGCTCGACGCCGACCGCTACCTGATCAACCCGCAGGGCCTGCACTGGAGCGAGGTGCGTGCCGCCGACGTGCTGCTGATCGATGGTGCCGGCCACGTGCTCGACGGGCCGCACAGCCTCGAGCCCACCGCCTTCTTCATCCACAGCTGGATCCACCGGCTCAACCCGCATGCGAAGGCGGTGCTGCACACCCACATGCCGTACGCGACCGCGCTCACGCTGGTGCAGGGCGGGCGCCTGGCCTGGTGCAACCAGAATGCGCTGCGCTTCCACGGACGCGTGGCCTACGACGACGCCTACAACGGCCTGGCGCTCGACGACGCCGAGGGCCGGCGCATCGCCTCGCAGTTGTCGGCCGGCGCCGACGTGGTGTTCATGGCCAGCCACGGCGTCAGCGTGGTGGGCCGCAGCGTGGCCTGGGCCTTCGACGATCTCTACTACCTCGAGCGCGCGTGCATGCACCAGGTGCTCGCGGTGCAGGCGGCGGCCGGCCGGCCGCTGCGCGAAGTGCCCGAGGCGCTGTGCGCGCACACCGCCGCGCAGATCGCCGGCGAGCGCCAGCAGAGCGATCTCTTCTTCGAGGCGGTCAAGCGCATGCTCGACCGCGACGAACCCGGCTGGCGCTGAGACGCCCGGCCGTTGCGCCGGGTGCCGGGGCGCCGCGCCAGCCGCGCGGCGCCAGCGCCCGGTTTCCCTTCCTCAGACGACAGGAGCAGCTTCATGCAGATCCGTTTCGACGGCAAGCGCGTGGTGGTCGCCGGCGGCAGCCGGGGCATCGGGCGGGCGATCGCCCTCGGATTCGCGGCCACCGGCGCTTCGGTATCCATCTGCGCGCGCGGCGAGGCCGCACTGCGCGAGACCGAACGCGAACTGGTGGCGGCCGGTGCCGGCAAGGTGCATGCCGCGGTGTGCGACCTCGCCGATGGCGATGCCGTGCGTGGCTACGTGGCCGCGGCCGCCGCCGCGCTCGGTGGCATCGACGTGCTGGTCAACAACGCCTCGGGCTTCGGGCGCAGCGATGACGAGGCTGGCTGGGCGGCGAGCATCTCGGTCGACCTGATGGCCACGGTGCGCGCCTCGCAGACCGCGATGCCGCACCTGCTCGCCTCGCGCGGCTCGATCGTCCACATCTCGTCGATCTCGGGGCTGACGCCCTCGGTGCGCACGCCACCCTACGGCGCGGTCAAGGCCGCGCTCATCCAGTACACGCTGACCCAGGCCGCCGCGCTCGCGGCGCAGGGCGTGCGCGTGAACTGCGTGGCCCCGGGTTCGATCGAGTTCCCGGGCGGCGTCTGGGACCAGGCCCGCCAGCACAACCCCAAGCTGTACCAGGGCATCCTCGCCAGCATCCCGTCGGGCCGCATGGGCACCGCCGAGGAAGTGGCCAACGTGGTCATGTTCCTCGCGAGCGACGCGGCGCGCTGGGTCACCGGTCAGACCATCGCGGTCGACGGCGGGCAGATGCTCAGCTGATCTCGGCGGCGAGCGCCGGGCCGACGGCCTGGCGCTGCGCGCTCGGCGCTGCTGCAAGCAGCTCCGCAACGATCGCCACCGCGATCACGCCGGGCTCTCGCCCGCTGATGCCCGGCAGCCCGATCGGGCAGCGCAGGCTTGCCACACCCGCGGGCGGGCAGCCGCGCGCGAGCAGCCGGCGCCGGAAGCCCGCGGCCTTGCTGTGCGAACCGATCACGCCGACGCTCGCGTGGTGGCCGTCGCGCAGCGCCGCTTCGGCAAGCTCGAAGTCGAGCGCGTGGCTGTGGGTGAGGATGCGCAGGTGGCTGCCCGGCGCCAGATCGCGCAGCGCACCGACCGGATCGTCGTCGACATGCAGCCGCACGAGGCCCTCGGCGATCTGGGGATCGGGCGGGGGCGTGCCTTCGTCGGCGAGCGTGGCCAGCCAGTCGACCTCGACCGGCAGCGTCGCGAGCAGCGCCACCAGCGCGCGGCCGACATGGCCGTTGCCCGCGACCGCGATGCGCAGCCGTGGCGGTGTTGCCGGCCAGTCGGCGAGCAAGCCGGCATCGAGCCGCCCGACACGCAGCCAGACCACGCCGCCGCAGCACTGTCCGAGGCTCGGGCCGAGCGCGTAGCGGGTGTCTGGCGGCGGCTCGGCGCCGGCCAGCACCTGCCGGGCGGTTGCGATCGCAACGAATTCGAGGTGGCCGCCGCCGATCGTGCCTTCGGTGCGATCGGCCGTCACCAGCATGCGGGTGCCGGCATGACGCGGCGCCGAGCCTTCGACGCGCATCACCTCGACCACCACCGCCGGCACGCCCTGCGCCAGCCACCGGCCGGCGATCGCGCGGATGCGGTTCATCGCGCTTCGGCGACGCCGCCGAGCGCGCGCAGCAGCGAGCCGGGCGTGCACGGCGCATCGACCCGCGGCACGCCGCCGGTGTGGGCGGCGACCGCGTCGCGCAGCGCCTCGTGCACCGACAGCGCCAGCATGAAGGGCGGCTCGCCGACGGCCTTGGAGCCGAGCACGTTGTCCTCGCGGTTGGCCTCGGGCCAGAGGTCGACGCGCAGGCGCGCGGGCACGTCGCCGCTGGTGGGGATCTTGTAGGTGGAGGGCGCGTGGGTCGCCAGGTGCCCCTGCGTGTCCCACACCAGTTCCTCGGTGGTCAGCCAGCCCATGCCCTGCACGAAGCCGCCCTCGATCTGGCCGATGTCGATCGCCGGATTGATCGAGCGCCCGACGTCGTGGAGGATGTCGACGGCGAGCACCCGGCTCTCGCCGGTGAGCACGTCGACGGCCACCTCGGTGCAGGCCGCGCCGTAGGCGAAGTAGTGGAAGGGCCGGCCGCTCAGCGTGGCCTTGTCGTAGTGGATGCGCGGCGTGCGGTGAAAGCCGTCGGACCAGAGCTGCACCCGCGCGAGGTAAGCCGCGCGCACCACCTCGACGAAGGGTCGGCTGCCCCGCGGGGTCCGCACCAGCCCGGCCGCGAAGCGCACCGCCTCGGGGGTGATGTTCTCCTGGCTGGCGACCAGCGCCGCCAGCCGCTCGCGGATCGTGGCGGCGGCGATCTGCGCGGCGCGGCCGTTGAGGTCGGTGCCGCTGGAGGCAGCGGTCGCCGAGGCGTTGGGCACCTGCGCGGTGTCGGTCTCGCTGATGCGGACCTGCGCCAGCGGCACGCCGAGCTCGTCGGCGACGATCTGGCAGACCTTGGTGTGCAGGCCCTGGCCCATCTCGGTGCCGCCGTGGTTCACGCGTACCGAGCCGTCGGTGTAGACCGACACCAGCGCGCCGGCCTGGTTGAAATGGGTGGCGGTGAACGAGATGCCGAACTTGACCGGCGTGAGCGCCAGCCCGCGCTTGACCAGCGGGTGCGCGACGTTCCAGGCGGCGATCGCAGCGCGGCGCTCGCGGTAGCGGCTGCTCGCGGCCAGCGTCGCGATCAGCTGCGGCGCGATGTTGTCCTCGAGCCGCATGCCGTAGTGGGTGGTGTCGCGCGGGGCGGGGCCGTAGAGGTTGCGCTCGCGGACGTCGAGCGCGTCGAGGCCGAGATGGCGAGCGATGTCGCCGAGGATGGACTCGATCGCGAACATGCCCTGCGGGCCGCCGAAGCCGCGAAACGCGGTGCTGGACTGGGTGTGGGTACGGCAGCGGATCGACTCGACGTCGAGGTTGCCGAGGAAGCTGGCATTGTCGACATGGAAGATCGCGCGGTCGTTCACCGGCCCGGACAGGTCGGCGCTGAAGCCGCACTGGCTGGCCATCATCAGCCGCAGGCCGGCGATGGTGCCGGCGTCGTCGAAGCCGACGGTGTAGCGGTACAGGAAGTTGTGCCGCTTGCCGGTGATCATGAAGTCGTCGTCGCGGTCCAGACGCATCTTGACCGGTCGGCCGGTGCGCCGCGCCGCCAGCGTGGCCCACACCGCGAGATGACCGGCCTGGGTCTCCTTGCCGCCGAAACCACCGCCCATGCGCCGGCACACCACCTGCACCGCGTGCAGCGGCACCCCGAGCGCGTGCGCGATCCAGTGCTGCGCCTCGCCCGGGTGCTGCGTGGACGAGTGCACGGTCCAGCCGCGGTCTTCCTGGGGCAGCGCCAGCGCGATCTGGCCTTCGAGGTAGAAGTGCTCCTGGCCGCCGACCGTGAATTCGCCCGAGATCCGGTGAGCGCTGGCGGCGATCGCCGCGTCGGCGTCGCCGCGGCGCAGGCGCACCGGCGGCAGCACCTGCGACTGCGCCTGCAGCGCCTGCTCGATGGTGAGGACGGCCGGCAGCGGCTCGATCTCGCAGCGCACCCGTGCCGCGGCCTCGCGGGCCCGCCGGTGGCTGTCGGCGACCACCAGCGCGACCACCTGACCCACATGCAGAACCCGACCATCGGCGAGGATGGGTTCGTCGTGGGCTGGCGTGGCGAAGTGCCGGTCGGCGGGGATGTCGGCCGCCGTGAGCACCGCGACCACGCCCGGCATGGCCAGCGCGGCGCCGGCATCGATGCCCAGCAACCGGCCGTGGGCGATCGGGCTGAGCACCGGAGCCGCGTGCAGCGCGTTGGCGGGCAGCGGCATGTCGTCGATGAAGCGGGCCTGCCCGGTGACGTGCGCGCGGGCGCTCTCGTGGGTGGGCGATCGGCCGGCGACCGAGGCCTCGGATCCGGCGTCGGATCCTGCGCAGACCTCGACGGTCGCGAGGGGCTTGTCGGGTGCGTTCACGGGCTGGGCTCCAGCACATGCAGCGGCGGCGACGTCGCCTCGGTTTCGTGCCACAGGCGCAGCAGCAGGTTGCCTGCGACAGCGCGGCGGTAGCCGGCGCTCGCCCGCATGTCGGAGAGCGGCGTGAACTCGTCGCGCAGCTGCTGCGCCGCGGCCTCGAGGGTGGCGAGCGACCAGGGCGCGCCCTCGAGCGCGGCCTCGGTGCGCGGCGCGCGGCTGGGCACGGCCGCCATGCCGCCCACGCCAATGCGCGCGTGCACGATGCGCCCGGCCTCGCGGCGCAGGGCCAGGGCGACGCACACCGCCGAGATGTCGTCCTCGAAGCGCTTGGAGACCTTCCAGGCGTGCACCTGCAGCCCGGACGGCGCGGGCGGAATGCGGATGGCCACCAGCAATTCGTCGGGCTGCAGCAGGGTGCGGCGGTAGCCGGTGTAAAAGCCGTCGATCGGCACCTCGCGGCGGCCGCGGGCGCTCGCCAGCACCAGACGGGCCTGCAGCGCGATCAGCAGCGGCATCGAATCGCCGATCGGCGAGCCGTTGACCACATTGCCGCCCAGCGTGCCGGCATTGCGCACCGGCCGGCCGGCGAAGCGCTCGAGAAAGCCCGCGGCGGCCGGGTGGTCGGCGGCGAGCGCCGCGAAGGCCTCGGTGAGGCGGGCGCCAGCGCCCACGGTGAGACCTTCGGCACCGCGGGTGACGGCGGCCAGCTCGGTCACGCCGCCGAGGTCGAGGGTCTCGGTCGGCCGGCGATGCTGCTTGTTGATCCACAGGCCCACGTCGGTGGCACCGGCAACCACCAGGGCATCGGGCCGCGCGGCGCGGCATGCCAGGGCCTGGGCGAGCGTGGCCGGGCGCCAGACCGTGCCGCCCGCACCTTCGAAGCGGGCGCCCGAGTCGTCGCGCAGGGCGGCCAGCCCGGCGGCCAGGGCCGGGAAGTCGAACGGCCGCGGCGGCATCGCCGGCAGGGCCCGGACGGCATCGATGATGGGCCGGTAGCCGGTGCAGCGGCACAGGTTGCCCGAGACCGCGGCCTGCGCCTGCTCGCGGCTGAGCGCGGCGGGCGGGCCGCCATCGGCGTGGTAGAGGGCGAACAGCGACATCACGAAGCCCGGCGTGCAGAAGCCGCACTGCGACGCATGGTGGTCGACCATGACCTGCTGCACCGGGTGCAGGGCGCCGTCGGGCGCGGCCAGGTCCTCGACCGTGAACACCGCGCAGCCATCGACCGACGACAGCGGCCGGATGCAGCTGTTGACCGCCCGCAACACCGGGCGCTCGCCGTCGAGCTCGCCGACCACGACCGTGCAGGCGCCGCAGTCGCCCTCGGCGCAGCCCTCGCGCGTGCCGTGACCGCCGCCGGCCCGCAGCCAGTCGAGCAGCATCGCGTCGGGGTCGACGCGATCGACGCGAGTCTCGCGCAGGCCGCGAAGCAGACGCAAGGGACGAACGGGCAGGGTCATCGGCTGGGCTCGGCAGGACGGCGCCGCGCTCGGCATGGCGGCTTCAGGGGGGACGATAGGCCGGGTCAAGCGGACATCGTTATGATTTCTCTTGGCTCTGGGCTAAGGATAACCGTATGGCAAAGCCATCGTCGCTGAGCAGGATCGATCTCCACCTGGTCGAGATCCTGCATACCTTGCTCGTCACCCACAGCGTTTCCCAGACCGCGATCCGCCACGGCATGCACGCGCCGGCCGTCAGCGCCGCGCTGGCGCGCCTTCGCGAGCTCACCGGCGACCCGCTGCTGGTGCGCGCCGGCCGCGCCATGGTGCCCACCGAGGCGGGGCGCGCGTTGCTCGCGCCCGCCGCCGAGGTGCTGGCAGCCGCGCGGCGGCTGTTCGGCGGCGATGCGCATGTCGTCTTCTCGCCGGCCACCACCGACCGTGTCTTCCGCATCGCGGCCAGCGACTTCCTCGACCCTTCCTTCCTGCCGCTCCTGGTGGCCCAGATCAAGGCCCAGGCGCCACTGGCGGGTGTCGAGATCGTGCCGCTGACCGCCGATGCCGACTACCGCCAGCGGCTCGCCGCCGGCGAGCTCGATCTGGTCGTGGGCAACTGGCTGCGCCCGCCCTCCGACCTGCACATCGGACGGCTGTTCCAGGACGAGATCGTTTGTCTGGTCGCCGAAGGGCACCCGGCGCCGCGCCGTGGCTGGACGCTCGACAAGTACCTCGCCTGCGAGCACATCGCGCCCACGCCGGCCTACCCGGGAGCGCTGGGGGTCATCGACGAGCTGCTCGCGCAGTCGGGGCTGCGCCGGCGCATCGGCGTGCGCTGCCCGCACTTCGCGCTCACCCCGGCGATGGTTGCCGGATCGCTGCTGGTGCTCACCACCGGCCGGCTGTTCTGCGCCCGCTTCACCGCGGCGCTGCCGGTGCGCATCGTGCCCTGTCCGGTGCCGATGCCCGGCCTCAGGTACTACCAGTTGTGGCACGATCGCACTCAGCGTTCGGCCGCCTGCCGCTGGCTGCGCGAGCAGGTACGCCGTGTCGCGGCCGGCCTGCGATGAGCCGCCCTTCCCGGGATGCCGGCAACCGACCCCCGGCTTTCGAGCCTTCCGCCCTGCGTCCATGACCGCCCCCCGCCTCGAGCTTCGCGAGATCACCAAGCAGTATCCGGGCGTGCTCGCCAACGACCGGGTCTCCCTGACCGTGGCTCCTGGCGAGATCCACGCGGTGCTCGGCGAGAACGGCGCCGGCAAGTCCACGCTGATGAAGATCGTCTATGGCGCGGTGCGTCCCGATGGCGGCGAGGTGCGCGTCGACGGGCAGGCCGTGCGGGTGCGCAACCCGCACGAGGCCCGCGCGCTTGGCGTGGCCATGGTGTTCCAGCATTTTTCGCTCTTCGATACCCTGACCGTCGCCGAGAACGTCGCGCTCGGCCTGCCTGCGGGCGAGCCGCTGGCCGACATCAGCCGGCGCATCCGTGACAAGGCGGCCGAGTACGGCCAGGAGATCGACCCCGATCGGCCGGTGCACGCGCTGTCGGTGGGCGAGCGCCAGCGGGTGGAGATCGTGCGCGCGCTGCTTGCCGAGCCGCGGCTGCTGATCCTCGACGAGCCCACCTCGGTGCTGATGCCGCAGGCCGTCGAGAAGCTCTTCGTCACGCTGCGCCAGCTAGCCGCCACCGGCTGCAGCATCCTGTACATCAGCCACAAGCTCGACGAGATCCGTGCGCTGTGCCACCGCTGCACGGTGCTGCGCGGCGGTCGCGTGACCGGCGTCGTCGAACCCGCTACCGAGAGCAACGCGAGCCTGTCGCGGCTGATGATCGGCAGCGAACTGCCCTCGCTGCCGCCGCGCGCTTCCCGCAGCGGCGAACTCGCCCTCGAAGTCCGCGAACTGACGCTGCCGGCCGCCGACCGCCACGCCGTGGCGCTGCGGGGCATCAGCCTCGAGGTGCGCGCGGGCGAGATCCTGGGGATCGCCGGGGTCTCCGGCAGCGGCCAGCAGCCGCTGCTCGCGGCACTCTCCGGCGAAGATCGGCGGGCCGATGCCGGGGCGGTACGGCTCTTTGGCCGATCCGTCGACGTCCTGCCACCCGCCGCACGGCGCCGGCTGGGGCTGCACTTCGTGCCCGAGGAGCGGCTTGGTCGCGGCGCGGTGCCGTCGCTGTCGCTGGCGCAGAACATGCTGCTCACCCGCGCCGGCCCCCCCGCGGTGGGTCGTGGTGGCTGGCTGCGGCTCGGGCGCATTGCCGAGATGGCCCGGGTCGTGGTCGAGCGTTTCGACGTGCGCACTGCCGGGGTGCATGCGGCCGCGCGCAGCCTGTCCGGCGGCAATCTGCAGAAGTTCATCGTCGGGCGCGAGATCGATGCCGGGCCCAGGGTCCTGATCGTCGCCCAGCCCACCTGGGGGGTCGATGTCGGTGCCGCCGCGCGCATTCGCGCCGAACTGCTGGCCCTGCGCGATGCCGGCTGCGCGCTGCTGGTGGTGTCCGAGGAGCTCGACGAGCTCTTCGAGCTGAGCGACCGGCTGCAGGTGATCGCGGGCGGGCGGCTGTCGCCTGCCGTGGCGGTCGCTCAGGCCTCGGTCGAGCAGATCGGCGCCTGGATGTCGGGCCTGTGGCCCGATGCGGCCATCGCGGAAGGCGGTCATGTTCCGGCTTGAGCTTCGCGCCGCGCCATCACGCACGATGACCATCGCGTCGCCGCTCATCGCGCTGTTCATCACCGCCGTGGTCGCCGCCGTGATCTTCGCCGGCATGGGCAAGGATCCGGTGGCCGGCCTTCGCGTGATCTTCATCGATCCGGTCGGCTCGCGGCGGCAGATCGCCGAAGTCCTGCTCAAGGCCACGCCGCTGATCATCATCGCGCTGGGCCTGGCGGTCTGCTACCGCGCCAACGTCTGGAACATCGGTGCCGAGGGGCAGTTCCTGCTCGGCTGCCTCACCGGCGGCGGCATGGCCCTGTGGCTGACAACCCAGGGCGTGGTGCTGCCCAGGGCGATCGGCATCCCCCTGGTGCTCGTCGCCGGCATGCTCGGGGGCATGCTCTGGGCGGGTCTGGTGGCGCTGCTGCGCGACCGCTTCAACGCCAACGAGATCCTGGTCAGCCTGATGCTGGTCTACGTGGCGCAGCAGATCATCAACACGCTGGTCTTCGGGCCCTGGAAGGACCCGCAGGGTTTCAACATGCCCCAGTCGGCGAGCTTCCATGCGAGCCTGCACCTGCCAGCGCTGCTGGAACGCACGCGGCTGCATGTCGGGTTTCTGGTGGCGCTGCTGCTGGCGCTGGTCCTGCTGCTGTTCCAGTCGCGCACCTTTCGCGGTTTCCAGCTGCAGGTCGGCGGGCTTGCCCCGGCCGCGGCCAGCTATGGCGGGTTTTCCGCACGGTCGGCGCTCTGGACCTCGCTGCTGCTGTCGGGCGCGCTGGCTGGCCTGGCTGGCGCCATGGAGGTGGCCGGTCCGATCCGGCATGTCAGCCCCTACCTGTCCACCGGGCTTGGCTTTACCGCCATCATCGTGTGCTTCGTCGGGCGGCTGCATCCGCTGGGCATCATTGCCGGCGGCGTGCTCCTGTCGCTGATGCTGATCGGCGGTGAACTCGCCCAGTCGCGCATGGGCCTGCCCAACGCCATGGCCAGCGTGCTGCAAGGGCTGCTGCTGCTGGTGCTGCTCGGTTGCGACACCTTCATCGACCAGCGGCTGCGCTGGGATTTCCGCCGGAGGTCGGCCGCATGAACGAGGTCGCACTGCTCATCAACACCGCGCTGGCCAGCGGTACTACCCTGGCCCTCGCCGCGCTCGGCCTGCTCGTCAACGAGCGCGCGGGCGTGCTCAACCTCGGCGCCGAGGGCATGATGCTGGTCGCGGCGCTCGCCGGTTTTTCGGTCTCTTTCCTCACCGGCAGCGACACGCTGGGGTTCGCGGCGGCGGCGATCGCGGGCGCCAGCCTCGCGACGCTGTTCGGGGTCTTCGTCATCTTCCTGAACACCAACCAGTACGCCACCGGTCTGGCCCTGAGCCTGTTCGGCTACGGGCTGTCGGCCTTTCTGGGCGTCTCGATGGTCGGGCGCACCCTGTCGGCGCGCGAGAGCCACCAGGTGCCATGGCTGTCCGATCTGCCCTTCGTGGGGCCGGCGTTGTTCAGCCATCATCCGATGGTCTACCTGGCCATCGCGCTGGCCGCCGGCACGGCCTGGTTCCTGTACCGCACCCGCGGTGGCCTGCTGCTGCGGGCCATCGGCGAGAATCCCGAGCCGGCGCACGCGCTGGGCTACCCGGTGCGGCTGATCCGGCTGGCGGCGGTCTGCGTCGGAGGTGCCCTGTGCGGGCTGGCGGGCGCCTATGTGTCGCTGGTGACCGCGCCGCTGTGGGTCGAGGGTCTGACCGCCGGCCGCGGCTGGATCGCGCTCGCGCTCACGGTCTTCGCCACCTGGCGCCCCGCCCGGGTGATGCTCGGAGCCTATCTGTTCGGCGGCGTGACCGTGCTGCAGCTCAACCTTCAGGCCCAGGGCGTCGAGATCTCGAGCCACCTGCTCACGATGCTGCCCTATCTGGCCACCGTGGTGGTGCTGGCCCTGATCAGCCGCGATGTCGCGTTCATCCGGCTGAACATGCCGGCCTCGCTCGGCAAGCCTTTTCGCCCGGGTTCGTAGCACGAGTGGTCTAATGGTTCGTTTTCCTCTCATCCTCGACAAGGAGATTTCGCTCATGAACGATCGCATCCCCCGCGGCCTGCGGCGCCGCATGCTCGCCGTTGCCGGTCTCGCCGCCGTGGCCGCCCTCGCAGGCTGCGGCAAGAAGGAGGAGCCGCCCGCGCCCGCCAAGGCCGAGGCGCCCGCCGCACCGCCGCCGCCGCCGGCCCTTCAGGTGGCCTGGGTCTACATCGGTCCGGTGGGCGATGCCGGCTGGACCTTCGCGCACGACCAGGGCCGCAAGGCGGTCGAGGCGGAATTCGGCGACAAGGTCAAGACCACCTTCGTCGAGAAAGTGCCCTACGCCGACGGTGAACGCGTGATCCGCGATCTGGCCAGTCAGGGCAACAAGCTGATCTTCGCGACCAGTTTCGGCTACATGGATGCCATGCTCAAGGTGGCCGGCGAGTTCCCGGACGTCAAGTTCGAGCATGCCACCGGCTACAAGACCGCGCCGAACATGCGGGTCTACGATGCCCGCTTCTACCACGACGCCTACGTCAGCGGCATCCTTGCGGGCAGCATGACCAAGTCCAACACGCTGGGCTTCGTGGGCAGCTTCCCGATTCCCGAGGTGCTGCGCAACATCAACGCGTTCACGCTCGGCGCCCAGAGCGTCAACCCCAAGATCCGCACCCGCGTGGTCTGGGTGAACACCTGGTTCGATCCCGAGAAGGAAGGCGCGGCCGCGCAGGAGCTCATCAACAAGGGCGCCGACGTGCTGCTGCAGAACACCGACTCGACCGCGGTGCTCCAGACGGCCGAGAAGGCCGGCAAGTTCGCCTTCGGCTGGGACAGCGACATGAGCAGCTACGCGCCCAAGGCGCACCTGGCGAGCAACATCGTCGACTGGGGCCCGTACTACAAGAAGTCGGTCAAGGAAGTCATGGACGGCGCCTGGAAGGGCGAGCAGCGCACCATCTGGGGCAAGCCCGAGGGTCAGAACGACGTGATCAAGATGAACGAGATCATTCCCGAGCCTGCCCGCAAGAAGGCTCAGGAAGCCCTCGACGCCATCAAGTCCGGCTCGCTCGATCCGTTCACCGGCCCGGTCGTCGACAACGGCGGCAAGGAGCGTCTGCCCAAGGGCGAGAAGGCCTCGCAGGAGTGGAAGGACAAGATCGACTTCTACGTCAAGGGCGTCGACGGCAAGGTGCCTGCGGGCAAGTGACCGGGGTGGGTCTCTGATCGCGTCGCGTCCGTGACCGAAGACACACTCTGGTCGCCGGTCGCAGGCGCGGCGGATCTGCCCGCGGCCGGCCTGCTGCCGGCTCGGGTGCTGGGCCACGACCTCGTGGTCTGGCGCACGGCCGGCGGCGTGCTTGCCGCCGCGCCCGACCGCTGCCCGCATCGCGGCACCCCGCTGTCGATGGGTCGGGTCTGCGGCGAGGATCTGGTCTGTCCTTATCACGGCTGGGCCTTCGGGTCCGGGGGGCGCTGCACGCGCATTCCCTCGATGGCCCGTGCGCCCCTGGGCGATCGCCAGGCGCTGTCGGTGGTCGCCGTGCGCGAGCACCTCGGCCTGATCTGGGTGCGCCTCGGGGCACCGCACGCTGAACCGTTGCTGGCGCAACCACCCGCCATCCGCCTGCCCGAGGGGC
>Ga0315900_10003521_pt1 | contig 22851 bp, 22 predicted proteins | sample LakEriMetagenome_FD_203521 | JGI IMG/M metagenome (GOLD analysis project Ga0315900, IMG submission 203521) | Freshwater fungal communities from buoy surface, Lake Erie, Ohio, United States - Buoy 12 MA114 | ecosystem: Environmental > Aquatic > Freshwater > Lake > Lake biofilm | place: USA: Lake... | reverse complement strand
TTGGACCTTTTTACTCAACTAGCACTAAAACATCAAATGCAGTCGTTGTCAGTTGCGGAACAATCTCGGAGAATGTTGCAAAAGCAATTGAGTCATTGGCGACTTCTGGCATTTTTCTCGATCATATTACCCAACCACAAATTTCTCCTGTAGATGCAGATGCAATCAAACACATTCTTGAAACGTACGCAACCATAATCACGGTTGAAGAACACAATTCAGTTGGAGCTCTCTCTTCCATCTACTCGGATCACATCTCTGCTGGAAAGATGAAACCTGCGCTACATTCAATTTCGATTCCACTGGCTTTCCATGTTGGACTTGGCTCTTTAGAGGAAGCAAGAGAGCGTTTTGGGTTAGATGTCGAATCCCTAATACAAAAGTTATTAAAAATTATTAAATCATGAAATTTGTTGGCTTTGATTTAGATAATACTGTTTTTAATTATGAACCAGCATTAGAACAGCTCAAAGCGGATAGGGCGGAATTAAAAGACTTCAACCAAAAATCAAAGGTAGATCTGAAGAAATCAATCATCTCAAACTTTGGAGAAGATTACTGGACCGAACTTCAAGGATATCTTTACACTGAGTATCTAAAGTATGTTGAGATTGACCCGACATTCTTTGAGATTCTCAACTTTCTGAATTCGAGGGGATGTCGATCCACGATTATCAGCCACAAGACAGTCTTTCCGTTTAAAGGTCCAAAACTAAACATGCGAGTATGTGCACTTAGCCACTTGCAAACTTTCAAGATCGACTCATTGCTCTCGGATGGTATTCATTTCTTTGAAACAAAAAGTGAGAAGATTGCATACATAAATGAAATTACTCCAGACATTTTTGTCGATGATCTTCCAGAAATTCTATTAGAGCTTGCTCCAAGCATTCAACGCATTCATTACACTTCAAATGAACATCGCACATACAAATCAGATGAACACGCTGGCTCATGGAACGAAATTCGCTCCTTGATTACTGAGGCCATCTAAGATGCACCAGGAAGTCTACTCGCCATTTTTTGAAAAAAATGAAGTTCTAAGTTCTTCCTTTCTAAAAGGTGGCCGCAATAATCAAGCGACTAAAGTCCAAACAAGTTCCGCCATGTATGTGATAAAAACTTTCCTTAATCCTGCTAGCCGGCAAATGAGATTTGAGAAAGAGATTAGTTTCCTCAACCATTGCAAAAATCTAGGAATAAGGTCTGTTCCGGAGATACTTCAAGTCAACTCTGAAACATTTTCTATTCTACAAACGTTTGTTGATGGCAAAAAGCCAGACGCTCTTACAGATTTTCATTTTCATGAAGCAGCAAAGTTCATACGTACAGTGAATAATGGAGAAGTGAGCTCTCATATTGAATTTATCGAGGCGACAGAAGCATTATTTGATGGTCAAAAGCTTTTTGACGATATATCCCAGCGCTCGAAACTTCTTCGAGCTACAAATATTAGAAGTGTTGTAAACGAGTCAATTTTGATTGAAGTGGAATCGTTGATTGAAAAACTTCTCGACGAACGGTTTAGCACATTGCCATCTCTGAATTCTCTTATTAAATCAAGTTTATCAAGCGATCGATTAGGCTTTATATCTCCGTCTGATTTTGGTTTTCATAACTCAATAGAAACATTGGGTGGACTTTTTTTCATTGATTTTGAATATAGTGGGCTTGATTCTCCAGTCAAGTTGATTCTTGATTTCATATTTCAACCTGACTACTTTATACTTGAGAGGGATGCTAATTATTTTTGCAATCAAATTGGCGAAATTTGTGGCATCGAATTTGAGGATATTAAGCGTGAAATCCGATTACTTTTCGCAATCAAGTGGTTCTTGATTGTGCTAAAGCGCGTATCCCCTGAAGAATCTTCAAGAATTACTCCACAAGCAGTTGAAAATTACTATCAAACACGATTATTGCCATTAGTCTAATCTCATGAGGGAGCTCAACATATTGCAAGCTAAGCACGGCTCGGTAAAACGAGATTATCTTGCTCGAGTGAATGATCCGGATTTTCCAAAATATAGAGCTGCAGAGCTGGCAAAAAAATGGGATTATGACTATTGGGATGGCGACCGAAGGATTTGCTACGGTGGTTATAGCTATAAACCGGGCTATTGGACTCCAATTGCGAATCTCTTAATACAGGAGTACGGGCTCACGTCAAGTAGTTCTGTTTTAGATATCGGTTGCGGAAAGGGATTCCTTCTTTACGAACTCACTCAACTCTTACCTGGCATTCATGTAGCTGGAATTGATATATCTGAATATGCAATTCATCAAAGTCATCCTGAAGTCAAGATTCATTTAAAGCATGGTTCTGCTACTGATCTGCCTTGGGCTGAGAATAGGTTTGATCTCGCAATTTCTCTCAATACTTTCCATAACTTGTACACATATGAACTCTTTAGAGCATTTAGAGAGATCAAGCGAGTATCAAGAGAATCATATGTATGTGTGGAATCTTATAGAAATGAACTTGAGAAGCAGAATTTGCTCTATTGGCAAGTTACGTGTGAAAGTTTTTATACTCCCGAGGAATGGAAATGGTGGTTTGACTTAACTGAGTACAATCGAGACTATGGTTTTATTTACTTTGAATAAGGGCAATTGGAGGCTGCAGTGAAGTTTAATGCAGCCATCCTGCGCTCTAGTAAGAAACCACTCGAGGTAGAAACCATTTCTTTTGTTGACAAGTTGAAACCAGGTCAAGTTATTGTAAAGATTCAAACGACGGGAATTTGTGGATCTCAAATAGGAGAAATAGATGCAGTTAAAGGTCCTGACCCATATCTACCACACTTATTAGGGCATGAAGCTGTTGGAGTTGTGATTGATAAAGGTGATTCGGATAAGGTATTGAACGGCGACCAAGTAATCCTTCACTGGATAAAAGGTTCGGGAAGAAATGCTGAACCACCTAGATATTTTTTAGGATCTGAAAGAATTAATGCAGGACAAATCGCGACCTTTACAGAATATGCAATTGTCTCCGAAAATAGGTTAACCAAGGTGCCGAACTGCAAACCATCTCACCTTGATGCATGGGCAACTCTCGGCTGCGCCTACTTAACTGCATACGGCACTCTCAAAAGAATCATTGGTCGCAACCGGCTAACTGAAGCGCTCGTCTTGGGCGGAGGAGGTATCGGGCAGGCAACCGTCCTCCTTCTTTCAGAAATCTTTGCTTCCACAATCACACTCATTGAAAATGTGAATGCTCGAGCCGAATACTGCAAAACCTTGGGCGCAAACAATATTCATTCTTTGAACGAGCAAGATGTTCTTATAAATCATTTTGATTCGGCTATTGACACTACTGGCACTCCAAACGTCATTGAATATGGATATAACGCAATTAAGGACTCTGGAATACTCGCGCTGATAGGGGTTACGCCTAAAGGTGCAACAATCTCTATTGATCCTATGCCACTTCATTATGGCCGTGAATTAGTGGGGATTTACGGGGGTAACGCAAAACCGGACGAAGACATTCCTGAGTTAGTTGATTTTTTTCAAGAAGTAATCATTTCAAAGTTACTTCATGAAAAATTTACATTGAACAGCATTAATTCTGCATTATTGGAGATGCGCTCAGGAAGTCTCATCGGTAGGGCTATCCTAAATCTTGAGAATTAAGCTAACCACTTTGAATCCTTTGCCCAAAAATTTGGAAAGTTGAATAAGCTGTCTTTCTTAAAGCCGTGTGGTGATAAATAATCAAGAAATACGCTCTTCAATTCGAGTGATTCTGAACTTGGTTCCCAACGACCGCTCTCCACTTCCAATACCTCAAGGATGAACTTTGATATAGACCTTTCATCCATTCTTTGTACGGCCACACCAAGCGCAAATAGATCAGTGCTGCCAGTTGTGGAGAACACACCCCGCTCATTCAATTGTTGAAGATTCAAAACTTTTTTTGTTTTTACGTCGATAAAGTCACAATAACTTACGAGCTTTATGAGTGGGCTAGTCAACTTATTCGTAAAGCTGGGGGTCGAGATAAGAAACATTCGTTTCCGAAACAATAAGGGGAGATTATGTAGTCCCGTATCTCCACCTATGCAAAAGTCAGCTATAGAAGCTAGAACAAGATCGTTAAAATCATTCTTAATAGTTGAATTGGAATAGTCAAAGAAATCATTGTGTCTAACTTCTGTTAATGGATTCGCTTTATTTCCCCCTCGAACAACTTTGAAGTTATTATTTGTTAAGGTGTCAATAATTGTCTTAATCTGACTCTCATCCATATTTCTGTATTTGGCATATTCACCATCAAATCCGAGCAACTTCTCAGTGTATGCGGTGTCTCTTAAAGCTAGATATACAGTTTTATCTTTGGTTCCTAAATCAAATGGTAATTTTTCTTTAAATTTTCTGACTTCAGATTCAGGAATTCGTATCTTCGAATGTTGTAGATGTACAAGATTGTTTAGTTCTCCTTCAAAGTAACCTTCTGGATTAAGGTAGACGCGATGAGGTTTCATGAGGGGTATTTCATTTATCAGGATAAGGAATGGGACGACCATAACTCGAGGAGCCAAGCCTAAATATTGAGAAAAGGCGCCTAACAGGCTTCTATTAAATGGGGGGTGTTTTGGTGGAAGACAAAAAATATCCAGCGATTTAACTTGACCTGGATTTCTCTTTTTCTTTAAAGTCACGTAGGTGTCCAAATCAGCGCTCATTGGACCTATCCGACCGGGGATTTCTCCAAATCGAATCAGAAGTAGTCTTCGAATAGTCACGAGTAATAGACTTAGCGGTAGGGCTATCAACAGAACTAGCGGCAATTGGCGCCCACAGCGACGACAAAACTTGAAAACGAGGAGAAGCCTAGATGGTAATGAACCACGTCGCACAGTTAAATCCCTCCGTAATTACTTGCTTCCATAACTCTATCTAAATTATGAACTATAAATCATATTTGGTTCCAAGCGACATGAGAATTAAAGGCTCAAGCCGCATGAATAGAAGTGGGCCAGCAATCTTCATAGATTTAGATGGAACGCTTTGGCCCGATTTGGGCCCCGGTACCATTCTCGAAAACCAAAGTTTAGTTCAACACGAAATTCAGATCTTGCAAATATTTTCTGATCTTGGTTATTTGCTCATCGGAATTACAAATCAGACATTCTTTGGCTATGAGAGCAAAATCAAGCTCTCAAAAGTCCTTAAGTATAGAAGACGCCTAAAAAACATAATTGAAATCTTTTCTTTTGATTCGCTCTTTATTTGCCATCACCACCCAAAGTCTCAAATCCCCTTTCTACGAAGTAGTTGTCCGAATCGCAAACCGGGTATTGGCTCAATACAATGGGCCATAGATACGCACAATATTGATATCTCAAAATCCTTCATCCTTGGCGATCGAATCACAGACATGCTTGCTGGTCAAGCGGCTGGAATTCCCCATCGGCTTCTCATTATAAATTCAAGGTCTCTTGAGTGGAATGAAGGACAACACTTTTCAAATCTTGAAAGTATTGGGTTTCGAACATATAGGAACTTGAGTGAAGCTCTCAAATCAATTCAATTGGTTATTGGTGCCTAAAATGAATCTGCTCATCCTTTGTGCAGGACGAGGCTCTCGTCTACGTCCCTTGACTAACACAATTCCTAAATCGCTTTTGACGCTTGATGAAGAAAATACAATTCTGCTTAGACTCTTAAAGCAATTTTGTTTATATTTCAAGCCGACTAACGTCTGGATTAATGTATCGACACACGCGCCATATTTTATTGACTATGTCGCCGGTGTTCCTGAGAACTTAAAACCTACAATTTTGTATGAAAATGAATTACTGGGGAGTGCCAATACGGTTTTTGAATTCTTTGAATCAGGAAAAGACAATACCTTGATTGTTCATGGTGACTTAATGCTGTCTGATCGGTACATATATGACCTTATGACTAAAATTGGAGCCACCAGTCTTAACACTGTAGTTTGCCACTCAAGAATAGCGAAACAAGCAAGATCGCGTATATCTGTGAATGAATCTAACAAGGTAATGGGCTTCCAAAATAATTATCATTCTCTAGACACAGAATCTGTGCTGGTAAATTCTGGGATTTATTTTTTTCGAGACGTGGACTCTTTAGGAAATAAGCCGCCTCTCGGAGTTGAAATCGCTGATTCAATTCTCAATCACATGATCCAAGAAGGTACACTTTTTGCTCAGCCAAATGAAGAACAAAGAGTCTCAATTGATAGTCCTGATAGATTGCGAGAAGCACAACTATTAATACTTAGAGAAAAATCTCATTAATCGTTTGTTCCAGCTCATGCACTTCGATTGGTACATTACCTCTTCTTGATACTTGAACACCTGCTGCAATTGAACCCATCAAAGCCGTTTCGTAGAGGTCATGGCCTGACGCAAGTGTGAGAGATCCGATAGCCAGTAATGAATCCCCCGCTCCTGAGACATCCACGGGGTTTCCATTCAGAGAGGGGATACGATCGGTGGGTATTGCTTCATGACCTTCCTGAAAACCACCAATCAAGACTCCATCAGCTCCCAGTTTAAGGATCAGGGAGTCCACCTCTAGAAGTTTTCCTAAATGCTGAGTAATGGCTGCAATTCCGTCTACATCGTTTCGTAATTCAATGCGAGCTTCATACTCCGTAGGTGTTACAAGATTAACTCCCTTGAATTTTGAAAGTGCGCCCAGCTGCGATGACGATTGGCTATCAGCTGTAATAACAGGTTTGCTTTTAAGTGAATTAACAAACTCTTGCAGTAAATTCACTACGGTGGAATGAAGTGTTCCATACGAAAAGTCGCTAAAAATTAGGACGTCACTCTTTTCGATCAATGGTTTAGCAACTTCGACTAATTTATTCAGAAGTCTGTAGCCTGCTTCCTCTGCACGAAAGTGCGTAAGACGAAAAAGGGTATGATTTGAATTTTTGTACCGCTGTTTCACCACAGTCGGTCTCGTTTTGTCGGTTATAAAGTGGACGGAGATATCAGCGGCCGACAACTTGCGCTCTGCCCAATGCCCTGCGTCATCGTCGCCAACAAGCGAAACCAGCCTAACCTGCGCTCCCATGGCTTTACAATGAGCGGCGACTATTCCGGCTCCGCCCAAATACTTTGAATTTGCAACTGGCGTTGAGACAACTACTGGATCTTCTTGAGACATTCCGATTGCTTGGCAAGAAATAAACTCATCAATAATTACGTCCCCAACAACTGTTACACGCAGGTTGGCAAAATTCTTAATAGTCTCTAATAACTTTTCGCGATGGACATTTTTTGCTCTTATATGCTGCTTGAACGAATCCCGCACTAGAAGACCAGATCCGGCGTTCTCTCCAAAGTCTATTTCCGAGAGATGTGTACTTCCAGAACCAAAGACCAGCTCGAATCCTAGCTTTTGAATCAGATCATTTTCGAAATCTTGCGAGTTTTTAAATTCTTGACCCCGAACAACTATGGTTGGATTTATGTCTGCTAGAAGCTCACCAAGATCCGTATACTTCACAATTCGCGACACAAATTTTATGGAAGCTATAAGCGATTCTGAAAAATCATTACTTGATGGATTTCTCTCATCAATCTTTATTGCCACTACCAATGAATCTCCTAGGCTCTTCGCATATTCGAATAGACGAAAATGCCCCAGGTGAACTGCTTTGAAATTCCCAAATACAAGTACCGTTTTCAAAGCTATTACCCAAGACCTAGAGACTTCATAGTTTTCACTGTGTACCATCTTTCATCATCAATTAATTCTTTTGCTTGGAATTTCTTCCAAAGCTCTGACACCGCATCAGAGACATTTTTTTCGGGCCTAAATCCTGTTGACATCAATTTCGATGAATCTTGTCTATAGGAACGTGGGTCGTTTGAAGGTAAATACTCAACTTCAACATCAAAGTTTTTCTGGATCAGAGTTGCAATTTCTCGTATGGAAATATTTTCAAAACCTGCGTTGTAGTCACCTGAAGCAATTTCATTATTTGATAAGAAGTGCTCATACACTCTTACCATATCGTGAATGTGAATGTTTGGACGTACCTGATCACCACCTAATACTGTGATCTTCCCTTTGCTGAAAGCTTGCCAAACAAACATGTTAACAACTACATCTAATCGCATTCTTGGAGAAAAGCCACACACTGTTGCAGGTCGAATATTGAATACGCTGAAATAGGGATCAAAACTTGAAACAATCCTTTCGGCTACCATTTTTGTTTTGTTGTAAACTGAAATTGGTGTAAGTTCTAGATCTTCTGTTACCTTCGGTTCATTCTTTACACCATAAACGCTACCTGAACTTGCGTAAATAAATTTCTCTATTTCCTGCTTTCTGCATAAAGTCAGAAGTTGTGTTAGGTGTAAAGTATTAATCTCCCAAGAAAGCACAGGATTAAGTTCGACACCTGGGTCATTTGCAATATTCGCTAAATGAACGACATGGTCTATATTTCTAAAGTCATTGGCATCAATCGCTTCAACTGGCTTTTTAATAATTTCTAGATGCTCACGCGTTCTCAGAAAGTTGCCAAACCACTGATTGTCAACAACTCTCACGAAATAACCTAATTCAACTAGTTTAGGAACCAAAGAGCTTCCTACATATCCACATCCCCCGGTCACGAGAATACCTTTCAAAGGATAATCTCCCTTTCTATATCTATTACGCTTTATGAATGTATTCGGAAGGCTCATTCATAAGTGAATCTAGCCAATAATCCACCCAGTGACGAGTTTTTTCAATCCCAACTTCAAGTGAAGTCGCATCGCTCCAGCCAAGATTTGTTCTTAGTCTGGACGAATCAAGCATGTACGCTTTATCTTTTCCGGGTCGATCATCTGAATCCAATAAGTAACTGTGGGGATTCTTGCCGTAACTTTCAAAACACATTTCAACAACTTTTCGAATTGTAACAAGTCTATTGGTTGAAATGTGGTAGCAACTACCAACAACCCCATGCGACAGAATTCTAACCAATGCTTGCGCCACATCTTCCATGAAGATAAATGATCTCTCGGATGAGCCGCCACCATGTAGTTCCAAAGTTTGATCTGTCGCCGCAGCGATGAGCGCCTTTGGAATAATGCGATATCTTTGCTGATAAGGACCAAAAACATTCGCTGCTCTGGTAATGATTACGGGGAACCCTGACCTTCTATATTCTCCCAGCAAGTGTAAGTCCCCTGCCGCTCGCGAAATCGCATACGGTGTAGATGGATTAAAAGCAGTTTCTTCATTAATCCAGCCTGAGGTTGAACCATACACTTCGGGAGTTGAAAAGTGAATAAACTTCTTGAGACCCCCCCAATTGATCAGTTCATGACTTAGTCGAGAGAGCCACACGCAATTTGTCTCGTACCAATCCCACGGAGAATCCCAGCTTTGTGCCACCATGCTCTGAGCAGCAAAATTGACAATTGAGTCAATTCTTTTCTCTTTACAAATTTCGATGACATCTTTGGGTTCATAATTGCTTCCAAGTTCGAAGTTCTGAAAGTTTTCAATGTACCCTGATTCAAAATATGATCGATAGGGTAGAGATGTTTCTTGCGAACGATTTATTCCAATTACACTAAACTTATTCTCTAAAAGTAATTTTGTTAAGACTGAACCTGAAAACGAATTTGACCCTAAAACTAGGATGTTATGGACTTCACTCATTTTCGGAGCAATTCCGTTACGATGTGACAAATCGACAGATGCAAGTCTTCAACAATTCCATATTCATTCACATTAGTGGGGACATGTACTGACAAATCTGCTAATTCTCGAGCTTTACCCCCATCAAAACCTGTAAGTGCACATGTTCGCATACCAAGAGATTTTGCCGCTAAAAGTAAGTTCAATATATTCGGCGAGTTTCCAGACGCCGAAATTGCTATCACAAGATCTGACGTTCTTGGTCCTAAAGATTTCAATTGTTCAGAGAAAACGTTTTCGTAAGCAGTGTCATTTGAAAGTGCAGTCAAAACTCCAACGTTCGAATTTAGAGAAAGAGCTTTGACGGTGAGTTTTGCACCTCGAATATGAGAGCCAATACCGAGATCCGTCACAAAATGTTCAGAAGTTGTTGCGCTCCCTCCATTTCCAGCAATGAAAACTTTTGCATCTTTTTCTGTTGTATCTTTGAGGAGTTTGTACAAATCGTATATTTCTGCTCCATTCAAATTATTCATGGCAGCATTCAATTTTGACAAATACCCATCAATTAGGGATCGATGCACATTTTTTCCCACACCCGAATGATACATTGAACGGACAATATTCATCATTTTCAGCTAGTTTCTCTCAGCTAAAATTCGAGTGTAAGAAAAACTTTGAAATACGATTTGACGAACTTACACCTCCCCGCTGTTTGATCGTTTCTGCAATCACTTTCTCTTTCCCTCCTAGGGGAATATTCCACTCCATTTTAAGCATTTCCTTTACTCCTTCCTCAATCTCAACGCTAGTGTTGGCATCAAGTTGCAATCCGCTCACTCCGCTTGGGAGAGAGTCGTTTTCGTAAAAACCATTCTTAATGTCAGCCAAAAATTCGTCGAAATTTGGCTTGTCTAACCTTGTCCTCAGTCTGGGTATAAGGATGGAATTATTATGAAAATTATTCATAACTAAATTAGAACAGTTGGTCCAAAGTACGCCTTTCCCGAAAAGTGGTGGAACATCCAATGGTCCTGATGAAGAGCCCACCATGAAACGACACTCTGCTAAAAGAAAAATGTCTAGGCGATCGTCCCTAGATTTGACCGTTCCAAAGTCAAAGAATTTTCTGCTATGGATTAGTTCATTGAGGTTTCCTCCATCGCCAATACAAAATACATGGCCTCCCTCATTAATAATTGTCTCAATTGCTTTTATATAAGTTGTAGAACTCGGATTCCTGTACTTTTCGTTTCCACGGTTACGAAAGTGAAATGTCACAAACCAGTCGATGCTCCCAAATCCATACTCTTTCAGCTTTAGATATCCATATTTTCTGTCCTCTTCATTTAGATTTAGAAGAGACTTTCCAGAATATTTATTATTCCATTCTTCATCAATAAGCGATGCCCCAACCTCTGCTCCATAGAATCTTTCACCAACTTGCAAGGTTTCTATGTCTTCAAAGAGAAAGCTATTTGTGATTTCTAGAAATTTCGAAAGATTTTCTTCTAAGGGAATATATGATAGGTGCTCAGACCAATAGTTTTTTACAATCCAACTGTTCGCCGGAGGGCTACCCACCATCACATAATTAGTATTCGTAAGATCCAACATTCGTGCCTTTATTCGGTAACCTACCCCCCAAGCTAAATGACCGAAAGATTGAGTAAACGCACTTCCAAGAAGTCTCGTTGGATTTTTTTCGTAAAATTCTCTCTTGTGTTGAATGAAAATCTTTGTCGCCAACGATATGTTATGAACGTCCCTTAAAGATTGATTTCCCCTATATCTTTCTAAATCTGCTCGATGTTTCTCATTATCAAATTGTTTTCTTAATTCCAATTGAGAGTAAAAATTCGAAGAATTCAAGAAACTGATAATCACAGTTAGTGCTGTACTATAATGCCAGAAAAAAAAGTTTTTAAATCTACGCGCTTTCAACAAAGATATGATTACGAGAAAACTCAATTTCGTTATAGACATAATGCTTTTTGATAACTTTTCCATTAATTCAACCAAGAATGAGACGCCGCCAACCCAATTACGACTTATTTCCCTCACAGTCCTATACTAGTGGGGTGGCTTTCTTAGGACCGAGGAGCGTTAGGTGAATATGAGGGAATTAAGTCGTGAGGCATATCAATCAGAGGGCTTGATCCCAACGTTCTCATTTTCAAAACATCTACCGTTTCTTGTTGAAGCTCGCAAGAAATCAAAGCGGGGTCGAACTCGAATTCTTATGCATCCCCACTCATCGTCAAATGTTCACGAGATGTTTGTGCTTTATGGGCAAGAGACGTTCATTCGAGCAAACAAGCACATTGACCGGGATGAGAGTGTATTTGTGCTTGCGGGCGTAATTGATGTTATTCTTTTTGAAGATAATGGACAAATTTCACAAGTGGTGCGACTAGAGGCAAGCTCAGCTACTTATAGTAGTTTCATACTGCTGCCTGCAAATCGATATCATTCAGTGATTATTCGAAGTGAATTTGCTTTACTTTTTGAATCTACTCCTGGCCCCTTTGATCCTTTAGTCACAGTTTTCGCTGAATGGTCGCCGCTTGAAGAACAATTGGATCTTCAAAAGGTGTTTTTGGAATCGGTTGAGAGCTTTGCTGAAAAGCAGGCATTGGTCGAGTCGCATGTTGCAAATGTTGAAACATACTTGAAAAGAGACTCTCAGAAAGTTTTCCGCTTAGATGGCCGAATTCATATGGGAGCGGCAGAAATTAGTTTCCTAACCAAGACTTTAGTAGAGGAAAATCTCGATCGGGTGCGAATTTGCATTCATCGCGATGATTCTTCTGAACTTCAAGAAATGTTTATGATATTTTCTGACGAGACTTTTGTAAGTCCAAGCTTTCATTCTGACAAAGATGAGTCGCTCTTAGTCTTGGAAGGACTGGCGACTTATGTCTTTTTCGACTCTGGAGGAGCGGTAAGTCACCGTGTCCCACTCGGTCCGCCTGCCAACCAGTTGGGTAGGGAAAGTTATTGCAGGATACCTGCAGGTTCAATTCACGCCCTTGTTGTGGAGAGTGAGTACGTGGTGGTTAAGGAAACAACTTCTGGGCCGTTCAATAAGTCAGAGACACATTTTCCTGATTGGTCTCCAAGTCCTCGCAATATTGAGGAGATTCGATCAACAAACGCTTCTTACCTTGCATTCTAGGAGATTCGGATGATACTAATTGTCGGCGGAAGCTCTGGTCTTGGCAAGGAATATGCAAAGCGTTGTAAAGAAAGAGGATTTGATTTTCTGATCATCTCTCGCAATATCCGTGAAGAATTCCACGACAAAATCTGGGAATGTAATTTGGGTAGTTCCGATTCCATCAAGAGTGTTATCGACCGTATGAACAATGAAAGCAAAAGATTCAGTTCGATCATATTCTTCCAAAGAAGCAGACATCACGATAGCCAAAATCAATGGAGTGAAGAATTTTCTGTCTCAGTGACTGCAACAAGAGAATTTATGAGATCATCCGATTTACTACTATCTCCAAAGGGGAATCGGAGCATTGTGGTAATAACTTCTACGGTCACTAGGCTCGTGTCGCCAAACGCCTCTGATTCTTACCACGTAGCGAAAAGTGCCTTATTGCAACTTGTGAAATACTATGCGCGGGAGTTGGGGCCTAAGGGAGTACGCGTAAATGCTGTGAGTCCTTTTACCTTTCTCAAGCCAGAAAACAAAGAATTCTATTTGGCAAGCAAGGACTGGATGGAAACGGTAAGCGATAAAATCCCGTTACGGAGAAGCTGCTCGAGTGATGACGTTCTTAATGCAATCGACTTTCTTATTGGCAACGAATCTTCATATATAACAGGGCAAGAGATCGTGGTAGATGGTGGCTTCAGTTTATCTGCAGGGATTAGTTAAGGATGCCTAATATGTCATCACGCAAAATTCCCAAACATTACCGACGAGAAAACTGTCGTCTTTGCTCAAGCAAGAGTATCGAATTGTTATTTTCACTGGAGCCAACGCCTCCCGCGGAATGGTATTTTAACGGCAAAGACAGGGATGCCACGTCTGTCACTTTTCCGCTTGATTTGTTCATGTGCAGATCATGCAAACACGTTCAACTACTTGATGTGCTGGATCCACAAACTCTTTTTTCTGAGTACTTTTATGAGTCTGTTTCATCACCAGGATTGGCCCAGCACTTCCATAGATACGCGAATGAAGTTACTTCTTTTCTTGAACTGACTAAGGATAATCTTGTAGTAGATGTTGGTAGCAACGATGGTTTGCTGCTGAAGGAATTTGAGAAATTAGGATGCCGAGTAGTAGGAATTGAGCCGTCTGCAAGTTTGGCACAACAATGCAATGTCGAAGGTATTAGAACCTATAATTCTTTCTTAAATGAGGAATCGGTTGGGAACGTAATAAAAAATCATGGGCATGCTAATTTAGTTACCGCAAACAATGTATTCGCGCACAATGACGATCTTGCCAACATGGCAGAATGCATAGATGAACTGCTGGTCGAAAATGGCGTGTTTGTTTTCGAGGTGTCAAGTTTACTGCACACTATGAAAGGCTTGGTTTTTGACTATATCTATCACGAGCATCTTTCTTATCACTCTTTAATATCACTCATACCATTCCTACAGAGATTCTCTTTGCAAATTTTTGATGTTGAAGTTGTAGACACCAAAGGAGGTTCCTACCGAATTTACGCAAGGAAATCTCCTATCGAGGTTAAGAAATCAAATCGTTTAGTTTGCGCTCTGGATTTAGAGTTATCAAGCGGTTTAGATAATCCGTCTTTCTTTCAGCAAATATATCAAGAAGTGCAGGAGCTAAAAAAGAAGCTTCACAGTTACCTACGAAAACAGTCATCTGATTCCATAATAGTAGGATACGGGGCTTCAGCCACATCAACAACGTTGACTTACGAGTTTGAGCTAAATCAAATAATTAATTATCTCGTTGACGACAATCCAATACGACATGGTAATTTTCTTCCAGGAACCAACTTACAGGTCTATCATCCTGAACACCTTAATATGCAAGTTCCTTCACACATTATTATTCTCGCCTGGCGCTTTTCACAAATGATTCTGGATAAACTATTCGAATCTCTTCCCAGCGGAATCACTTACATTGTGCCCTTGCCAGAATTGAAAATCATAAGAAACGGAGAATAGGCCGATGGTGTCTCGGGAACCTCAGTATGCAGACCATTTTGACTTCATTAAAACCTTTGGTCAAACAGAACTCGGAGTAAACGTGAATTTTACCTGGTTTTTGGATCCCAAGCGGCTCACCTTTACTCTTTCAAGGTACAAATTTGTGGCAAAGATGTTGCAAGGGATGGAAAGTGTCGCTGAGTTGGGTTGCGGAGATGCCTTTGCCTCAAGAATAGTTGCACAATCTGTTGGTCATCTCACTGCAACAGACTTCGATCCGCTATTTATTGAACAGGCTTCCAAAGCTAAGCCTAATTACGAAGATAAGATCTCGTTCTTGGTCCACGATATTCTCGAAAGCCCGATTCCGGGTGAAAAATTCGATGCAATCTATTCTTGTGATGTACTTGAGCATATAGATAAAGAGCAGGAAGACTTGTTCTTTATAAATTCTATCCGCTCTCTAAAGCCCTTTGGCACAGTGTTAATTGGCACACCTTCTCTTGCGTCGCAGGTACATGCTTCGCAAAGAAGTAAGGAGGGACACGTAAACTGCAAGACTGGGGAAGATCTTATTGAAACTTGTAAACGTCACTTCGAGAATGTTTATCTTTTTGGTATGAACGACGAAGTGCTTCATACAGGACATTCAGAAATGTGCCATTATTACTTTACTCTTTGTGTGAATCCCAAAAAAGTTTAGTGTTTCAAGGTTGATTTACTAAAGTTAGCCCAATGATCTGAGATTTGCGGGATGTGCTTTTCATTGAACATTCCTTTGGAAAGTATCTCTCTGTGGCTTTGAGAAAGTTTGGAGAATTCTCCAGAGTTGGCACCAGACTCCATATCATATACGTCAGAAATGAATTCACAAATCTGTTGACTTGTACAATTCAAAAGCTCTACTCCATGTGCACCAAATTCATCAGCAGTTTGGCATTGTAGAAATTCTCCCCGGAATACCTCATCTGCCGTAAAAAGCTTATTTGTTTTTGCGTTCAAATATCCTTTTGGCAAAAAAGCTGGGAATAGTTTTGTTGAATACAGATTGTAAACACTATAGTAGTCTGAATAATAAACGTGCTTCCTAAAAAGAGTTGCCAGAGAATCCGTTCCCAATCCAGAAGAGATAACAAATTGACACTTCTCAAACAACGCTAATTCCAGCAGCTCTCGATCTCTCAATCCGAGACTAGAAACTGAAAATGCCTCATTAAATGGAAGATCGACGAACTTTGCATTTTCTATTTCTATGGGTGACTCGGCTACGCGGCTCATTCTTACAACAGAAAATCCTTTGGAGATAAGGAAATCGATGGCAGGCTTGTATGCCTGCACATCGACATTCCTGTGAGAATGTATTGCAACATTCTTTAAATCTCGTTTATCACGATAATACGAATTGTCTCTCAAACAGAAAAGAACTAGGCGATCCTCAGGATTGAATGGAAATTCATTGAGTATTCTTTTCGCAACAACACTTTGATCAGCACTAAACCAAAAGCTCCTAGGGTAGCGATCAAGAACATCTCCATCACCGGCTCCGATAGGGCGCGATAACAACAAGTGTCTGAATTGATTGGAAGTATCAATTGCGCTATAGGATTTCAAGCGTAACAGATTTCTGTTTGCTTTGAATTCTTTTTTCCAAAAATTCGAAATGGTCTCATTGGTGGTATCTCCAATTAAGTACCAATAGTCTCTCCTTCTTCTCTCTGTGCGTTTCGTCTCCAGAAAATTTACTTCCGTGTCAAAAGTCAAATGACCCAAAGCTGATTGGTTGATCAGGCCAAACCTAAACCCAGCTTTGTTCAAACAAAAAATCAAAATGTCTCTAAACAATTTTTTGTAAACAAATAGAGATCTCAATCTTCCTATTTTCATGAAAAATACATTCTATGTTTGTCTGCAAAATAGCGTGAGACCGTTGTAGATGGATATATACCGTGTTCCGACAAACTTAATTCGATATTTTTCTGCTCACTTGTAGTTTGAACATAATCTGAACTCAAAATTTCTTCAACACCAGCCAATATTTCGTCTGAGGTCGCTTCTCGTAGACATAATTCTGGTCTAGTTATTGGTGCGTGATCAACATCAAGCCAACCATAACTTAAATGCTGCGAAAATATTTCTTTAGATGTACTACTATCACGATTTGTAAGAATTTTAGGCACTTCAATTGATTTCCATTTTATCCAGTTACTCCCCATACGACTTGCGTTTATTCGTAAAACCCCTCTGCCAAATAGCGGCGGAATTTCGGACACTCCAGAAGATGTTCCAAAATGAAACTTGCATTTAGCTAGCAAGCAAATGTCTAGTCGATCAGTTCTTTCTCCGCCGTTCGAATAGTCAATAAATCGGGCGTGCCTGTAGGGAAATGGTGGCGTTTCTTGTGAACCTACCCGAATCACCCATCCGCCCTCTGAAATTATCCTATCTACTGCCTCAATGTAGGAGTTGAAGTTGCCTGAATTTCTGAATTCTTCGTAGTTTGCGTCCCTTAAATGCAAAGTTACAAACCAACTTTCTTCATTCAGGCCTTTACTGGACAGATATTCTTTAAGGTGTGTTTCATCTTCGTCACTTAAAGAAAATAAAGGTTGCTCGTCAAATTGCTTTTTCCATTCTAGTTCAATTTCATTATGTGCTTTTGCAAACTGCATCGCCCGATCGCCGACGAATCCAAGACAAATTTGATCGAGTTTATCATACGCTTCGATCTCAATCATGTTTCTCGTTGCTTTAGTTGTTGTTATAACGGGAACGTAGAGACCTAAATATTGTTTGACAAACCACGGATTCGCAAAATCGTTCCCTACAATTACATACTTCCGCAAATCAAGACCTAGGATTTGGGCTTTACATCGATCTGCGAAATGCCCAAGGTGCCCAAGCGAGCTCGTTATCTCCGTCCCTACAATATAAGTGGCCTTGTTGGGCACAAGTTTTATTTCGCTATCTTCTGTCCAAATAGACTTCCGAAGGTTAAGGTAATTGTTGTGCTCCGATCGCCAATAAGCTTCATTTGACTTCATCTTTATTTTTTCAATCTCGTCAACCCGAGAAAGTAAACGCCCAAGATGTTTGACGAATTCTCTATCCATTAACAGTCTGTAGATTTGTATGAGACTCCAGTATTGCTTCCTATGTAAAAATCTAATTCTGACGGCAAATTTTAAAAATCGAAGTGTGAATCCAAGAAAACTTACTAGGCTACGCCAGTATTTCACAGTTGCAGTTTAGTCCATCTGGTGCTGACTAGACAGTGAAATTCTTGAGCTTCAGGTATTATTCAGTATGATTTTGGTTCTAGGAGTAAACGGATACCTGGGTTCCCTCTTGTGCTCTGCAAATGTTGACAATCTCCCTCACATCTTAGGTGTGCCGAATCTTTCAAAAATACTTTACTCACTTTCTAGAGAGCAATTAATCGATTACGGTTTGAAGCCGAAAGAAGTTTCTACTGTGGTTGTTGCTGCATCAAAGCCAAAGTTAGAAAAATGGTCATTGCGTGATTTTGAATCGAATTTGAATATTGTTAAAGGTGTAACTAAACACTTTCAAGATTCTAGAGTAATCTTTCTGAGCACAGTAGATATATATGGAAATTCTCCCGACTTACCCCTCAATGAATCTAGTGAGCAGGCTGGGAACTCTCTTTACGCCAAAAGCAAGATTCAATCTGAAGAAGTTCTGATGGAGAATTTCTCTTCAGATAGGCTGCTTATACTGAGATTGCCAGGAGTTTATGGAGGTAGTCATAAGGCACATGGTTTATTTGATCTTTTTGTTCGGTGCTGTCGAAAGAACAAGCCTGTTGTGTTGGACTCTGTGGATGTACTTGATGTAAAGAGAGATTGGGTTTATGGACCAGACATCATTGATTTTCTAATACGTAATACGTTGAACGAACAATTTATGGGTGGAGTTTTCAATTTTGTTTGTGGTAGGTCGGTTACAATCAAGGAGTGGATTCTGTGTGCTGAAGAGTTGACAGGCTCAACAGCAACCATTGTCTTTAGAGAGCCCCAGATCCATCATGAAATCTTTGATCTGAGGTTTGACGCAAGTAGGTTGACAAATGCTTTTCCCGCATTAACTTACACTCCGATTGAAAAATCTATTATCCTCTGATCTCTAATTAGGTTTTCAACTCTCAAGGTGTGCTAGATTTGATGTATGAGATTGACCGCTCGCTTACCTCTCGCATCTCCAGCTCTTGGAAAAGATTTTTACGAAGAATTCCGGGAAAAGCGCCTTGCGTTTTCCCCCGAGGCAAGATTGAATTTTCAAAAATTTACTTCCTCACCAAAGCGAAACGCTACTCCAAATTATCGGCCCGTGAAGATAGATATTGAACCTGCGAGTAGGTGCAACTTCCGCTGTCAAATGTGCGTTGTAAGCACATGGGATAAAGGTAAGCGGGCAGAAGATTTGACTTTTGGCCATTTCAAAAGATTGATTGATAGTGAGCCACAAGTCTTAGAGATAAAACTGCAAGGATTGGGTGAACCTCTAATTGTTGGTGATCCACTTTTTGAAATGATTAAATATGCTGTTGATCAGCATATTTGGGTCAGGACTGTTACTAACGGTTCTCTACTGCATAAGAACAACAACATTTCCAAATTAATAGATTCAAAAATATGTGAAATCCAAGTCTCAATTGATGGCGCGACCGAAAATACTATGGAAAGTATTCGAAAAGGCAGTCACGCAAAGAAGGTTTTCTCAAACGTTACAGCCTTGAATGAAAAAGCTCGCGAAGCAAATCATAGGTGTACGAAAATGTGGACCGTCGTACAAAAAGACAATATCGATGAAATGGAAATGTTGGTTCAATTAGCATCAGAGTTAGGATTCACAAGCCAATGTTTTTCACTGGACATGCATGGATGGGGAATTGGTGATTGGATTAATCTGAACAACTCAAGGATAGCTAGTGGTCCTTCTTTAAATGAAGAGCGCCTATTAAACCTTATTGATCTTGGGAATAAATTGAATGTGAGAGTTGAGTTTTGGAGCAATTCAAATAAGTACTCGGCATCGAGTATCGAATCTTTATGTCCATGGCCTTTCGAAAGGTACATGGTCTCTTCTGATATGCGTGTTACTCCATGCTGCATGATTTCAAATCCAGATGTAATGGAAATTGGCAAAGGTCTTTCTTATGAATCAGTTTGGGAGTCGTCCCATTTTGAGAAATTTCGGAAATCGCATCTTGATGGTGAGATTCCCAAGGCTTGCAAGATGTGTTATGAATGAATATGACCAAAAAATCATAATCAAATTTTTTCGCCGATATCTAGGGCCTGTTCTATACAATCATCAATATCAACTCGATAAAGGTAAGTTCCCGCGCGACCAATGGAAAAAACTCCCTCGGGAAGCAATGACAGATATCTCTCCGCTCTTTCTATTTCACTGCTTATGGGAAGTGGGTAGTGCTTCCCATTTCTAGATGGAATTTCCATTCCAATTAAAGTATTGGGTGCCTTATGTTTAGTGAACTTCTTATACTCAACGAGCCGCGTGAATTGTTCTGCATTAGCGTAATATATAAAGTAAACATTAGGAGGAAATGCAAATTCACTAGGAAGTACGATTTTATGAAAATCACGCCCAATAAACGGTAGTTCACCAAATTGGAAATCAAACAAAGTATCAGGCGATATCGTGTTTACGATTACATCAAATTTGTGCCAGTCTCCCCGAAGCTTAACTCTCTTATTGACTATGTCATATTGCTCAATCCGTGTGTTTAATTGTACTCGAGCGCCTCCAGTAGATAAAGCAAAATAATCGTCATAACCATTGGGTGCATAGGGATAGCCCGAGTAAGCGTTATCCCAAGCAGCCTTTGGTCCATCTTTCAAAGCCACTCCCTTCGGTGACCAAGAAAATGTATCAATTTCTCTGTTGTCACCAACTTGCCACATCTTTTTTGAATATTGATCAATAAACTTGTGGTAAAGAATCTTACCTACGCTGCCGATCCAATAGTCTTCTAAATTCTTAGCATTTATAACACCTGAAATAGAAGTCAATTGTTGATCGATCTCATCACGGTCAGGCATCTTTGCTACGTCGCTTTTGTTGATTGGAAAATTGTAAAATTGATTATCTTGCTCAACATAAGTTATAAACTCATGTTCAGGGGTCAAACGAATTGGACAATATTTGTTAAAGAAATTGAAAACTTTTTCGTTTTGAGTTAGAAAATGCCGAGGGCCAAATGTATACGGATGGCCTCCCCACCACTGCGTCCGTACCCCTGCGCCTAAAAAGTTTCCTGCTTCAATGAGCGTTACGTCCCATCCACCCTTTAGTGCGAATTGCTGTGCTGATGCACAGCCAGCGATTCCCCCACCGATAACTAATGCTTTTTTCATCTTTGCTTTCTTGTAGAGGCTTGATTCATTCTCAATAGGAGTTTTATTCCCTATCAGTAATTTTGTGAACAAATTCGAGCAGGTCATAGTATACCCATGCTCTAAAGAAACAGACCTTTGTTTTGTCTTATTCAAGCAATAGTTTTTGCATCAGCGACATTCATACATGCAAATACTTCCTAGACTATCCTGGATACCCTAATCCCGTAACCTTCGCCACGAATTATTCTTTTTCTACATAGCCATCCTTGTCCCACGACTATTCGGTGCTTCTAATCAGGGATAAGTGGAATCTCAATGATTACTCAGGTGCCAAAGTTTTGTTGGATATCGCAATAATGATACAGATTGAGATTGACTTGATTTGTTCGTTTTGAATGGAAATCGGTACATCAATGCTTGCGAATATGGTCAATTGAGAAACAAAATCTTATTAGAAAATTGCCACATTGGGGGAATATTCAACAACTAGATTTCGGTAGGTTGCAATTAGACATACCTTGAATTCATGTTGCTGAACTTTCTTTAATTCAAGTAACTCAAATACTTTCAATCATTATATCGAGACGACGTGATTAACATAAAATCTTACATTTCTATAAGGGAAACCGAACAAGAATATTGAGCCCGAGACTTTTAATGCAATTCGGGAGTTTTATGCGTTTAAAGAACGAAATAGCACTGAATCGGAATTATGTTCGCTATTTTTGAGACAGAATGCATTGGCTGTCAAATAATTCACCATAGTCTCAGAATTTTTCTTAAACATTACCACGGACATTTTTCCACAATTAAAACCACAAAAGTTATTCGGTAATCAAAATAGCTAGGCTCTTATTCCATTTAGAAATTCCTCATCCCAATTAACAACATTGTATTTTTTATATTCTGCCACAATTTTTTCGATTGGAACAATTTCCTCTTTTTCATTACCAAGTAACAGAAGTTTCAAATAAAAATTCGCCTCATCTTCAGCGTTTAAATTCACATTTTTCAAATGCCATCGTGCTCTTGCTTTAAATTTGAAGTTTGAGGTGAAATTCTCAACATCACGACGAATTACCTGTTTAGTTTTTGGATGAATAAAAACGTATAGATCTAACTGCTCAAAAGCTTTCATGAAGCCATATTCATGGATTAAATCAATCCTTGACTTCATCTGAGTAAGTCTCTGATCTCCAGAACTTTCAAAGATAATCGCAGGAACCTGACTGCTTGCCACAGATCGAGCTAGAACTTGCCGAACGCTTACTTCACTCATTTCGCAAATTACATGGCCTCCGAAGATAACTTCGTGATCAACGGTGTAACTCCGTGCAAAAACCCACCACGGTATATGCTCTATTCTGCCTGATGAGTCTCTAAACCGAGGAGTATCCTTTGCTAGTTCAATTAACTTTCCGGTCTCCTTCCAAAGCAGACTCTGATGAAGATAATATGCTTGCACATTTTCGAGACAAGAAACCTTCGATTTCAAACCTAAATGCTTGTGGGCTAAATATGCAAGATAGCCTGGACCTGGGCCAATCTCAAAAATAGATCTTGCGCTGGGTACTACTTGCCTTATTATCCGTAGTTGGTAAATTGCGTTCAGAATTGATGAGTATGGAATTGTTCGGTGATCACGACCAAACAGTCTACTCATAAGTTTCATTATCTCCTTCGCATCTTCAAA
>Ga0315900_10003520_pt1 | contig 22852 bp, 22 predicted proteins | sample LakEriMetagenome_FD_203521 | JGI IMG/M metagenome (GOLD analysis project Ga0315900, IMG submission 203521) | Freshwater fungal communities from buoy surface, Lake Erie, Ohio, United States - Buoy 12 MA114 | ecosystem: Environmental > Aquatic > Freshwater > Lake > Lake biofilm | place: USA: Lake... | reverse complement strand
GCCGGGTTCACCGGCCGGGCTTGCAAGCCCGGCCGTGGGGAACGAAGTCCGGGGTCAGGCGGCCATGGCCGGCACCGGGTTCACCGGCCGGGCTTGCAGGGCCGGTTAACGCGAGGAGACACTATGGCGAGCATGACGCGGCTGATCAAGAAGTACCCGAACCGGCGTCTCTACGACACCCAGACCAGCACCTACATCACGCTGGCCGATGTCAAGCAGCTCGTGCTCGAGAGCGAGGATTTCAAGGTCCTCGATGCCAAGTCGGGCGAGGATCTCACGCGCAGCATCCTGCTTCAGATCATCCTCGAGGAGGAGGCTGGAGGCGCGCCGTTGTTCTCGTCGGTGATGCTCTCGCAGATCATCCGCTTCTATGGGCACGCGATGCAGGGCATGATGGGCTCCTATCTCGAGAAGACCATGAGCGCCTTCGTCGAGATCCAGGACCGGATGCAGGATCAGTCGAAAGCCTTCTACGATGCGAAGGGTTTGCCCAGTCCTGAACTCTGGACCCAGTTCATGGCGGTCCAGACGCCGATGATGCAGACGATGATGGGCAACTACATCGAGCAGAGCAAGAACCTGTTCGTGCAGATGCAGGATCAGATGCAACAGCAGGCGCGCTCGATGTTCCAGACCTTCCCCTTCCCCGGTCCTTCAGGCGACAAGAACACCCCCGAGCGCTAGACTCGCGGTCTTTGCCAGCGCCGCCCTTCCTGGCGGCCATCCGCGCCATGATCGAGCAACCTGTCAACCTCCAGCGACGGCGCAAGGCCGCGCCTCAGGTCGCGCCGCGTGTGGGCTTCGTCTCGCTGGGCTGCCCGAAGGCGCTGGTCGATGCCGAGCGTATCGTCACGCAGCTGCGGGCCGAGGGCTATGAGCTGTCGTCGCGCTACCAGGAATCGGATCTGGTCGTCGTCAACACCTGCGGATTCATCGACGATGCCGTCGCCGAATCGCTCGACGCCATTGGCGAGGCGCTGGCCGAGAACGGCAAGGTGATCGTCACCGGATGCCTTGGCGCGCGCAGCAACGCATCGGGCGGCAATCTGGTGCGCTCCGTGCATCCCAAGGTGCTCGCGGTCACTGGTCCGCATGCCCTCGACGAGGTCATGGCGCATGTGCATCGCCATCTGCCCCGGCCGCACGACCCCTTCAGCGATCTGGTACCGGCGGCGGGCATCAAGCTCACGCCGCGGCACTACGCCTACCTGAAGATCGCCGAGGGCTGCAACCACCGCTGCAGCTTCTGCATCATTCCGGCGATGCGTGGTGATCTCGTCAGCCGCCCGATCGGCGAGGTCATGCGCGAGGCCGAGGCGCTGGTGAAGTCGGGAGTGCGCGAGCTGCTCGTGATCTCGCAGGACACCAGCGCCTACGGGGTCGATCTGCGCTACCGCACCGACTTCGTCGGCGGCCGGCCGGTGCGCACCCGGATGCTCGAGCTCGCGCGCGAGCTCGGCAATCTGGGTGTATGGGTCCGCCTGCATTATGTCTATCCCTATCCCTCGGTCGACGAGGTGCTCGAGCTGATGGCGCAGGGCAAGGTGCTGCCCTATCTCGACGTGCCCTTCCAGCATGCGCATCCTCGGGTGCTGCGCGCGATGAAGCGTCCGGCGAGCGGCGAGCGCAACATCGAACGGATCGCCGCCTGGCGCCGGGTATGCCCGGAGCTCACGATCCGCAGCACCTTCATCGCCGGTTTTCCAGGCGAAACCGAGGCGGAATTTGCCTACCTGCTCGATTTCCTGCGCGAGGCCCGTCTCGATCGGGTGGGGTGTTTCGCCTACTCGCCGGTGGAGGGGGCCACCGCCAACACGCTGCCCGGGATGCTGCCCGAGGAGGAGCGCGACGCCCGGCGGGCGCGTCTGATGGCCGTGCAGGCCGACATCAGCCGCGAGCGTCTGCGCCGTTTTCTGGGCCGACGCCTCGACGTGCTCGTCGACGAGATCGAGATCGACGACGACGGCTCGATGCTCGGCGCGGTCGCGCGCTCGGCGGCGAGCGCCCCCGAGATCGACGGCAGCGTCTTCGTCAAGCCGCATCCGTCGCTGAAGGTCGGCGAGTTTGCGCGGGTGCGCATCACCAGTACCACCGACCACGACATGCGCGCCTCGGTGGTGGGCGGCTGAGCACCACCCTCGTGCGTCAGCCGAGTGCGCTCACGTAGAGCGAGACGCACACGCCCCAGGCGGCGATCCACACCAGGCTGCGCAGCAGCGCCTTGTCGGCGATGTAGAGCCCCAGGTAGATCACCCGCAGCACGATGAAGGCCAGTGCGAGCGCGTCGATGCGTGCCGGCGGTACCTGCATGACATGCGCGGCGAGTACGCCGATGGCGAAGAAAGGAAAGGCCTCCCAGGCATTGGCCTGTGCCGCATTGGCGCGCGCGCGATAGCCGTCGAGCCGGCCCAGCCAGGCGCGGGGCTCGCGGTTGTTGTAATCGCGGCGGCCAGCCTTGGCGATGCCGGCCGAGACGATCGGGAGGATGCCGGCGATGAGGATGCAGACGATGGCGGTTTTCATGGTGTTCCGGTGCGAGGGACGCGGATGGCGGTCGAGGACCGGGGGCAGCGGATAATGCCGCTTTTCGCCGGCGCGAGGGGAAATCATGCAGCATCTGCAGGGCAGGGTGGCGGTCGTGACCGGAGCCGGCAGCGGCATCGGGCTGGCGATGGCGCGGCGTTTCGCGCAGGCCGGCATGAAGCTGGTGCTGGCCGACATCGAGCAGACCGCCCTCGATCGGGCCGCCGCGGCGCTTGCCTCCGCGGGTGCACAGGTGCGGGCCGTGCGTGTCGACGTCGGTGAACCGGCGCAGGTCCAGGCGCTGGCGGATCAGGCCTGGCAGGCCTTCGGGGCTGTCCATCTGGTGTGCAACAACGCCGGGGTGGCCTCGCCGGCGCTGCGCACCCGCGCCTGGGAGTCCACACTCGCCGATTGGGCGTGGATCCTGCGCGTCAACCTGATGGGCGTGCTGCACGGTGTGCGAGCCTTCGTTCCCCGCATGCTCGAGGAGGGCGACGAGGGTCATGTCGTCAATACCGCCTCGGTGGCGGGCCTGCTGACTGGCGCCAACCCCTACCATGTGTCCAAGCATGGTGTCGCCTGCCTGACCGAGGGGCTCTACCGGGATCTCAGGAGCATGGGCGCTCGTGTGTCGGCCTCGGTGCTTTGCCCAGGGCTGATCCGCACGGCCATTCTCGACGCCGAACGCAATCGCCCGTCGGAATTCGGCCGCACCGAACTCCAAGCGCTGCCGCAGGACGTGCAGCGCTGGGCCGAGGGCTTTCGCCGACTGCTGGAAGGCGGCTACGAACCCGAGGCGGTCGCCGATGCGGTCCACGATGCGGTGGTGGCCGACCGCTACTACATCATTCCCGCCCAGCCCTCGCTGCAGGAACTCATCCGGGTGCGGATGCAGGACATCGTCGAGCAGCGCAACCCGACGCTGCCTCCGCCGATCTGAGCCGGCGCATGCTCAGGGGGCCGAAACCGGGGCCCCGAAGCTGTCCTCGAACGCGTTGAGGATGGCATCGAGGCCGCAGTGCTGCAGCGACCAGGTCGTGCACTGCCTGACGATCGGCTTGGCGCGATAGGCCACCGACACACCGGCGATCGCCATCATCTGCAGGTCGTTGGCCCCGTCACCGACGACGATGGCCTGCCGGGGTGAGCAGCCGAGCCGTGTGCACAGTGCCGCGACGGTGTCGCGCTTGACCCCGGCGTCGACCACCTCGCCCTCGAGCTCGCCGGTGAGATGGCCCGCGCGGACCGCCAGCCGGTTCGCGCGAACATGATCGATGCCCAGGCGATCGGCAAGTCGCTGGGTGAAGAAGGTGAAGCCGCCCGAGACCAGCAGCACCTGCAGGCCGCAGCGCCGCGCGGTGTCGATCAGGGTCTGGGCGCCAGGCGTGATGCGCAATCGCTGTTCGTAGATCTCGGCGAGTGCCGCTTCCGGCAGCCCGGCGAGCAGGGCGACCCTTCTCCGCAGGCTCTCGACGTAGTCGGCGATTTCGCCGCGCATCGCGGCCTCGGTGATCGCTGCGACCTCGGCCTTGCGACCGGCCAGATCGGCGATCTCGTCGACGCACTCGATGTTGATCAGCGTCGAATCCATGTCGAAGGCGATCAGGCGGTGGTCGGCCAGCCGCAGGCCGGGCACCGCGAGCGCGACATCGACGCCATGGGCAGCCGCCAGCGCCTCGGCCTGCTCGCGCGCGAGGGTGGCTGGCAGGCTCAGACGCACACTTTGCGCGGTGCGCGCCCCGGGCTGGGCGCCGACCTCGGCAGCAATCGCCGCCACGGTAGCCTCGCTCAGGGTCGGGTGCTGGACGACGAGATTCATGACAAGGCCTTGAGGACGTCGCGGATGCGCTGCACCCGAGTGGCGAGGTCGGTGGTGGTGACCGTGAGTCGAAGTCGGTGCCCGTCGAGCCGGGCGTCACGACGGCTCTGGATGAATCGGATCATCCGCTCGGGACCGATCGGAGGCTGCGCCACGAACTGGAACTGGATCGCTTCGGCGGCGGCGTCGATCCGGCTGATGCCCAGCGGCTTGCTCAGGATGCGCAGCCGATGCGTCTCGAGCAGCGCCCGCGCGGGATCGGGCAGCCGCCCGAATCGGTCGACCAGCTCTTCCTGCGCGGCTTCGAGCGCATCGAGCCGCTCGCAGCTCGCCAGCCGCTTGTACAGCGTGAGGCGCTCGTGAACGTCGGCGCAGTAGTCGGTCGGCAGCAGCGCCGGGAGATGCAGCCGGATCTCGGTGGTGGCTGCCAGAGGCGCCGAGAGGTCGGGTTCGCGTCCTGCCTTCAGCGAGCGCACGGCCTCATTGAGCATCTCGGTGTACAGGCCGAAGCCGACTTCCTGCATGTTGCCGGACTGGTCGTCGCCAAGCACCTGGCCGGCACCACGGATCTCGAGATCGTGCATCGCGAGATAGAAGCCGGAGCCGAGCTCCTCCATCGCCTGGATCGCCTCGAGGCGCTTCGTGGCGTCGCGGGTGATTGCCGATTCGTCGGGTATCAGCAGGTAGGCATAGGCCTGGTGGTGGGAACGACCGACACGGCCACGCAGCTGGTGCAGCTGCGCGAGCCCGAAACGATCGGCCCGGTGCATGACGATCGTGTTGGCCGTCGGGACGTCGATCCCGGTCTCGATGATCGTCGTGCACAGCAGCACGTTGAAGCGTTGCTGGTGAAAATCGCGCATCACGCGTTCGAGCTCGCGCTCGGGCATCTGGCCGTGGGCGACGGTGATCCTGGCCTCCGGCACGAGCTCGGCGAGCATCGCGCGCCGGTTCTCGATGGTGTCGACCTCGTTGTGCAGGAAGTAGACCTGTCCGCCACGCTTGAGTTCGCGCAGCAGCGCTTCGCGGATCGTGCCCTCGGTTTCGCGGCGCACGAAGGTCTTGATCGCCAGGCGCTTGCGCGGTGCGGTCGCGATCACCGAGAAATCGCGGATGCCCTCGAGGCTCATCGCCAGCGTGCGCGGGATCGGCGTGGCGGTCAGCGTCAGCACGTCGACCTCGGCGCGCAGCGCCTTCAGCGCCTCCTTCTGGCGCACGCCGAAGCGGTGCTCCTCGTCGATGATGACCAGCCCCAGCCGCGGAAACTTCAGTTCGCCGCCGAGCAGCTTGTGTGTGCCGATGACGATGTCGACACGGCCCTCGTTGACGCCGGCGATCGCCGCCTTGACTTCGCGCGCGGAGCGAAAGCGTGACAGCTCGACGATGCGTACCGGCCAGTTGCCGAAGCGGTCGGCGAAGGTCTGGTGGTGCTGCTCGGCGAGCAGCGTGGTTGGCGCGAGCACCGCGACCTGCTTGCCGTCGGCCACCGCGACGAAGGCCGCTCGCAGCGCAACCTCGGTCTTGCCGAAGCCCACGTCGCCGCACACCAGGCGGTCCATCGGCTTGCCCGACACCATGTCCTGGACCACTGCATGGATCGCGGCGAGCTGATCCGGAGTCTCCTCGAAACCGAAACCTTCGGCGAAGGCCTCGTAGTCCTGGGCCTTGAAGCGAAACGCGTGGCCCTCGCGGAGTTCGCGGCGGGCATACAGGTTGAGCAGTTCGGCAGCGGCATCGCGCGCCTGGCGAGCCGCCTTCGCGCGTGCCTTCTCCCACTGCCCGGAGCCGAGCTGGTGCAGCGGTGCGTCCTCGGGTGCCGCGCCGCTGTAGCGGCCGATCACATGCAGTTGCGAGACCGGCACGTACAGCGTGCTGTCGTTCGCGTAGGCCAGGTGCAGGAACTCGGTGGGTCCGTCACCCATGTCGAGGCTGACCAGGCCCTGGTAGCGGCCGATGCCGTGCTGCGCGTGGACCACCGGATCGCCGGCCTTGAGCTCGGAGAGGTCGCGGATGATCGCGTCGACATCGGTCTGCGTCTCGCGACGGCCGCGACTCGTTCGGCGGGCCACGCCCGCGAAAAGCTCGGCCTCGGTGATCAGGTCGACGCCGGCGGCCGGCAGTGAAAAGCCGTCATGCAGCGGACCCACGCCCAGCGCGATCTCGTGCGCGCTCTCGAGAAAGCCGGCGAGGTCGTCGCACTGCGGCAGGTTCGCGCCACCGCCGTCGAGCAGGCGGCTCTCGGCCAGCAGCTGCGCGAGGGTTTCGCGGCGGCCAGGGGATTCGGCGACGATCAGCTTGCGCCGCGGCGACTCGACGAGAAAGCGCTCGAGCGCGGCGAGCGGTGCGTCGGCACGGCGATTCACGGTGATCGGCGGAAGCGGCTGCGCCCAGCCCTCGCTGCGGCCCGCACCGGTGATCGCGAATCGCCCGAGCTGCCCGGCGATGGTGAACAGCTCGTCGGTGCCGAGGAAGAGCTCGTCGGGCCGCAGCAGCGGCCGCTCGATGTCGTGCGCAAGGAACTTGTGGCGTTGCAGCGTGTCCTGCGCGAAGGCCTGCGCGGCCGCCTGCACGTCGCCGTGCGTCAGCACCGTGGAGCCCGACGGCAGGTAGTCGAAGATGCTTGCGGTCGCATCGAAGAACAGCGGCAGCCAGTACTCGATGCCGGCCGGGGCAATGCCGTTGCCGATGTCCTTGTACAGTGGCGATTTCGACGGATCGCCCTCGAAGCGTGCGCGCCAGCGGCCACGGAAGGCCGCACGGGCGGCCTCGTCCATCGGGAATTCGCGCCCTGGGAGCAGGCGCACGTGGTCGATCGGATAGAGGCTGCGCTGCGTGTCCGGATCGAAGGTACGGATCGATTCGAGTTCGTCGCCGAACAGGTCGAGCCGGTAGGGCAGCATGGCGCCCATCGGAAAGAGATCGATCAGCCCGCCACGCACGCTGTACTCGCCGGGCCGTACCACCTGCGACACATGGTCATAGCCGGCGAGCACCAGTTGCGCGCGCAACCGTGCTTCGTCGAGCCGTTCGCCCTTGCGGAAGAAGAAGGTGTGCGACGCGAGAAATGACGGCGGCGCGAGCCGTTGCAGCGCGGTGGTCGCCGACAGCACCAGCAGATCGCAGCCGCCCTGCTGCACGCAGTACAGCGCATCGAGCCGCTCGGAGACCAGGTCCTGATGCGGCGACAGGCTGTCGTAGGGCAGCGTTTCCCAGTCGGGCATCAACCGCACGCGCAGGCCAGGCTCGAACCAGGCGGCCTCCGCGGCGAGGCGCTGCGCATCGGTGGCCGAGGCGGTGAATACCGCGAGCGTGCGCGCCTGGCCGGTGGGGGGAGCGCGGGAGACGAGTCGCGACGCGAGACTGGCGATCAGCCAGGCGTCGGCGCAGCCGGGGCGCGCATCGAGGACGAAGGAGGTACCCGGGCGCGGCTGCTCGGGAATGGCGGCCAGGGCAGCGGCAAGCGCCGGCCGCAGCGCCGGCGACGTGGCGACGGAATTCAATGCGCGGAACGACGTGGTTGCGTGGCAGCGAAGCTAGAATTCTAGCCGATGAGCCGCCAGCCCCGCCCCTCCCGATACCTCGCCGTCGTTCCCGCTGCGGGCGTCGGCACGCGCGTCGGCGCCGATCGGCCGAAGCAGTACCTCGACGTGGCGGGCGCAACCCTGCTCGAATGGTCGGTGCGCTCGCTGCTGGCTGGCGGCTTCATCGACCTGGTGATCGTCGTGGTCGCCCCGGGCGACGAGCGCGCGCAGGCTCTGGTGGGGCGCTGGTCCGGGGTGCGTGTCGCGCCCGTCGGGGGCGCCACCCGGCGCGACTCCGTGCTCGCCGGCCTGGAGGCGGCCGGCGAAGGTTGGGCGGACCACGACTGGGTGCTCGTGCACGATGCCGCCAGGCCCGGGCTGGGTGTCGAGGCGCTCGGTCGGCTGCACGCGGAACTCGCCGGGGATCCCGTCGGAGGTCTGCTCGCCGAGCCGGTGAGCGACACCGTCAAGCGGCAGGCGGGCGATGCGGCCCACGTCGGCGAGACGATCCTGCGCGACGGCCTTTGGCTCGCGCAGACGCCGCAGATGTTCCGCCTCGGCTTGCTGCGCGCGGCGCTGCGCCGGCACCCCGGGGTTACCGACGAGTCCGGCGCGATCGAGGCCGACGGCCACCGGCCTCGGCTCGTGCGGGGCGATCGCGGCAACTTCAAGGTCACCACGGCGGAGGATCTCCTGCTGATGGACCGACGGCTGGGTGCCGAGCCTGCGGCGCCCGAGGCCGGTGGTGCGACGCAGGCACGCGACCAGGCCACCGGCTTGCGAGCTGGACATGCTCTGGAGGAGGGCGGCATGCGCATCGGCCAGGGTTACGATGTTCACGCGCTGGTGCCCGGGCGCCGGCTGGTGCTCGGTGGCGTCAGCATCGACCATCCGCGCGGCCTGCTCGGTCACTCGGATGCCGATGCGTTGCTGCATGCGGTCACCGATGCGCTGCTGGGGGCCGCGGGTCTTGGCGACATCGGCGGCCATTTCCCGGACACCGATCCCCGGTGGCGCGGTGCCGACAGCCGCAGCCTGTTGCGGGCAGCGCTCGCGCGGGTGCACCAGGCAGGCTGGCAGGTCGGCAACGCCGACGCCACGGTGGTGGCTCAGGCACCGCGGCTTGCACCGCATGTCCCCGCGATGCGCGCCAATCTCGCAGCCGATCTCGGGGTGCCGGTGGCGCGTGTCAATGTCAAGGCCAAGACCCACGAGCGGCTCGGCTTCGAAGGGCGCGAGGAAGGCATTGCGGCGCAGGCCGTGGTGCTTCTCGTGCCACTGCACGCGCCCGAGCCAGCCGGAGACGCCCGATGAGTGACGCCCGCCGACCCCTGCCCGCCGATGTCATCCATCGTCCGGAGCAAGGCCGCTTCGAACTCATCGTCGAGGGCCAGCGCTGCCGCGCCGACTACCGGATGCAGGGCGCCACCATGGTGGTCCACCACACCGAGGTGCCGCCGGCGCTCGAAGGACAGGGTCTCGCGGGCGTGCTCGTTCGTGCGGTCTTCGACCATGCCGCGAGCCACGCGCTGCGGGTCGAGCCGCGCTGCTCCTACGTTCGGGTCTGGGCTCGCCGCCACCCGGAGGTGGCGGCACTGCTTGCCTGACTCAGCGCCGCGGCCTGGGCAGCAGGCCTGCCGCCAGTGCCGTGCCGGCGAGCACCACCGCGCTGCCGGCCACTGTCTGTGCGGTGATGGCCTCTCCCAGGTACAAGGCGCCACTCACGATCGCCACCACCGGCGCGAGAAAGGTGACCGACATCGTCGGTACCGTACCCACCTCGCGCAGCAGGCGGAAGTACATCAGCATTCCGAGTCCGGAGCTCGCCACGCCCAGAAACAACGTCTCGAGCCAGGCGCGCAGGCCAGGCATCGTGGAACGCGGGCTCCCCCACGCGCCCTGCCACTCGGCCCAGGCGAGAGGTGCCAGTGCGATCGCCGCGGCGAGCATCGTGCCCACCGTCATCGCGAGTGGGTCGATGCCCGCCATCCTCACCCGGGCGACGTTCGCGGAGATGCCCCAGACCACCGAGGATCCCAGACCAGCGAGCACCGCGACCGCGACGGCCGACGAGGTGGCGTCGAGGCGCAGCGAGAATCGGCCCCACAGCAGGATGGCCACGCCGGCGATGCCCACCAGCAGGCCCGCGCGGCGCCAGCGGTCGATGCGTTCGCCTAGCCACAGCCACGCGACCACCGCACCGAACATCGGCGCCGTGGCATTCAGGACGGCGGTCAGGCCGGCACTCAGCGTGAGGGCCGACCAGGCGATCAGCACGAAGGACAGCGCGGTGAAGGCCGTGCCCTGCACCGTGAAGAGCAGGGCGTGGCGACGCAGCAGCGGCAGGCCGCCGCGGGCCGCGAGGACCGGCGCGAGCAGCGCGGCGGCGATCCCCATGCGCAGCGCGATCAGTGTGACCGGACCGAACTCCGGCACCGCCGAGCGGGTGAACAGGTAGGCCGCCCCCCAGAGCAGCGCCAGCACGCCGAGTTCAACGGCGTGCCGCGGACCGAAACCTGGTGCGCGCTCGGCGCCGCCCGGTGATGCCTTCGTCGCGCCCACCGCGCTCAGGCTTCCGCGCGCAGGCGTGCAAGAACCTCGTCGGCAATCGCGAGGCTGGAGGTCAGCCCCGGGGATTCGATGCCGAAGAGATTGATCAGGCCAGGCAGCCCGTGCGTGGTTGCCGACTGGATCACGAAGTCCGCGGCGGGTTCGCCCGGACCGCCGAGCTTGGGCCGGATGCCGCTGTAGCCAGGCGCGAGCGCATCGTCGGGCAGTCCCGGCCAGTAGGCACGGATGGCCTCGGCGAAGCCTGCGCAGCGCGCCGGGTCGACAGCGTAATCGATCCTATCGATCCACTGCACGTCGGGCCCGAAGCGTCCCTGACCGGCGAGATCGAGGGTCAGGTGCACGCCCAGGCCCGCGGCCTCGGGCACCGGATAGATCAGGCGCGAGAAGGGCGCGCGGCCGGTCAACGTGAAGTAGTTGCCCTTGCAGAGATGACCGGTCGGCACGTGCCGGGGGTCGAGCCCGTCGATCCGGGACGCCAGCGCGGGGGCGTGCAGACCGGCGCTGTTGACGATGACGCGGGTCCGCACCTGCATCGGCTCCTCGCCGCCGGTCTGCAGCGCAAAACCCTGGGTGCCGGCCGTGATCCGTGCGACCGGCGACTTCAGCGCAAGCATCGCCCCGTGATCCTGAGCCTCGCCAAGCAATGCCAGCATCAGCCCGTGGCTGTCGATGATGCCGGTGACCGGCGAGAGCAGCGCCGCATCGCAGCGCAACGCCGGCTCCAGCGCGCGGGCCTGTGCGCCATCGATCATCGCGAGCGCCTCGACGCCGTTGGCCCGCGCATGGCCCTCGATGCGCGTGAGTTGGGCCACCTGATCGTCTCCATGGGCGACGATCAGCTTGCCGCAGGCGCGGTGCGCCACACCGCGGTCGCGACAGTAGGCGTAGAGCTGCCGTCGCCCGCTGACGCACAGGCGCGCCTTCAGCGAGCCCGCGGGGTAGTAGATGCCCGCGTGGATCACCTCGCTGTTGCGTGAACTGGTCTCGGTGCCGATCGCATCGGCGGCATCGACGATCACCACCTCGCGGCCGGCGAGAGCAAGCCCTCGCGCGACCGCCAGGCCGACCACGCCGGCGCCGATCACCACGCAGTCGAGTGTTTCCACGGATGTCTCGTCTCGAGCCGGTCGAGAAGGTAATCGACCTCGGCGCGTGCGGTGGGCGTAAGGCCGCTTGCCGGGCGCCGCTGGGCATCGCTGTGCAGCACCCCGCGACGCATCAGCACGTGCTTGCGCACCGCGAGCCCCACGCCGGGTTGCTGCTCGTAGCGCAGCAGCGGCAGGTGAGCGTCGAAGAGGTCATGAGCCTCGTCGCGCCGCCCGGCTGCGATCAACGACACCACCCCGGTCAACATCTCGGGAAAGCAGTAGCCGGTCATCGCGCCGTCGGCGCCGCGCTCGGTCTCGAAATCGAGGAACAGCCCGCCGTTGCCGCAGAGGATCGAGATCCGGCGCATCTCGCCGGTCTGCTCCCAGGCCCGCAACGCCGAGATCTTCTCGAGGCCCGGCCAGTCCTCGTGCTTGAGCATCACGCATGAGGGATGCTCGGCGACGATGCGCCGGATCACGCCGGGGCTCATCACGACGCTGAAGGTGAGCGGGTAGTCCTGGATCACGAAGGGCACGTCGGCGCCGATGGCCTCCACCGCCTGACGGTAGTAACCCACGATCTGGTCGTCGGTGCGCAGCGTGTTCGGTGGCGCGATCATCACGCCGGCAGCACCGGCAGCCATCGCTTCACGCGCGAGCGCACGCATCGGTGCGAAGCCGGGTGCGGTCACACCGGCGACCACCGGCACCGACAACCCGCGCACGAAGGCGGCGACCACCGACACGCTTTCCGCATGGTCGAGCTTGGGGGCTTCGCCGAGTTGTCCGAGCACGGTCAGGCCGGTGACACCGGCCTGCGCGTAGAAGCGGCAGAGTCGGTCGATCCCGGGCCGGTCGAGCCGGCCGTCAGACTCGAAGGGCGTGGGCGCGATCGCATACACGCCGCGCGCCTGGGCGCAAAGGCTCATGGTCGATGGGCTCCGACAGGGTGGCCTGGCGCACGCCGCGCGTGCAGCGGGGCGTACCTGGGCGCGTCATTGTGCCGAAAGACGGGCGATCCCGGCCGACGCCGCTGGATCGAAACCCGCGCACGACGGCGAATCGTGCGATCGCGGTTAGCATCGCTGCGCATGCGGCGATACCGAGTCGCAACCTTCAGGGGAGAACGCGTGAACCTCGAATTCATCAATCCGCCCGGCATGTCGGTCGGCAGCTATTCCCATGCGGTCGTGGTCGGCGGCGCCGGGCGTCTGGTTTTCCTGTCCGGTCAGGTCGCACAGGACGCGTCCGGCACGGTCACCGCCGATACCTTCGAGGGGCAGGTCGAGCAGGTCTTCGACAGCCTCGGCAAGGTGCTGGCGGCGGCGGGCGCCCAGTGGAGCGACGTGGTCAAGATGACGGTGTTCGTGTGCGACATCACGCCCGAGCGCGTGCTCGCCTTCCGCGAGATCCGCGGCCGGCGCCTGGGCAGCCATCGCCCCGCGAGCACCCTGGTGGGGACTTCGGGGCTCGTGCACGAGAAGCTGATGCTCGAGGTGGAACTGGTGGCCCGGATTCCCGAGCCACCGGCACCCGGCTGATCGCGAAGCTCAGGCGAGGTCGGCAAGCAAGGCCAGACGGGTGTCGTTGCTGACGGGCTCGGCAGCCGCACGGTAGTTCGCGTGGTCCACGCCAATCGACAGCGATACGCCGTACTTGAGGGCAGCGGCCATGTCGTCCGTGAGCTCGAAACGCAGGAAGTGCACCGAGGAGGTCTTTTCGGCGTTCTCGCGCTCGAGGTCCTCGTCGGCGATCGCGTAGACCTTCGGCGAGCCCTCGACCTGCACCCAGACCTTGTCCTCGATGCCGATCAGACGCCCGAGTTCAACCCGGCGAATCTCGGGGTCCGGGTACTCGATCAGCATGGTGGCCTTGAAGTTGCGGCCGTCGGGCACAAGCGGGTTGTAGGCCTCGAGTTCATGGCAGATGCCGTCTTCTTCGAAGATCTTCTCGATACGCAGCATTTCCTGGATCTGGTAGCGCACCGTGAGTTCGTCCTCGAACAGCAGCGTCACATGGTCGCCGAGGCGCACGTTGCGGTGGCGCTTGTGGCTGATCACCTTGCTGCGGAAATCGGGGCGCGCCTTCGCGTAGGTCTCGAGGGTCATCAGCGAATCGCGGGTCACCTTGGGCATCATCATCACTCCTTGAGTCCGTAAGCCTTGCGCAGCAGCGTGAGCGGATGGGCGAGCTTGCCCTCGGTGGGCTTGCCAGCCATCGCCATGCCCTGCTCGATGTGGTGGCCGGCGAGCTGGCAGTCGGATGCGATCCAGTCGGGCTCGCTGCCGGTGTGCTCGGCCATCTGACGGAAGACCGGGCGACCGATCTTCAGCGCGGTGTCGTGGAATTCCTTCTTGACCCCCCACGTGCCGGCGTGGCCCGAGCAGCGCTCGATGGTGTTGACCTGGGTGTCGGGAATCATCTGGAGCGTCTCGCGGGTCTTCTGACCCACGTTCTGCACGCGAAGGTGGCAGGCGACGTGGTAGGACACCTTGCCCAGCGGCTCGGCGAAATCGGTCTTCAGCAGCCCGTCCTTGTGACGTGCGACGAAGTACTCGAAGGGGTCGAACATCGCCTTCTGCACCGCCTTCACGTCGGCATCGTCAGGGAACATCAGTGGCAGCTCCTGCTTGAACATCAGCCCGCAGGAGGGGATCGGCGCGACGATCGCCCAGCCCTCGCGCGCCAGCCGGGCAAGCTTCGGGATGTTCTTTTCCTTGAGGGCCGCCACCGACTCGAGATCGCCGAGTTCCAGCTTGGGCATGCCGCAGCAGGCCTCCTTCTCGACCAGCGTGTAGGGAATGGCGTTGTGATCGAGCACCTTGAGCAGGTCGTGGCCGATGCCGGGCTCGTTGTAGTTCACATAGCAGGTGGCGAAGACCGCCACCTTGCCGGGTGTGCGATCGCCGTCGCGTACGGGGTGAGCGGGCGACCGCGCCGCGCTGCCCGGAAAGGGCGAGGGCGAGAAGTCGGGCAGCCAGGCGCTGTGGTGGACGCCCAGCTTGTCTTCGGCGATCTTGCGCAACGCGGGCGATTCCTTGGCCTTGTTGACCGCCTGCACCACGATGGGGATGGTCGCGAGCTTGCCGTTGCGGTCGGTCGACGAGAGTGCCGTGTCGCGGAACTTCGTCGGCGTACCCTGGCGGAACTGGATCGCCTTGCCGCGCAGCATCAGGTGCGGGAAGTCGAGGTTCCAGGGGTGCGGCGGCACGTAAGGACACTTCGTGAGGTAGCAGACGTCGCACAGGTAACACTGGTCGACGACCTTCCAGTAATCCTTGCGATCCACCCCGTCGACCTCGCCGGTCTTGCTCTCGTCGACCAGGTCGAAGAGCGTCGGGAAGGCGTTGCACAGGCTCACGCAGCGTCGGCAGCCATGGCAGATGTCGAAGACACGCTCCATCTCGTCGAGCGCCTTCGTCTCGTCGTAGAACTCGGGGTTCTTCCAGTCGAGCGGGTGCCGGGTGGGGGCTTCGAGGGAACCTTCGCGTGCGCTCATCGCAATCTCACGGGCAAACGGGGGGCCGCGCCCGGTACGGGCGATCGAAACCCACGATGAAAAAGGGAGCCGGGTGGCGGCTCCCCAGGGCCGCCGGATCGGGCGCGCGATGCGCCGGATCCGGCCATCAGCGCAGCCTCAGACCAGCGCTTCGAGGGCCTTGGCGAACTTGTTCGCGTGCGAACGCTCGGCCTTCGCGAGCGTCTCGAACCAGTCGGCGATCTCGTCGAAACCTTCGTCACGGGCAGTCTTGGCCATCCCGGGGTACATGTCGGTGTACTCGTGGGTTTCGCCGGCCACCGCGGCCTTCAGGTTGTCGGACGAGGCGCCGATCGGCAGGTCGGTCGCGGGGTCACCCACTTCGGCCAGGTAGTCGAGGTGGCCGTGGGCGTGACCGGTTTCGCCTTCCGCAGTGGAGCGGAACAGGGCAGCGACTTCCGGATGACCTTCCACGTCGGCCTTGTTTGCGAAGTACAGGTAACGGCGGTTGGCCTGGCTTTCGCCGGCGAACGCGGCCTTCAGGTTGTCGTGGGTCTGGGTACCCTTCAGGGACGGCATGCGTTTCTCCAGGTTGCGGGTTGAGTCGGCGCCGACGGCGTCTGCAGGGCAAACGGCGTCTGCGTTTGTCGACCACACGGATTGTACAAACCGCTGCCCTGCAATCCCAATTGATCCTTCAAATGAAGGGGATTGCCATTGACTATCGGCAAGGCGGAGATGGCGTTCTGCCGACCGACCGGCCCGGCCAGCCAGGAGGGTCAGCGTGAAGGCAGGCTGAGTTCGACGCGAAGGCCGCTCCCCTCCGGCCCGGGAGCCAGCGTGCATCGGCCACCATGGCGCTGCGCCAGGCGGGCGACGATCGCCAGCCCGAGGCCGCTGCCGGCCGATGGTCCGCGTGATGCCTCCAGCCTCGCGAAGGGCTTGAGCAGTCGCTCGTATTCGGCTGCCGGTACCCCGGGACCGCGGTCGTCGACGCGGATACGCAGCGCACCCGCGTCGAGGCGCGCGTCGATGTGCAGATCGGCGATGCCGGACGCCACGCTGCGGCCATGGCGGATCGCGTTCTGAAGGATGTTGTCGAGCATGCGCGCGAGGTCGACCGGGTCGCCATGCCAGCGCAGGCCGGTCTCGATGTCCATCCGGATATCCAGCGGCTGGGCGCGCGGATCGGCTCGCTGCCGGGAGGCTGCCTGCATGATCGCCGCCTCCATATCGGTCTCGCCTCTGCCTGCGTCGCGGGCCTCGCCTGCGGCGCGAGCGTATTCGATGAACTGCGTCACGATCTCGTCGATCCGCTCGATATCCTCGTTCATCGAGCGTCGATCCTCGTCGGGCAGGTCACTCATTTCCAGGGCCAGGCGCAGGCGGGTGAGCGGCGTGCGGATGTCGTGGGAGATGCCAGCGAGCGCGACCGCGCGATCGGCATCGAGCGCAGCAAGCGCGCTGGCCATCCGGTTGAACCGGCGGTTGAGGGCGACGATCTCGGGCGTGCCGCGTTCTTCCAGTGGCGGTGCACGCTCGCCGCGGCTGACCCGGCCGAGCGCCAGCGCCAGGCTGGCGAGCGGCCGGCTGAGCGGTGCGGCCACGGCGAAGGCGCCCAGCATCCCGATCGAGCCGGCGAGCAGCCCGAGGACCCACCATGACGGGTCAGACTGACGGGCCAGTCTTTCGGGATCGAGCCCGAGCCAGTAGGGATCCTCGTCGATGTCGAAGCTGACCCACAGGCCGCGCTCCCCATCGACGCTGCCGGCGAGCCGTGTTCCTGGACCGAGCAGTCCGCGCAGATGGGCGAGCAGCACCCTCGCCCGGGCGGGCGGCTCGAGCGAGGCGGCCTGCTCGCCCGCTTCCAGTGGCGTGATCCGGACACCTTCGTCACGCGCGAGTTCGGCGAGCAGGCGCGCCCGACGCTCCGGCTGCGCGCTGACCAGGGCCGAGCGGGTGAGGTTCACCACCGAGGCGATCTCCCACGCGAGTCGCTGCTCCGCGGCGGCCGGTTCCGAGAGGCGGATCAGCTGGAGCATCAGCAGCAGGCAGGCGACCACCAGCCCCGCGATCAGCAGGAAGCTGCGCCAGAAGAGGCTGCCACGCAGCATCGGCGGCGCGTCGGCCGGGACCGCCCGGACATCCGGGATGTCCGGTGAGCGGGGTTCCGGTGGTGCCGCGACCGGCCGGGTCACTCGGGAGACACCGACCCGGGCAATGGCTCGGCAGGCGAGCCTCCGGCAGCATCGTCGGGTACGAAGGCGTAGCCCACGCCCCACACCGTCTGGATGAAGCGAGGGTGCTGCGGATCGGGCTCGATGAGCTTGCGCAGTCGGGAAATCTGGACGTCGAGGCTGCGGTCGAAGGCGCCGTACTCCCGTCCTCGTGCCAGCAGCATCAGTTTGTCGCGCCCGAGTGCCTGGCGCGGGTGGCGCGCGAACACCTTGAGCACCGCGAACTCGCCGCTGGTGAGTGGCACCGTCTCGCCGTTTCGCGACAGGCGGCGTCGGGCAAGATCGAGGGTGAAGCCGCCGAAGGCGAGCGTGGCAGGCTCGCCGCTCGGCGCGCCTGGGGCTTCAGCCGGGGGCTGACGGCGCAGCACGGCATGGATCCGCGCGACCAGTTCGCGGGGGTTGAAGGGCTTGCCGAGGTAGTCGTCGGCGCCCATCTCGAGGCCGACGATGCGGTCGACGTCATCGCCCTTGGCCGTCAGCATGATCACCGGTGTGACATGGCCGCCCGCGCGCAGGCGCCGCACGATCGACAGGCCATCCTCGCCGGGCAGCATCAGGTCGAGGATGATCAGGTCGAAGACCTGCCGCCGGATCAGACGGTCCATCGAGCCCGCATCGCTGGCGAGCGTGACCGCGAACTGGTGGCTGGCGAGGTAGCGCTGCAGCAGCTCGCGAAGCTTCGGGTCGTCGTCGACGACCAGCAGGCGGCGGCTGGCGGTGGTCATCCGTTGATGATAACGGGCAGCGTGCAGGCTCGACACCGGGGCATGCACGAGGCTGCCAGCTGTTACATCCGGTTGCGGGCGGCGCTCGCGAGCCCCCGGCGGGCGCGGCCTACAATGACGCGATGGTGCGGGGGCGTGTCAGGGGGCTCGATGGCCGGCAGCCGGCGAGGGTGCTCGCGCTGCTGCTCGCGTTCGGGCTGGTGTCGCCGGTTGCCGCCCATGGCAGCCATGGGGTGGCCGGCGTTCATGAGCGCCTCACCCCCGATGAGCGCGCCCGCCTTCGCGACGAACTGCGTGTGCGCGCGCTCGAGGCGCGCCGCGATCCGATCATGGAGCGCGGGCTGGCTGGACCTCCCGGGCCGGTGCAGGCGCCCGAGGGTTGGCATCGACTCAGCCCCGAGGAGCGGCGCGAGCTTCGGGCGCTGCTTCGCGAGGAGCGCCGCCGCCGTCATCGCGCGCTCGGTGCCGCGCAGCCAACGCTGGAGGTCCACCCCGCGCCGGCCGGCGCGACCAGCGGCCCCTGAGGGTGCGGTTAAACTGACCAACCGTTTCGGTTTCCTGACCTGCCTTGCAACCCACGATCCTCGCCGTCGGAACCTCGGGCCCGTGGTGCTCGGTGGCTCTGCAGCATGCGGGCGCGCTCCGCATGCTCGACGAGCACGCCGGCAACGCCCATTCGCAGCGGCTGCTCCCAATGGCTGCCGAGCTTCTGGCTGCGGCCGCGATCGGCTTTCGGGATGTCGACCTGGTGGCCTTCGATGCCGGCCCGGGCGGCTTCACCGGGCTGCGCATCGGCTGCGGGCTTGCGCAGGGCATCGCGCTGGGGGCCGGCTGCCCGGTGGTCCCGGTCGGTTCGCTGGCCGCGCTCGCCTGGCCCCATGCCGGTCGGCCGGTTTTCGCGGCGATCGACGCGCGCATGGGGCAGTGCTATCACGCCGGGATGTCCGCTCACCCGACGTCGATCGCCGCCGACGCGTGGGAAGCACAGGCTTCGGCGCCAGGCCTGGCCGACCCCGAGGCCGTGGCTTCATGCCTCGGGCGTTTCGCCGCTGCCGTTCCGACGGGTGCGTCGTGGGTTGCGGTCGGCGATGCCTTCCTGCGCTACCCCGCGCTCGCCGCGCAGGCGCGAGCGGCGGGTGCCCTCGTCGTCGCCGATGCGCATCCGCGTGCCGATGCGCTGGTAGCGCTCGCCGCTCTTGCCGGGGCGCAAGGCCGGGTGCTCGTTGCCGACGAGGCTGCGCCGCGCTATGTGCGCGACAAGGTCGCGCTCGATGTCGACGAGCAGGCCGCCTCGCGTCTCGCGGCTGCCCCGGCGCGATGACCGTCGAGTGGCCTGTCGGGATGCCCCCGGACGCCTGCCTCCGCCCGATGTGCAGCGCGGATATCGCGGCGGTGATCGAGGTCGAGAACGCGGTGTATCCCTTCCCCTGGACCGCCGGGAATTTCGCCGATTCGCTGGCGGCCGGCCACGAGGCGTGGTTGCTCGTGCGGCACCAGGAACTGCTCGCCTACGCATTGCTGATGCGCGTGCTCGATGAGGAGCATCTGCTCAATCTCGCGGTGGCCGCGCCGTGGCAGGGCGCCGGGCTCGGCGGGCGTCTGCTGGGTTGGCTGTGCAGCCGGGCGGCTGCGCGCGGCTCGCAGGCGATCTTCCTCGAGGTTCGGCCTTCCAACGCGCGCGCGCGAGCTCTCTACGCGCGCAGCGGTTTTCGGCAGGTAGGGCTGCGCCGCCGCTACTACCCGTCCTGGCATCAGGAGCGGGAAGATGCCATCGTGATGCGACGCGAACTCGGCGGTGCCGTGCTTGCGCCTGCGTCGGCGAGTGCTGCCTGATGGCCATGACGCCGGAGCAGCGCAGGGCGTGGGCGGCGCTCGGCCTCGGGCCGGTGTGGCTGGCCCGCGAGCCCTGTGAGACCAGGCCGGCCGCCGAACCTGGCTGTGCCCCGCCGGCAGACGATTCGCGGCTCGTGGCGGAGCCGGGGTCCCATGACCCGAGCTCCCTCGACTGGGAGGGTCTGCGGGTGGCCGTTCAGGCATGCACCCGGTGCGGGTTGTGCCGAACGCGGCGCCAGACGGTTTTCGGGGTGGGGCCCACGAGTGTGCGCTGGCTGATCGTCGGCGAGGCGCCCGGCGCCGAGGAAGACGCGCGAGGCGAGCCGTTCGTGGGTCAGGCGGGGCGGCTTCTCGATGCGATGCTCGCGGCGCTGGGCATGGAGCGCGGTCGGGATGTCTTCATCACCAACGTCCTGAAGTGCCGCCCGCCAGGCAACCGCAACCCCGAGCCCGAGGAGGTCGCCCGTTGCATCCCCTTTCTGCAACGGCAACTCGAACTGCTGGCGCCCGCCGGCATACTGGTCATGGGGCGCTTCGCCGCGCAGGCGCTGCTCGGCTCCGACGCCTCGATCGCGAGTCTGCGCGGGCGCGTCCATGCGTGCCGTGTGGGTGATCGGAGCATCCCGGCGGTGGTCACCTACCACCCCGCCTATCTGTTGCGCAATCTGCCCGACAAGCGCAAAGCCTGGGTCGATCTCTGCCTGGCGCGCGAGCGCCTCGGCTTCGGAGCGGCCGTGGCCCCCTAGTGGCCGGCCTGCGGAAGGGTGGCCTCGGCGTCGAATTCCCGCTGATTGGCACGGTGACGCAGCAGCACGAAGAGCATCGTCAACGCGACGAAACTGCCGAAGAGCAGGATGATCAGATTGATGTGCAGGCCGGCGCCGATCAGCAGGGCGTAGAGCCCCAGCATCAGCAGCACGTTCAGGTTCTCGTTGAAGTTCTGCACGGCGATCGAGTGGCCCGCACTCATCAGCACGTGACCACGGTGCTGAAGCAGGGCGTTCATCGGCACCACGAAGAAGCCGGCGAGCGCGCCGATCAGCACCAGCATCGGATAGGCAGGGCCGATCGACGACACGAGCGTGATCATCGGCACCAGCACGCCCATGGCGATGCCCACAGGCAGCACGCGCAGCGCGCCGCGCAGCGGGATGAAGCGCGCCGCAACCACCGCGCCGGCCGCGATACCGACCGCCACCACCCCCTGGAGCACCGCCGCCTTGTTCAGCGGCATGCCGAGTGCGGTGCGCGCCCATTCGAGGACGATGAACTGAAGGGTGGCCCCAGCCCCCCAGAACAGTGTGGTGACCGCGAGGGAGATCTGGCCGAGCCGGTCCTTCCAGAGCACGACGCAGCAGTGCGCGAATTCCCCGACCAGGCGCACGGGATTGCGTTCCTGGTTCGGGTAGCGGGCACCGGTATCCGGGATGCGCAGGTTGAAGGCGGCTGCCAGCGCATAGACGGCGGCAATCACCAGAATGGCGGCCTCGGCCGGCGTGTCCACGCCGGTGTCGATGCCGGGGAAGTCGGCCGCCAGCAGAAAGCCGGAGACCATCGGGCTGATCAGCGCGCCGCCGAGCACCGTCCCCAGGATGATGGACCCCACGGTCGTCCCTTCGATCCACCCATTGGCCGCGACGAGCTTCTCGGGTGGCAAGAGTTCGGTGAGGATGCCGTACTTGGCGGGGGAGTACGCGGCGGCACCGAAGCCGACCACCGCGTAGGCGAGCAGCGGATGGATCGTGAAGAACATCAGCGCGCAACCGCCGACCTTGATCAGGTTGGTGATGAACATCACCCGACCCTTGGGCATTGCGTCGGCGAAGGCACCCACGAAAGGTGCCAGCAGCACGTAGGAGATGGTGAAGAACAGCTTCAGCAGCGGCTTCATCCAGTCGGGCGCGTGCAACTCGACCAGCAGCGCGATCGCGGCGATCAGCAGCGCGTTATCGGCCAGGGAGGAGAAGAACTGCGCTGCCATGATGGTGTAAAAGCCGCGCTTCATCGAACCCCCGGGGTCGCCGCAACGATGGGCGCGCTCTTATACCACGAAGGATCCGCCAGCCCGCCACCGCCCGGGTGAGGGCCGGACGGCGCGAGGCCGGCTGTGCTAGTGTCCCTCACCGTAGCCATGCCGCGCCCCTGCCTCGTCCGGATTCGTCCCCTCGCCCTGCGCGACAACCTCGCGCGTGTCCGCAGTGTCGCGCCTGGCTGCCGCGTCTGGGCGGTTGTGAAAGCCGACGCCTACGGCCACGGGTTGTTGCCCGCGATGGCGGGCCTCGCCGATGCCGATGGGCTGGCGCTGGTGGAGTTCGATCAGGCCGCCCGCCTGCGAGCGGCCGGCTGGCGGCGGCCCGTTCTGATGCTCGAGGGCGCCTTCGAGGAGGCCGATGTCGCGCAGGCCGCGCGGCTCGGGCTGTCGCTGGTCGTGCACGAGCCGCGCCAGCTCGACTGGCTGGCGCGAGCGCCCGCCGGCACGGGTCTGCCGGTCTTTCTCAAGATGAACAGTGGCATGAACCGTCTGGGCTTCGAACCGGCCGCGTTCACCATGGCCGCGGCACGGCTCGCGACCGCGCCTGCGGTGGGGCCGATCACCTGGATGACGCACTTCGCCCGGGCTGATGAACCCGGGGGGGCCGAGGAGCCCTGGTGGCGCTTTCGCGACGCTCTGCCGGCAGGCGACGCGTCGCTGTCGCTCGCCAACTCGGCGGCGCTGATCGACTTCCCGCCAGCGCGCACCGGCTGGGTGCGGCCTGGCATCATGCTCTACGGCGCGTCGCCCTTTGCCGATCGGCCGGCAGCCGGGCTGGGCCTGCGGCCGGCGATGGTCTTCGAAAGCCGGCTGATCAGCGTGCAGACGCTGCACGCTGGCGATGCGGTGGGTTATGGCGGGGCTTTCGTGGCGGAGCGTCCCATGCGTCTGGGCATCGTGGCCTGCGGATATGCCGACGGCTATCCCCGCCACGCGCCCACCGGCACGCCGATCGCCGTCGCCGGCGTGCGCACTCGGGTGGTCGGGCGTGTGTCGATGGACATGCTCACGGTCGATCTCGGCGG